>JAABUT010003274.1_pt1 | contig 14131 bp, 20 predicted proteins | sample 5559281 | NCBI WGS metagenome assembly JAABUT01 (sample SAMN10711880, study PRJNA513359) | rock metagenome | isolation source: Antarctica rocks | place: Antarctica: Victoria Land, Ricker Hills nord | collected 2016-01-04
CGACTCATCACCAGGACGCAACACAATCGGCGCAGCAACAGACATACCCCATTGTCCCGAACTCCGACCGTAAAGTCACTTACGACACGCGACACTAGTGCCGAGGATGGGGCTCTAGACTCGGGCGGTGACACATGAGTCAGCCGCCCCGATCCTGCTGTGCTGTCTCCTGTGGGCCCAACCCGGTCAGGAGGCGGGGCTGACTGCTTACGAGGATCAAGTGCTCGCATTCGTCCCCGCTCACGACGGTGCGGTGTTGCAGCGGGCCATCAGCGACGGTGCTGACGGTCGACCCCATGAGATACAGATCTACCGATTCGCCGACCAGAGTGCGTTTGAGGCGTACCTGGGTGACCCGGGCCGTGCAGAGCTAACCGGCGAACGGGACCGGGTCATCGCCCGCACTGAAGTGTTCCCGGTGGCCCTCATCTAAGGGGCGGCCGGCTACTGGGACCGGACAGGCACTCGCGTTACCTTCTCGGCGAGCATCGGAGCAACTCGCCTGTCCTAGTCACCGGCGCCCGCCCGTGGCATCCGTCCAGCCAGACCGGGATGTAAGACACCGTGCAAGGGGATGCGCGGGATCGCTGAAGGCCGGAAGATGCTCAGGTTGTTAGGGCATCTCTCGCTTGGAGATCCACTGACGGCACACGCCGACGGATCGGGTGAGCGCACCGTTACCCAGGTCAGCGCGAGTCGTCGCGGACGCGTCGGTAGCGCTCGTAGATCACGCGCGAGCCGAACGTCCTGGTCTCGATCAGCTCCAGCTGGACGTCCTCGGTGACCGACGGCAGGAACGGCGTGCCGCCACCCACGACGACCGGATAGCGGAACATGCGCAGCTCATCGACTAGGCTAAACTCGATCGCCGCCGCGGCCAGCCCGGCGCCGCCGATCTCGACGTCCTCGTCAGTCGCGGCGAGGGCGGTGGCGACCTCCTCGGCCACCGACCCCTCGGCGAGTCGACCGTTGCCCTGGACGCTGTCGAGCGTGTGGCTGAAAACGACCTTCGGAAGCGCGCACCAGACGTCCGCGAACGCGGCGTGAAGCTCGGTGTCGCGCATCGACGGATCCGTTTCCCACACCAACATCGTCTCGTAGAGCCTGCGGCCCAACAGGTAGCAGTCAAGCTCGCGTACCCGCGCGAGGTGGAAGCGAAACAGCTCCTCATCAGGAACCGTCCACCCGAACCCGCCCTCGCGGTCGGCGATGAAGTCGTCCACCGACACGCTCATCGAGTAGATCAGCATGGCTTGGAACTCGGGGCGCCGAAGCGCCGGACCATGATCGAGATCAATTTCACCATCGAGTTAGACATCGTGCTCTCTCTCCCTCTGGAGGCTGCTCCGTCATAGGTGGTGACCGGTCGCGCGACGAAAAAGTCATCGTCGTGAGCGGGGTCGCAGCTATCGTAAAGCCACTGGCGGCGCCGCACCGAGATCCCGGAGGAGGAACGACAACCGGACGAAGGACACCAGCCCTCGGGAGCGCGGAGACCGTTCCGTAGGGGATCGGCCTACGGGACTGGCCGGGCGGCTGGCGTGGATCGTCCGGCTCTCGCGGTGAGCACCAAGAAGGCCCGCAAGCTGCCGCGGCGTACGAACGACCGTTCGCAGACTAACGAGGCGTCATCACCAACCTCGAAGAGCTTCAGTGCCGGCTGGCTCTTTGGGAAAGCCTTCTCGGTCGCTCCCGTCCTACTGACCGCCTGTGGCGTAACGCCGCAGGCACCAGCGAGCCTGAGCAGCATGCGCTTCTAACCGCACGCGATCGGTGTACCGCACGCTGCCCTGAGCGAGGACCTCCTCGATGAGCATCACTTCGTCGTTCAATCGAGCGTGGGTGCGCAGTGCGCTCTGTCGGCAATTGCGGCTGCAGTATGCACGCGGCCGTCCGGCGCCTTTGGACCGGAACGCTTGTTGTCGCAGAGCGGATTCAGGCAAGTGACGAGGTCCGGCAACGGGAGGCAATGGTTGACGGCGGTGGCGACATCGCGGGCACGGACTGGCCGAGCTAGTTCCGACACGACCGAGGACAGCAACTTGCGCACGGCGGGGGATCCACCTTCATTAGCGCTGGTCAGGCGCGCCTGGTGCGGGGACGCCGCCGCGACAAACTGCGGCAGTCTTGGTCTGTTGGACACGCTTCATCTCAGACATTGTGTACTAATTTGGTGGTAGGCCAACCCGCGGACCGCCCGCGGCGCCCGGTGCACCGTGTAGCTGAGGATGTCCGGCAGGCGAGCACCTCGTGGTAGTGGCGGTCGAACGCCGGCGGATCGTGTGGGATGTCGTAGGTGATGAGGAACCTGATCACGACCGCTCCGGCGGTTCCGGCGCGAGCACGGCGAGGACCGCCGGGCCGACGTGTTCGCTGGAGATCAGCGTCAGCTCACGGCGACCACGGAACAATCCGCGACCGGTACCGAGGACGGTCGGGAAGGTCAGCAGCCGGTACTCCTGGACCAGCCCTTGATCTTCTAGCTCGGCCGCGACGGACAGGCTGCCGATCACCGCAATGTCGGTGGTGGCGACCTCGCGTCGTACCCACTCGGCTAAGGGAGCGTCGATCGCGTGGGAGTGTGCCCACTCGGTCTCGTCCACGGGCCGGTGGGTGACAACGACCTTGGTAGCGGCGTTCATGGCCTGGGAGAACGGGTCGTCGCGCTGTGGCCACAGGGTCCGGAACAGGTCCCAGGTACGACGCCCGAACAGCAGCGTTCCGTGCTCGAGAATCGGGCCGAGCCGGAACTTGTCGCCGGCGACCCCCTGCGGGCCGTGCCGCATGGCCCAGCCGCCGAACGATGTCCCGTCCGAGCCAGCGGGGTCCTCAACGACGCCGTCGAGGGTGGTGAACGAGGTGACGATCAAGCGTCCCATGGGGCGCTCCTTCCGTGAGGGCGACGAGAGGTCACCGCTATCTACGGATGAGCGCGCCCAAACTCATCGCGCCGGCGGAGATTGCTGCTCGAAGAGTGTGAACAGCCGGTCGTCTCGGTAGACCAGCACGTGGTCGATCGCCCCGCTCTCGTCGGCCGCGAACAGTTGCAGCGTGTGCGGGACGCGGCGGCCGCCCTCGACGGCGTACAGCAGCAGACCGGGCTCGCCGCCGCCGTTCACCAGGCGGGTCGCCCACTCGGTGCCGCGCACGGCGAACAGGTGAGCCATGAAGTCGCGGTACTGCTCCGCGCCGTGCGACCACGCCGGCACCGGCGGCATCTCCAGGACCACGTCGGCTGAGACCAGGGAAACCAGAGTCTGTACGTCGCCGCGCTCGATCGCAGCGGCGTACCGCTCGACGCGGTCGGGGTCAACGGTCCCGGCCGCGCGAGCGCCCTCGCGGAGGGTGGCCCGCGCCCGCTGGAGGGCGGAGTTGACCGCGGGCACTGTGGTGTCGAGCGCGGCCGCGGTTTCTGCGGCGGAGAAGCCGAGTACCTCGCGGAGCGTGAAAGCGCCGCGCTGGGTCGCGGGCAGTGACTGCAGCAGCGCGGTGACCGCGAACCGGACCTCGCCGGAGCGCTCGACAACCTCCTCCACGATCGATCCGCCGGCCCAGCCGGCCGGCGCCGGCATCAGCCACGGCACGTCCAGCGCCGGGACCAAGGGGGCGCCGACGTCGATCCCCGGCTCCTGCAGATCCCGCGGCAGCGGCCGGCGCCCGGCCTCGCGGAGTCGATCGATGCAGACGTTACGCGCGATCCGGAAGCACCAGGTGGTCAGGCTGGATCGGGTCTCGTCGTACTGTCCGCGAGCGCGCCAAGCCCGCTCCAAGACGTCTTGGACGGCATCCTCAGCATCGAACGGCGAACCCAGCATCTGGTAGCAGAACGACCTCAACCGGCCGCGCAGCCCCTCCAGCTGCTCCGCCGTGACCGCGACCATAGGGCGATGGTGTCAGATCAGCAGAAGCCAGCGCCCGGCCCGAACGCCCGCATCAAGATCCAGTTGTGCGACAAGGAGTGCAAGCGCAACGTCCCGGCGAGGAGCTCGCCCCGCCGCGCTTGACATATGCAGGTAGATACCTGCATATTGTTCGGGTGGACGCAGAGATGGACTCGGCCTTCAAGGCGCTGGCCGATCCCACCCGTCGCCTGCTGCTCGACCGGCTCCGTGCGCAGAACGGGCAGACGTTGCGCGAGTTGTGCGACCGACTCGACATGGCTCGCCAGTCGGCGACCCAGCACCTCGACGTCCTCATGCGGGCCAATCTCGTCATCGTCGTCCGGCGCGGACGGGAACGACTGCACTACCTCAACCCGGCGCCGATACACGACATCGAGCAGCACTGGATCGCGGAGTTCGAGAAGCCACGGCTACGCGCGCTCGACGACATCAAGAACCAAGCAGAGGAGTACGCGATGATTCCAAGCTACGTCTACGTCACCTACATCAGGGCCAATCTGGAACAGGTGTGGAAGGCCTTGACGGACGCCGACCTGACGGCCCAGTACTGGGGCCACGCCAACGTCTCGGACTGGCAACCGGGCTCGAGGTGGGAGCACCGGCGCGTCGACGGATCAGGTGCCGTCGACGTCGTTGGACGGGTTCTCGAGGCCGAGCCGCCGACGCGTCTGGTGATCACGTTCGAGGACGCTCCCGAGGCGGCACTCCAGCGAGAGCCGTCCGTCGTCACGTTCCTCGTCGAGCCGCACCAGGACATCGTCCGGCTCACCGTCACCCACGAGAACCTTCCGAACGAGGAGATGCTCAACGGGATCTCGCAAGGCTGGCCGGCGGTGCTGGCGAACCTCAAGTCAATGCTCGAGACCGGCGACGTGCTCCCGCAAGCGCCGTGGGAAATGTCGCGCCCATGACCCGATCCGTCCCCAACGACAGAAGGAAGTAGCCATGCTGGACACCGCCCCGCTTCGAGACGCCTGCAGCGCACTGCTGGAGGCCGCCGCGACAGTGGCTGATGCCGACACGACCATCACATCGTCGGCCGGCAATTGGAACGCCGATCAGATCCTCGCGCACGTCTCGATCGTCAACGCCGCCACCATCGCCGCCGCCTATGCGATCGCGTCCGGAACGAACACGACCTACGACAACCGCATCGCGCTCGATACCTGGACGATCAACCGCGTCATCGAGCTGGCCGGCGGGAACGCTGGGCTCCGGGAGCGGATCCGCCAACAAACGGACGTGCTGTGCGGGCTCGCCGAGCCGGTGCTGAGCGAGACCGAACTCGACACCCACGTACCAACCCGGCTCCTGTCGAACGACACGGTGCTGGTCGACCAAATCGTGCCGCTGCGCGACCTCATCACCGGACTCGCGGACGCCGAGCTGCCCGGCCATGCGCAACAGCTCCTGGCTCTGCTGCCCAACCGCGCGGAAACCACAGCGTGATCGTTCGATAGTTATCCCGGTGAGCGACCCTGGCCCGCCTCCGACCGATCGGTCGGAGGCGGCGGGCGCGAAGGCCAGAACCGGCTCTGTCCTAGCGCCCATAGGGGGCGATGTCCCGGTACCCAAGGATCCGCTGCGGCTCATCTCGCATTGGAGGGCGACAGCGCCGTTTCGTTAATGTTGCCCGCACGGAGTTCGTCAACATTCGCTGCATCTCGACATGTATTGTCGAGATGCAGCCAAGATTGAGAAATCGGTGGTTGTTCTTAAAGAAGAGACCCGCGGAGGTACGTCGGTTGGACGTCGGCGGCGCGGCAGGCAGTCCCCGACGGTTCGACCTGCTGACCGGTGAAGACTCATCCTGTCGGCGGCAGTCCCGGTTACGGACGCCCGCCCGGTGCATCCGCGCAGGCCCAGCCGGGGTGTAAGACACCGTGCAAGAGGGTGCGCGGCAACGCTCGAGCTCGGAGGATTCTCAGGTTGCTAGGGCATCTGCAGCTGTTTCGCGTGGAGATGGCTCACCGGGTGGCCACCAGGACACCCGAGCCGACCAGCAATGTGCCAGCAACGCGGTCACGCGCCGACGAGCCGTGGGGCTCGATACTGCGCGGAACGCCCTCGAGCCCAGAGCAATGTAGACCGTTGCCACCACTGCCATCGCAGCGCACAACACCACAGCCAACGCTGCATACAGCCCTGCCCCAGCCCCGGGGTTGATCACCGCCCGCAACAACGCGACGTAAAAGACGATGGCCTGCGGATTGCTCATACCCAGCGCGAGGCCGGTTGCTGCCGCACGGACGGGCCTGACCTTCGGCGCGGCGCCGACAACCGGCGACGGCCCCGACAGCAGCCGCCGCCACATCCGCACGCCCAGCCAAATCAGGTAGGCCGCCCCGGCGATCTTCAGTGCCACGAACATCGGGCCCAGCGCGGCGGCGGCGACTACTCCGGCGGCCGCGGCGGCCAGCATGATCAACTTAGCCGCGGTGATACCTGCCGCCAGCGGTGCGGCAGCGCGCGGCCCGCGGCCAGGGACCGGGCGAAAATAAGCATAGTGTCGGCCCCGGGCGCGGCTGCCGAGACGGCAAAGACTCCGGCAAAGACCAGCACCTCGTGGATACGCGGGACTGCTCGTTACCTGCCGCGGGTCGGCGACTTCACGGTGACGTCCCGGAGCCTCCGAGTGGTTTCGCAACCAATCCACGACCTGGGCGGCGTGGGTGTCGGGCGGGAAGATGGGGTAGAAGACGTGCTCGATGCGCGTCCCGCACAGGACGAGGGTCAACCGCTTGTAGAGCCGCTGCGGCCCGCCGTGGCTGCGCGGGGTGGCCTGGGCGGTGAAGGTCGGCAGGCCCATCACGTCGGCCAGCGCCAGGTCGGGGTCTGAGAGCAGCCGGTAGGGCAGATGCAGCCGATCCGCGAGCTCGCGCTGATAAGCGCTGACGTCAGACGACAGCGCGAGGACTTGTTCGGCCCCGGCCTCGCGCAGCGCTGCCAGGTGATCGCGGAAGGAGCACGCTTCCTGGCTGCAGCCTCGCGCGCCGGGGATCTCGTCCCACCCGCTGGGGACGTCGACGCCCGGTTCTCCGGTGAGGGGGTAGACGAAGAGCACCCAACGGCCTGAAGTGACTTCGTCCAAGCAAACACGAGTCCCGTCGGTCGCCTCCAAGGCCACCGGGGGCATGGTGAGCCCTGGCAGGTGGCCTGCCGCGCCGTCGTCGACCGGGGCGATCAGCCCCCGTCGGGCAGCGGGTCAGGCTGCGGCAGCGTCACCGGTCCCTCCACGGTCGTGGTCTCGCTGGGCGTGAGGTGATCGAACCCGCGGCGAGCGGCAGTCACCATCCGCTGGGCGAGTTCCTCGCGGGCGCAGTTCATGCGGGCGATCATGGCGTCCATCTGCTCGATCTTGCGCTGATAGGCCGCGATGGAATCAGCGCACTCGTCGGCGGCCTCGTGGCCGGCGCGCAGGCACGCCACGAACGGCTCGGCCTCCCGGGCAGATAGCCCCAGCGCCATCAAAGCGCGAACCTCGACGACCGCCCGCACGTCTGCCCCCGTGTAGACCCGGTACCCGTTGCTCGCGCGAGATGGGCGCACCAGGCCTACCCGCTCGTAGTAGCGCAACGCCTTCACGCTGACTCCCGCAGCCGACGCTGCCTGCCCTGCCCTCATAGATCGGACGCTATAGCCGACCCCGCAGGGACAGGTCAAGCAACACCGGCCACGACGCGCCCGGCAGGGCGCCCCACGGTCCGTCACGCTCCTCGCGGCGGGCCGGCCTGCCGCCTGCTGCGGGTGGGTTACTTCGGCGGTCTGAGGCGTTGCCCTCTGCACGAGCGCGGTCGAGTGGTAGTTTTCAGGCGTCGACGCGATCGTCGACGGCTCGCACCAGAGCCCCCACGCACACTGACCCCGTCGACGTGTCGCTGCAGGCCGCCCTGGAGGCTCTCGCGGACCCCGCGCTGCGGATGATCCTGCTCGACCTGTCGGCGCACGGCGACTGGGAACGAGCCTGCGGGACGTTCGACTTGCCCGTGACCAAGGCGACCCGCAGCCATCACTTCGCTGTGCTGCGCGCCGCCGGTCTCATCGAACAACGCGACGTCGGACCGAGACGGCTGAACAGGATCCGCGCCGCCGAGTTCAACGCAGCGTTCCCCCGTCTACTCGACGCCATACTCGCCGGCCACAGCTGAGCGCTCGTCAACCGGCCAGTCGCGCAAGGCGATGGGCAAGTGACCCATGTTGGACACGTCGCTGCGTCGACTGACAGGCGCTTTCGGTGGTGGGTGTTGCCCTTGCTCGTGGAGTAATCGCTACGGTGTCAGCTCCGGGGCGAGAGGCGCTGCGACGGACTTCGTCCGCCACGCTCGCCCTCGGTGACGCGATCAAAGGGCGCCTTCTACTTCAGGAGGTCGCCGTGAGCAGCCCAGAAACGACGTGGGGTGTCGGCGAGTATCCGCTGATGGGCACCGCTGCGGTGCTCGGGCTCGCCGACGGCCCGGCCGCCTCGGCGCCGCTGGTCACTGCCCCGGTGCTCTTCTACGTCCAGTCCGACGACGACCTAGTCCCGCCCGACGCCTGCCGGGCGCTCTTCAACGCGCTCGGCTCGGCCGACAAGGCCTTGGTCGAGAACCCCGGTGGTCACCTGGACCTGCCGCGGACATCGGTCGAGGAGTCGGCGGTCTGGCTGGACCGGAAGCTGGCCAAGCAATGACCTCTGGTAACGGCGTGAGTTGCTGAGTTGGTACCGCCAGCTCAACGCCGCGCTACACACCGTCGCGATCACCCAGATCCGAACACCAAGCAGCCGCGGACACACCTACTACACCGCCAAGATCGCCCAGGGCAAGACAGCCCGCGAAGCACGACGGTGCCTGAAACGATGCCTCGCCGACCACATCTGGCGCACCATGATCACCGACGAACGGCGCGTGGCGGCGAACCCGGGAGGACACCCGGGGACGACTCTGCAATCCAGCGCGGCTGGCTCAACCCCGACCACCAGCTCTTCGGGCAAGTCACTTCCCGAGCCCGCCAGCAGCCACTCTACGACGCCCCGCCCGGCCACTTGACGAGACATAGCAGCGTCGCAGAGGCACCCAAGGGCACCGATCTGTCGGTGCACTCACCCCGACGACTCCGCGAGGTGGCCACCGAGCTCAACGACCGGCCACGCAAGACTCTTGGCGGCATCACACCCGCGCACGCGATGCAACGCCTACTGTTGGACCCCGAATCACCCCTCGTTGCGACGACCGCCTGAATTCGCCATGGTCTTCTGGGAGCGGCGACGTCGGATCTACAACGCGACCGCCTGCGGCCACCCAGCCGCGCCCCTACCTGTCCGGCAGCTGGTCCAGTGCGGCGGTGATGGTGGCCGTGTTGGCGTGCAGGACGCCGATCGCGCCCAGCTCGTCCAGATGCATCGCGGTGACCCCGGACACCGCGTCGGAGGAACGAGTACCCGGTAATCGTGTGCGCTGCTGTCATAGATGGTGGCGCGCGGACAGTTCGGAAAGTTGCAGCCGGCGACGACGATGGTGCTCACCCCGAGCCCGCTGAGGTAGTCGTGCAGGCGGGTGCGGTGGAAAGCGCTCCAGCGTGGTTTCCACATGACGACCTCATGGGGGCCGACTTCCTCCAGCTCGCCGGCCAGCAGCCGACGTGCATCCGGTGCAGCGACGTCGAGCGCGCGGAGCTCGGGCACCACCTGGGCACCGGCGGAGTCGGGAGCGACTATCCGCGCACCCCCGGCAATCGCTGTGCGCCGCACCCGATCGACATCCTCACCCTGGTAGAGGCGCACCACGTGTACGACGGGTCGGCCGGCACGCAGGAACGCAGTGCGCAGCGCCGCCAAAGCCGGCAGGATCGCCGTTGTCCCGCTGATCGGGCTCGCCCCACCATCGACGAAATCGGCCTGGGTATCGATGATCAGCAGCGCTGAGGTCGTCATCTCCGGGTCGACGTGTTCATCGCCGCCAGCCACCCAGTTTGACTCGATTACAGCAACCATGGGCAGAGCCTAATCACGCCCGGGTGCGTCAGCCGCCCGCTGGGGGATGACGTCCGGGAACCGGGCGGTAGACGCCTGGTCACGCGCACCGTACGGCGAGTCCACCGTCTACGGGCAGGCAAACCCCGTTGATGTACGCGGCGTCATTCGATGCCAGGAATACTGCCGCGGCCGCGACGTCCCAAGGACTGCCCATTCGGCCGGTAGGGCTTGCTGTGTCGCGCTCGTTCAACGCGGCCTGTACCTGCAGTGTGACCAAACCCGTCGCCGCACTTTTCGTCGCGGTCGCCTTGCTCAGTGCGTGCGATACCCGTAGCGCCGCGGGCACGTGCTCCACGCCCACCACCTCGGTCGCGCCCACGGTCGCCACCGCCCTTACATGAACCAATGTGTCGTCGGGTAGATCTTGTCCGGACCGTACTCACACCGCGACCGTCAAGGGAGGCATAGACGCTCAAACAGTGGATCTGTTCAATCTCGGCCGCTGATTGTGGTCAATGTTGGCTGCATCCCGGGGGCTGGCTCACCTGCGCTGTGAGCGGCATCGGAGTCAGCGGTGGGGTCGGCTCGCCGGATGGCGCGGGAGACGGGTTGAGCCGGAGACGGTGAACAACTCACCGATCTCGCGGACCGTGGAGCGACCTGTCCAGTCGAGCCCGACGCTGTGGCGCTCCGGTCGGTGGTTGAGCTTCGGTGGCCGGCCCCGGATCTGTCCTCGGATGCGCGCGGCGGCCACGCCGACTCGGGTACGTCTGCTGTCGAGGCCGGTCTGCAACTGCGCTGTCCGGGCGAGCGGGGAGCGCGGGGCCGTGGCGTGCCGCGGGATGCGGCGCGGCTATCGCGGTCGCCGCATCCAGGCTTTCGACAACGCTGGCGCTCTCACCGCCTGGGTGTCTCCCGCCGGAGGGCTCCCTGTCCCACCACATGCACCCGCCTATGTGGGTGACCTCGTGGCAGAGCACTTCACCACCTGCTGAAGCGGCTGCCTGTCAAGGGCGATTGGAATCTGCCCAGGGGCGGTCGTGAAACCTTTGAAACCTGCCCGTTGATGGTCACGAGAACTGCTCGACTCGCCGCGCCGGGCCTGGTCAACGCCGACTTTCGGTGGGGTTGGTGCGGGATGCTGAGGGGTTCGAGTGTTCTCCCGGCGGTCATCCGGGCGTTCTGTGGATGGTGCGTACTTTGGCCACACTCTTGGGGAAGACCTTTGCGGGCGGTCTGTCCGATGGTCTCGCCGGGTGGGATTGACCGGGGCTGGCACACTCAAGGGTGAGGTGAACCACATGACTGATCGGTCCTGCGCGGACGTCACCGAACGTCTGTTTCACATGTTCGAGGCGGTGCACCCGCTGCCCGTCATCACCGCGGTGGTCGACAGTGCCGCACCGACCTCGACGGCGTGCCCTCCGGGGCGATTCCGGAACTGCTGGAACGGCTGGCCTCCCAGCGGCTGAGCGATCTGCAGCCCATACCCTAAGAGACCCCGCCAGGGGGACGGGGCGCCGCGACGGTGGCCCCACGTCGCCTCCTGGAGTCGGTGTCAGTCTCGTCGGGCGGCTCGTGTCCGCTCGATCGCTTCTTTGTCGGCGTGGTCGAGTTTGCGGGTGTCGCGCGGTTCGGCGAAGGGCTCCGAATCCTCGGGCAGTCCTTGGGCGATGGCTTTGCCGTGTTCGAGTTCGGCGTTGATTTCTGCGCCCAGCAGGATGGCGATGTTGCTCAACCACATCCAGACCAGGAAGATGACTACTCCGGCCAGCGAGCCGTAGGTCTTGTTGTAGGAGGAGAAGTTGGTGACGTAGAGCGCGAACAGCGCGGAGATCACCAGCCAGATGAGCACGGCGATCACCCCGCCGGGGCTGACCCACTTGACGCCCCCCTGCTTGGCGTTGGGGCTGGCCCAGAACAGGAGAGCGAGCAACACCGAGACGAGGATCAGCAACACCGGCCACTTGGCGATGTTCCAGACGAGCACCGCGGTGTCACCGGCACCGATCACGTCACCGATCTGCTGCGCGATGGGCCCGCTCACCACGACGATCACGGCACTGACCAGCAGGATGAGCACCGCCGCGATGGTCACCCCCAGGCGAATCGGCGCGGTCTTCCAGATCGGGCGGCCCTCGCCGATGCCGTAGACGACGTTCGACGCCCGCATGAAGGCGGCGACGTAGCCGGAGGCCGACCACAGGGCGACCGCGATGCCGAGGATGGCTCCGATCCCGGCACCGGCCTGGTTGGCTTGCGCTTGGGTGATCAGCGTGCGCACGAAGTCGGCGCTCGAGCCGGGCGCGACCTGCTGCACCTGGCCCATCACCTGATTGGTCAGGTCGGGGCCCAGCAGGCCGAGCAGCGAGATCAGGACGATGAGCCCGGGAACGATCGACAGCACCGCGTAGTAGGTTAGCGCGGCGGCCAGGTCGGTCAGGTTGTCGTGCTTGAACTCCTTGGCGGCGCGCTTCACCACCGCGAGCAAGGAGGGTTTCGACAACTTCGTGGGGCTGTCCGGTTCGTTCTGGTCGAGATCGGGCCGGGCTCCGGTATCAGTGGCCTGTACCCGCGCGCTATCCGACCCGTGCTTGTCCTTGCGCCCGCCGGTCGTGTCGCCGTCGGGGTGGGACCCGCTACTGCGCGGTGTTGCCATGTCGATCCGCCTCACTCAAGTGCACTGCTCGCTCACACACGGAAGGGTTTGCGGCCAAACCTGGTCTTGCGCACGTCGTGTCCCCGGCGTGTGCGCTGGTGGCCTTCCTTTTGTCGAGGTTATCGTGCTGATGTCAGTGGCCGGGCCATTCGCCGCTCCACCGCTGGAACGCCCGGGCGCCGCCGCGGTCGATGAGTGTTTTGACCACCGAGAAGATGATGCCTTGGACCGCCGCCGCCAGGAGGATCTCTTTGAGCGGATGGCCGCTCTCGAGAGCATCGGGTGGGTCGGGGTGATCACCAGGGGCGCTCTGCTGCCAGACCTTCTTGAAGACCAGGTTGGCCAGCAGGCCGCCCACGACCGAGCCGGCGAGGCCGATCGGGCGGTAGAGGATCTTCGCGGATTTGCTGGTGGATGGATTGTTCGTGGTTCGGCTCATCGTCTCCTCCTCCACAGCACCACGGCGAGCGCAGCCGCGACGAGTACTGCCGCGCCGACCGCCGGGATGACCGGCTTGACCTTGCCTTGGTCGGTGGTGACGGTCGCCTTCGCGTGGCTGACGGCCTCACCGCCACGCACCTGGGCGGTGTGCACCTGCTCGCCGGCGCGTTCTATGATGTCGTGCACCTTGTGCTGCGCCTGGGATTTGACGTCAAGCTTCTGGGTCAGCTCGTCGACGGTGTTCCCGAGATTCTCGCGGGTCCGCGCGATGTCGGACTCGATTTCCTCGACGCCAGCGTCCTTGCCCGGCGGGGGACGGTCAGGATCGTTGGGTGTCGTCATGGTGACGTGCCTCCTGTATTTCCTGGACGTCGCGCTTGACGTTCTCGACGGTGCGCTCGGGCGTCGGGGAGGCCTGCTGCACCTGCTTCTTACCCAGCAGCGCTCCCACACCAGCGGCGAGGAACAGCACCACGGTCACGATCAGCGCCGCCAACCACAACGGCAACAACAAATCCAGGGCCACGATCGCTGTCGTGATCAGCGTCCCCAGCCCAAACAGGGCGAGCACGCCAGCCCCGCTCAGCAGCCCGGCTCCCAACCCAGCGTGCTTGGCGGTGTTCTTCAGCTCGACCTGGGCGAGTTGCAACTCGTCCCGGACCAACCGTGACGTCTGCTCGGACAGCTGGGTCATCAACTGGCCCACCGAAGGTTCCGCCGGAGTCGACGAATGCTCGGCTGCGTGGCTCATCAGGTCGGTCCCGAAGGCTTGGCCTCGCTGGAATGCCGGTGGATGGGGCTGCTCGATCGGACCTTGTCCGTGGCCTGCTTGCCCACGTCAGCGAGCTGCCCCTTGGCCTGCGCAGCGGTGCCTTTCGCCAAATCGGTGACCTGGGCCGTTTTCGCCTGCATCCGCGGGTCACGCCACAGGCCTTCAGCCTGAGACTTGATTTGCTCGTAGTGCTCGCGCCCTGCCCTCGTTCCGAGGACATATCCGGCCGCAGCTGCGGCCACCACAACGATCTTGCTCACCATTCCTCCTGACAGATGTTGGGATACCGGCCTGGGTGTCTCCCGCCGGCGGGGTTCCTGCCCCACCGCACGCCTCCATCTATGTGGGTGACCTGCTGGCGGAGCACTTCACCGCCTGCTGAACCAGCTGGCGGTGGTGCGAGT
>JAABUT010003277.1_pt1 | contig 14124 bp, 10 predicted proteins | sample 5559281 | NCBI WGS metagenome assembly JAABUT01 (sample SAMN10711880, study PRJNA513359) | rock metagenome | isolation source: Antarctica rocks | place: Antarctica: Victoria Land, Ricker Hills nord | collected 2016-01-04
CAGATCCGCGCCACCCAGGCTATATCCGGCCATGGTCTGCGCGATCTGCATGACCTGCTCCTGATACACGATGATCCCGTATGTCTCGCCCAGGATCGTCTGCAGCTCGGGATGCGGCGCCTCCCACGCCTCGCCGTGCTTGCGGCGGCAGTAGTCGGGGATGTTGGCCATCGGGCCCGGCCGATACAGCGCGCCGACGGCAATCAGGTCCTCGAACCGGTCCGGGCGCATCTGCCGCAGCACGTCGCGCATGCCCTGGCTTTCGAACTGGAACACCCCGCCGCCGTCGCCACGGGACAGCATCTCATACGTCTTGGGATCGTCGAGCGGCAGGCGGTCCAGGTCCACCGGCACGCCCAGGCCGTGCAGGATCGCCACGGCCTGCTGCAGGATCGTCAGCGTCGTCAGGCCGAGGAAGTCGAACTTCACCAATCCAGCCTGCTCCACGTACTTCATGGAGTACTGCGTCACCAGCGTATCGGTCTTCGGGTCCCGGTACAGCGGCACGAGGTCGATCAGTGGGCGGTCGCCGATCACCAGCCCGGCCGCATGCGTGCTGGCGTGGCGATACAATCCCTCGAGCTGCAACGCCACCTCCAACAATCGGCGCACGCTCTCGTCGCTGTCGCGCATCTCCTGCAGGCGCTTCTCGCCCTCAATGGCCTGGGACAGGGTGACGGGATGCGCCGGGTTGTTGGGGATCAGCTCGGCCACGCGGTTGACCTGGCCGAACGGCAGGCCCAGCACGCGGCCCACGTCACGTACTGCCGCCCGGGCCTGCAGCTTGCCGAATGTGATGATCTGCGCGACCCGGTCCGCGCCGTACTCGCGACGGACATAGTCGATCACCTCGTCCCGGCGGTCCTGGCAGAAGTCGATGTCGAAGTCCGGCATCGAGACGCGCTCGGGGTTGAGAAAGCGCTCAAACAGCAAACCCCAGCGCAGCGGATCAAGGTCGGTGATCGTGAGTGCCCAGGCCGCCACGGACCCCGCGCCCGACCCGCGCCCCGGTCCCACCGGAATACCCTGCGCCTTCGCCCACTGGATGAAGTCGGCCACGATCAGGAAATAGCCGGGGAAGCCCATGCCGGCGATGACGCTGAGCTCATACTCCAGTCGCTCCGCATACACCGTACGGGTGGCCGGGTCGGCGCCGAGTGCGTCCATGCGATGCACCAGGCCCTCGCGCGCCATGGCGCGGATCGTCTCGTCCTCAGTCTGGCCGGGCCGCACCTTCGGAGACATCGGCAGCAGCGGCTTGCGGGTCTCGGCCATGACGGCGCAGCTCCGCGCGACCGCCAGCGTGTTGTCGCAGGCGTCCGGCAGGTCGCGAAACAGGCGGCGCATGTCGCGGGCCGGCTTGAACCAGTGCTCCGGCGTCACCCGCCGTCGCGCGGCCTCGCTGACCTGCCGGCCCTCGGCAATGCACAGCAGGGCGTCATGCGCCTCGTGCATCTTGGGCGTTGCGTAGAAACACTCGTTGGTGGCAACCAGCGGCAGCCGGTGCTCGTCGGCGAGCTGCAGCAGCCCGGGCTCGATCGCCCGTTCGACGGACAGGCCGTGCCGGTGCAGCTCGATCATGCAGCGTGCGGGAAACGCCTCGGCCAACTGTGCCAGCAGGGTCGCGGCATCCGGCTTCCGCCCCTCCGCCAGCATGCGGGCGATCGGGCCGCGAGTGCCGCCGGTCAGCAGGATCAGGCCCTCCGCATGGTCCAGCAGCAGCCGGAGCGGCAGTTGCGGGTCGGCCGGATCGCCCTGCATGAAGCCCTGCGACGACAGCCGCTGCAGGTTCGCCAGCCCCGCCGCATCCTGCGCCAGCACCACGACCGGATCGGGCGCGAGACGGGCATTTTCGGCCCGGGTGATCGAGACCTGGCAGCCGATGATGGGCTGCACCCCCTTGGCCGCGCAGGCCTGGCTGAACTCAAGCGCGCCGAACAGGTTGCCTGTGTCGGTGATCGCCACAGCCGGCATCTTGGCGTCCTGCGCCGCGACGGCGATCTTGTCGGCCTCGCTGAGCGAGTAGGCGGAGTGGACCCGCAAATGCACGAAATCGGCGTATGGCATCAGATCTCCTCCACGCGCCCGTCGCGCAACGTGACCCGGCGATCCATGCGGCTGGCCAGGTCGGGGTTGTGGGTGGCAATCAGCGCCGCGACGCCCTCGGATCGGACCATCCGCAACAGCTCCTCGAACACGACGTTGCTGGTGCCGACGTCGAGGTTTCCGGTTGGCTCGTCCGCCAGCAGCACGCCGGGCGCATTGGCCAGGGCGCGGGCGATCGCAACCCGCTGCTTTTCGCCGCCCGACAGCTTGCCCGGCAGGTGCCCGGCCCGCGCCGGCAAACCGAACGCAGTCAGCAGCGCCATCGCCCGGTCACGCGCCACCCGCCGCGGCTTGCCGGCGACCATCTGCGGCAGCACGATATTCTCGGCCGCGGTGAACTCCGCCAGCAGATGGTGCGCCTGGTATACGAAGCCGATGCGGTCGCGGCGGATGGCGGTGCGGTCCGCGTCCGGCAACTGCCCGGCGTCCCGCCCGTCGACCAGCACGATGCCGGTGTCCGGACGCTCCAGCAGCCCGGCCAAGTGCAGCAACGTGCTCTTTCCAGTGCCGGACGGCGCCACGAGGGCCACGATCTCCCCGGCATACAGAGTAAGGTCAGCGCCCTGCAGCACGTGCAGCTCGCTCTCGCCGCTGCGGTAGGCGCGGCTCACGCCCTGCAGGACCAGCGGCTCACTCATGCCGCAGCGCCTCCACGGGGTCGGTCCGCGCGGCGCGCCAGCTCGGATATAGCGTCGCGAGCAACGATAGGCACAGCGCCATCACCATGACCTGCAGTACCTCGTGCCAGTTCAGCTTCGCCGGCAGGTGCGCCAGGTAGTATACCTCCGGATTGAACACGCTGGCACCGGTGACGGCCTCGACCCAGTGCTGGAGCGTCTCGATGTTGAGACAGAACAGCACGCCCAGCACCACGCCGACGAGGGTGCCGGTCACGCCCACGCTCGCGCCGCACATCAGGAAGATGCGCATCACCGCACCCCGGCCGGCGCCAATGGTGCGCAGCACCGCGATGTCCCGCGTCTTGTCCTTCACCATCATGATCAGCGATGACACGACGTTGAACGCCGCGACCAGGATGATCAGCGTCAGGATCAGGAACATGACATTCCGCTCGACCTGGACTGCGGCGAAGAAGCTGTTGTTGCTCTGTTGCCAATCGACGACGCGCACCGGCGTGCCAGACAGCGCTGTCGTGATGGCGCGGCTGTCCTCCCGCACAAGCTGCGGGTCGGCGACCATGACCTCGATGTGGGACACGGCGCCGGGCTGCTGGAAGAAGATCTGGGCGGCCTCCAGCGGCAGGAAGACGAACGACGTGTCGTACTCGTTCATGCCGACCTGGAACACCGCCACGACGCGGTATGCGCGTACGCGGGGGATGGTGCCGAACGCGGTTGCCGCACCCTGGGGCGACATAAGGGTCAACGGACTGCCGATCGTCAGGCCGAACTTCTGTGCAAGGCCAACGCCCACCGCGATGGCGTCCTCACCCTTGAAATCATCCAGCCTCCCAGCCCGGATGTTGTCGCTGACGGCGCGCATACGGCGGAAATCCTCGGGCCGGATGCCGCGCACCAGGCCGCCGGAGGATTGTCCGCGCGGTCCGGTCAGCAGCACCTGCCCGTCCACGACCGGCATGGCGGACACGATGCCGGGGACGGCGGCGATGCGGGCGGTGACGGACTGATAATCCGTGAGGGAGGTCCCGGCCGGATAGACGCCAAGGTGGCCATTGAAGCCCAGGATTCGGTTCAGCAGGTCCACCTGGAACCCGCCCATGACGGACATCACGATGATCAGCGTGGCGACGCCCAACGCGATGCCCACCAGGCTGAATCCCGCGATGACCGACACAAAACGCTCACCCCGGCGCGCACGCAGATAGCGGCCGGCCACGGCACACTCGAACGGTCCGAACATGTCAGGCGATATGGGCGAGGGCAGCCTCAAGTGTAAGCTCCTGCCGCTCCCCGGTCGCGCGACGCTTCAGCTCCACTGTGCCGGCCGCGGCGCCGCGAGGACCGATCACCAACTGCCACGGATGGCCCATCAGGTCGGCGTCGGCGAACTTCACTCCGGCCCGCTCCTCCCGGTCGTCGTACAGCGCGTTGCCGGGCATGGCGGCATAGGCCTGCTCGCATAGGGCGCCAGTAGCGGCGTCGCCCTGTTTCAGGTTCAGGATGGCGGCGCGGAACGGGGCGACGCTGTCGGGCCAGATGATGCCGGCGTCGTCATGGTGCGCCTCGATCAGGGCGCCGACCAGGCGGGACACGCCGATGCCGTAGCTGCCCATGTTGGGCGCGACCGGGACGCCGTCGGGCCCGGCGACCTGTAGGCCCACCAGCTCGCTATATAGGGTGCCGAAGTTGAAAATCTGCCCGACCTCGATGCCGCGGCCCTCGCGCCGGCGCTCGGCGGGCACACGCTCCCAGGCCGCCAAGTCGTGCTTCTCGTCTGTCGCGGCGTAGGGCGTGGTGACGGCGGTAAAGAGGCGTTCGAGCTGGTCAGGATCGGTGTGGTCCACGTCGTCGGTCCCGATGCGGATGGTCTCGACGGCGGCGTCGTAGAACACCTGGCTTTCGCCCGTCGGCGCCAGGATGTGGAACTCGTGGCTCAGGTCGCCACCGATCGGTCCGGTGTCGGCCGCCATCGGCACGGCCTGCACGCCCAGGCGCTGGAAGGTGCGCAGGTAGGACAGCATCATGATGCGGTAGCTGCGCACGGCGCCGGCATGGTCGAGGTCGAAGGAATAGCCGTCCTTCATCAGGAACTCGCGCCCGCGCATCACGCCGAAACGCGGCCGGGTCTCGTCGCGGAACTTCCATTGGATATGATAGAGAATCTGGGGCAGCTCGCGATAGCTTTTGACCGACTGGCGCAGCAGGTCGGCGATCAGCAGCTCGTTGGTGGGGCTATAGATCAGGTCGCGCTCGTGACGATCCTTCAAACGCAGCATCTCGGGGCCATAGGCGTCGTAGCGGCCCGACTGCCGCCATAGGTCGGCGGATTGCAGGGTCGGCAGCAACAGCTCCTGTGCGCCGACGCGGTCCTGCTCCTCCCGGACCACCTGCGCGATGTTGCGCAGCACGCGCCATCCTGCGGGAAGCCAGGCGTAGATGCCCGCCGTCACCTGGCGCACCAGCCCGGCCCGCAGCATGAGCCGATGGGACGCGATCTGCGCCTCGGCCGGGTTTTCCTTGGTGGTGGGCAGCAGGGAGCGGGATAGACGCATGGCGGACCTGGATCAGTTGAACGGCGCGGACCCTACAGGCCCTATGTCACCACCGCCAGCCACTGCTTCCCGTCGTGATTTTTGTAATGGAGTCGTTTGGCTACGCGCAATCTTTGTGCAGCGCACAACGTTTTTTTGTTAGATTATGGATGGAACTTACAGGATTCCGCGTGACAGCCCTGCATGATCGATCTACGAAGAAAGAAGTGGCCCGCGTGCTGGCAGCACAGCGGGCCAAGTTTAGGGAAGAAACGCCACTCACACGGCAGATCAGGAGATGCCCCTGATCTGCCGTGATGATCTCTTGCCGTCCCTCACACGTCCACCCAAAACAGCATCGAAAAAACGGGTTTTTTGTGTTGCCGGACAAGCTTTGCCGTTTGGCTGTGCATGACGTGGGCGATCGCCTACAAACCGGTCATCCAGAACGGAACGACCACCAGTCGCTCCAGATTATCAGCATCGCAACCCCCCAGAGCACGGCGGAGATCACCGTCGTCGCCAGCAGCTTGCGGCCGATCAGCGGACGCTCCGGCGCGCCACGCCAGCCGGTCGCGGCGTCCGGCTCCGCGACCGGCCGGGTGCCAAACGGGAGCACGGCGAACAGCACGGTCCACCAAATCAGCGTATAAACGACGAACGCCGTAAAGCCGCTCACACCTGCGCCTTTCAGACCCGAAGAAGATGCACGTCCACCATAGGCCGCTTTTGCAGGCGCTTGCCGAGGGCACGGCGCAGTGCCGCCCGGGCCGCGTCGGCCAGCGCCGAGTCGTCCCGCCGCAGCAGCGCCGGCAGTCCCGCAACCGCCTGGGTGAACTCCGCCGTCACCCGCGCGGTCTCGGGATCATCCGGCTCGAACAGGCCGGGCGCGCTGACCCGTGCCTGGCCCATCACCTTTCCCGCGCCGTCCACCGCGAAGCTGCCCAGCACGACTCCGTTGAACAGCATGCGGCGCCGGGCGGCGAGTACGCCGCCGTTCAGCGGCACGACCCGGTTGCCGTCCAGTGCCAGCCGGCCCACCGGTGCGCTGTCCACGATCTCTGGCCGTTCCGGCGCCAGGCTGAGGATATCGCCATCCTCCAGCAATATCGGCGTGGCGCCCGCCTCCTTGGCCAGCGCCGCATGCGCCGAGAGATGCCGCCACTCGCCGTGCACGGGCACCGAGAACTTTGGCTTCACCAAGGCATAGAGCTGCCGCAACTCATCCCGCGCCGGATGGCCGGATACGTGGGTCACAGCGTCATCATCGGTGATCACCCGCACACCACGGCGGACGAGGCTATCCTGCACCAGGGTAATTGGCCGCTCGTTGCCGGGGATCATGCGGCTGCTGAATATGACCGTATCCCCCTCCCCCAGCGCGATGTTGGGATGGGTGTCGGCGGCGATGCGCGACAGGGCGCTGCGCGGCTCCCCCTGGCTGCCAGTCACCAGGATCAGCAGGTTGTCGTCCGGGATCGACCCGGCCTCATCCTCCGACACGAACTCCGGCAGACCCTTCAGGTAGCCGCACTCCCGCGCCGCGGCCTCGAGGTTGCGGAGCGAACGACCGACCAGCGCCACGTGACGGCCGGCGTCGCGGGCGGCCATGACCACGCTTTCCACCCGCGCCACGTTGCTGGCGAAGCATGTCACCGCTACCCGGCCGCGCATCGGGCGGACCAGCTCGGACAGGCTGCGCCGCACTTCGGCCTCACTGCCGGAATGGCCGTCCACCATCGCGTTGGTGCTGTCGCACACCATGGCCAGCACGCCCTCCTCACCCAGGCGGCGGAACGCTGCCTCGTCCGTAGGCGGGCCGATCAGCGGGTTTGGATCGAGTTTCCAGTCGCCGGTATGCAGGATTGTGCCGTAAGGGGTGCGTATTGCCAGGGCCTGGGCCTCCGGCAGCGAATGCGCCACCGGTATGAACTCGACCGAGAACGGCGCTAGCTCGATTTTGCCGCCGCAAGGGACGGTGTGAATGCGGACCTCGGCGAGCAGCCCGGCTTCGGTCAGCTTGCGCCTCAGCACCGCAGTCGCGAAAGGCGTTGCGTAGATCGGGCAGCGAAGCTGCCGCCAAAGATGGGCGACGGCACCGATATGGTCTTCATGCGCATGCGTAATGACCAGAGCCAGCAGCCTGTCCCGCCGTTCGGCGATAAAACCGGGATCGGGCATCATAATCTCGATCTCGGGGTTCTCGTTGCCTCCAAAGCCAATCCCGCAGTCGACGGCCAACCATTTTCCGTCGCAGCGGTATAAATTTAGGTTCATGCCAATCTCACCCGTCCCGCCCAATGGCAGGAAGGTCAGATCACCGCTATAGTCATTCATCTAATCGCCTTCGATTGTTCTTACTCTGTCGCGGCTTAATGTGGGTGCGGGGTTGCGGTCCGCCAACAAGCGAAGTCCGTCGAGCGTCAGATCGGGATCGATCCGGTCGATGATGGTCGTGCCCTCGGCCAGCATCGGCGCGAGGCCGCCGGTCGCGATGACCTTCAGCGGCTCGTCATGCTCGGCACGGATGCGGGTGACTAGCCCCTCGACCAGGCCGACGTAGCCCCAATAGATGCCGGATTGCATGGCCGGGATGGTGGAGCGGCCGATCACCGCCTGTGGCCGGCCGATGCCGATCCGCGGCAGCCGGGCCGCGGCCGTGTGCAAGGCCTCGATCGACAGGTTGATGCCCGGCGCGATGACGCCGCCCAAATAGGCGCCATCGGGTGCCACCACGTCGAAGGTCGTGGCCGTGCCGAAATCGATGACGATCAGCGGGCCGCCATACGCCTGGTGCGCTGCCAGCGTATTGAGCAGGCGGTCCGCGCCCACCTCGGCCGGGTTGTCGATGCGGATGTCGAAGCCCCAATCCAGGTTGGACCGGGCAACCAGAGGCTCGGTCGCGAACCACTCCCGGGACAGGCGGCGCAGGTGATAGAGCGCGGCGGGAACCACGGTGCCGATCACCGTCCGGTTGATCTCGGCGGGCTTCAGGCCGGAAAACGACAGCAGGGTCAGCAGCCAGACGGCGTATTCGTCCGACGTGCGTTGCGGTTCGGTCGCGATACGCCAGATGCCGCGCCACGACGACCCATCATGCACGGCGAACACGACGTTGGTGTTCCCGGCATCGACGACCAGCAACACGGCCTATGTCTCCTCGGCTTGCCGGAACTGCCAGTCTGGCGGTGCGGCCGGGTTCACCCGAACAGCACCCGTGCCGCCTGTTGCGCCGCCGCGACCAGAGGCGCCGGGAACACAAAGAACAATGTAGTCACCAACGCGCCGATACCGGCCACGAACGACACGGACGCCGGCCGGACGTCGAACGCCGGCTCGGCGGCATCGAAGTACATGACCTTGATGACTCGCAAGTAGTAGTAGGCGCCCACGACGCTGGTTAGCACGCCGATGACGGCCAGGGTCCAATAGCCCGACTGCACCGCCGGCAGGAACACATAGAGCTTAGCGAAAAAGCCAGAGAACGGCGGGATGCCCGCCATGCTGAACATGAACACCGTCATCGCGAGCGCCAGGCCCGGATCGGTGCGCGCGAGGCCGGACAGGTCGCTGATCCGCTCCAGCTGACGACCACGTCGGCGCATGGCGATGATGCAGGCAAATACCCCGGCGCTCATGAAGACGTAGGTTGCCATATAGACCAGCACGCCACGGATGCCGTCGGCCGTGCCGACCGCAAGGCCGACCAGCGCATAGCCCATGTGGCCGATACTGGAATACGCCATCAGCCGCTTGATGTTGGCCTGCCCGATGGCGGCGAGCGCCCCGAGCAGCATCGACGCGATGGAGACCAGCACGATGAGCTGTGTCCATTGCGGCGTGATGGGACCGAATGGCACTTCGAGAGCGCGTAGCAACAGGGCAATGGCCGCGACCTTGGGGGCGGTGCTCATGAAGGCGGTGACAGGGGTCGGCGCACCCTCATAAACGTCAGGTGTCCACATATGGAACGGCACGGCCGATAACTTGAATGCCAGGCCGGCCACGATGAACACCATGCCGACGATCAGGCCCGCGGACGCGGTACCTGGCGTCGCGAGTGTCCGCGATAGCTCGCCGAACTGCATCGTGCCGGCGAAGCCATAGGCGAGCGAGATGCCATACAGCAGCAGCCCGGACGCGAGCGCTCCGAGCACAAAGAATTTCAACCCTGATTCCGCAGACCGTATGTCGTCCCGGGCAAAGGCGCATAGCACGTAGAGCGCCAGCGACTGCAGCTCGAGCCCCATGTAGAGCGTCATCAGGCTGGATGCGCTGCACATGACCATCATGCCGACCGTGGACAGCAAGATCAGGACCGGAAACTCGAACCGGCTGATGCCCTCCCGCACATTGTAGTCCAGCGCCAGCACGGCCGAGAGGCCGGCGCCGGCCAGTATCAACAATTTCATGTAGGAGGCGAAGCCGTCCACCACGAAAAGGCCGCGGTAGGCCCCGCCAGCGTTGCTGCCGAGCACCAGGACTGCGGCGAGCACGAGTGCGCCGAGCGACAGCATGGTGCAGAGGAATGCTGGGTCCGGCTTGCGCAGCACGCCAAACACCAGGATGAACATCGCGCAGACTGCGAGCACGATCTCGGGCAGCGCCAAGGTCCAGTTCATGGCGCGATCCCCGCGAGCTTCGGTCCTGACAGCGCTGCCGTGTGATAGTCGACCATGGCGTGCACGCTCGCGTCAAAAAACTGCGTGAAGCTGGACGGATAGATGCCCATCCACAGCGTGAGCAACACAAGCGGCGCAAAGATCGCGACCTCCCGCGCCGATAGGTCGAGGATGCCGCGCAAGTCGTCCCGCGTAATCACGCCGAAGATCACCCGGCGATACAAGTACAGCATGTAGACCGCACCCAAGATCATCCCCATGCTGCCGAGATAGGCCAGATAGAGGCTGATCTTGAAGGCGCCGACCAGCACCAGGAACTCGCCGACGAACCCGGAGGTCCCTGGCAGCCCGACGCTCGCCATGGTGAACACCATGAACACGACGGCATAGGCCGGCATGCGGCTGGCCAGGCCACCGTAGCGGGCGATGTCGCGGGTATGAATCCGGTCGTAGATCACGCCGACGCACAAGAACAGCGCGGCCGAGACGATGCCGTGGGACAGCATCTGGAACAACGCACCCTCAACGCCTTGCACGTTGAAGGTAAAGATGCCGACGATGACGACGCCCATGTGGGCGACCGACGAATAGGCGATCAGCTTCTTCATGTCGGTCTGCGCCAACGCCACCAGCGACGTGTAGATGACAGCGACGACACCCAGGGTGAACATCATCGGCGCGAATTGCTGGCTGGCCTGGGGCAGCATGGGCAGCGAGAACCGCAGGAAGCCGTAGGCGCCCATCTTCAGCAGCACGCCCGCCAAGATGACCGATCCGGCCGTCGGCGCCTCCACGTGCGCGTCCGGCAGCCAGGTGTGGACGGGCCACATCGGCACCTTGACCGCAAACGAGGCAAAGAAGGCGAGAAACAGCCAGAACTGCATCCGCGCGGGAAACGGCGTCTGCATTAGCACGGCTAGGTCGGTGGTCCCGGCGTGATACCAGATGGCGAGCAGGGCCAGCAGCATCAGGATGGAGCCTGCCAGCGTGTACAGGAAGAACTTGAAGCTGGCATAAACCCGCCGGGCCCCACCCCAAACCCCGATGATCAAGAACATCGGGATCAGCACGCCCTCGAAGAACATGTAGAAGACGATGAAGTCCTGGGCCGAGAACATGCCCACCATCATGGTTTCCAGCACCAGGAACGCCAGCATATACTCGCGGACGCGCACCGTGATGCTGTCCCAACTCGCCAGGATACAGATCGGCGTCAAAGCGGTGGACAGCAGGACGAAGAGAACGGAGATGCCGTCCACGCCCATGCGGTAGGCGACGCCGAACTCCGGCAGCCAGGTCAGGCTCTCTTTGAACTGGAAGCCCGGATCACTGGTGTCGAACTTGACCCACAGCACCAGCGAGATGGCGAAGACGATAAGGCTGGTCCACAGCGCCGCCCAGCGGGCGTTGCTGGCCACCACGGCGTCGTCGCCGCGCACCGTCATGATAAACAGGCCGCCGGCCAGCGGCAGCCAGGTCAGCAGGGAGAGGATCGGAAAGCCAGCGGCGTTCATGAGGTCACCGGAACAGCAGGAAGATGCTGACCAGCAGCACGAGGCCGATCAGCATCGTAAAGGCATAGACCGCGATCGACCCTGTCTGGATTCGCACGACCTGCGCCGAGCTGTCGGAGGTCAGCGCCGCAATGCCGTTCGGGATGCCGTCGATCACCTGGGCGTCGCCCACCTGCCACAGCGTCCGCGCCAGCCACAGGGCCGGGCGCACGAAGACGATGTTATACAGCTCGTCGAAGTACCACTTGTTCAGCACGAAGCGGTAAACCCCGGGAACTGCGGCGGCGAGGCGTGCAGGCAGGGTCGGGATCGCGACATACATCGCATAGGCCAGCGCAATGCCGAGTATGCCCACGATGGTCGGCAATAGGCTGATGATCCGCGGGACATGGTGCATGTCGTCCAGCACGGTGTTGTTTGGCGCGTTCACGATGCTGCCGCGCCAGAACTCCATCCAGCCTTCGCCGATGAAGGAGCCCTCGAACGCAAACCCAGTTACGACTGCACCGATCGCCAACACCACCAACGGGCCGAGCATGACGGCGGGACTCTCGTGCACGTGGCTAAGCTTCTCCGGGCTGGCACGTGACGTGCCGTGGAAGGTGAGGATCAGCAGGCGCCAGGAGTAGAACGCGGTCAGGAAGGCCGCGATGGTGCCGCAGATGAAGCCGTATGTGCCGCTGGCACTGTCCCGGGCGAAGGCGGCCTCCAGGATCGCATCCTTGGAATAGTAGCCGGCGAAGATCGGGATGCCCGCCAGCGCCAGGCTGCCGATCCACATGACAACGTAGGTCACCGGAATCTTGCGCCAGATGCCGCCCATGCGGCGGATGTCCTGCTCGTCCGACATCGCGTGGATCACCGACCCGGCGCCCAGGAACAGCAGCGCCTTGAAGAAGGCATGGGTGAACAAGTGGAATATCGAGGCCTGATAGGCTCCCACGCCGGCGGCGATGAACATGTAGCCGAGCTGCGAGCAGGTCGAGTAGGCGATGATGCGCTTGATGTCGTTCTGCACGCAGCCGATCGTCGCGGCAAACAAACAGGTGCTGGCGCCCATGAAGGTGATGAAGCCGAGCGCGCCGGGTGCGTATTCCAGGATGGGCGACATGCGCGCCATCAGGAACACGCCAGCCGTCACCATTGTCGCCGCGTGGATCAGCGCCGAAACCGGCGTCGGCCCCTCCATCGCGTCCGGCAGCCAGGTGTGCAGGCCGAGCTGCGCCGACTTGCCCGCAGCTCCCAAGAACAGCAGCGCGCCGATGACCTCGTAGGCGCGCCATGTGTGGCCGAGCACGTGGTAGGTCGCATCCTGATGCTCATGGATACGGGCGAAGATCTCCGGGAACTCGACCGACCCGAACAGCAGGAACACCAGCGCGATGCCGACGGCGAAGAACAGGTCCCCAACGCGGTTCACGATGAACGCCTTCATCGCGGCACGGTTGGCGCTGGGGCGGTCGTACCAGTAGCCGATCAGCAAGTAGCTCGCGAGGCCCACCCCTTCCCAGCCGAAGAACAGCTGCACCAGGTTGTCGGCGGTGACCAGCATCAGCATGGCGAAGGTGAACAGGCTAAGGTAGCTGAAGAAGCGGGGGATCGTCGCGTCGTGGCTCATGTAGCCGACGCTATAGATGTGGATCAGCGTCGCGATGAAGGTGACCATTGCGACCATCACCGCCGAGAGCGTGTCGTAGCGGAGCGCCCATTCGACTTGGAAGCCCTCGACCTGTATCCAGGTGCCGAGCGGGACGGTGCCGGGCAGTCCTTTGCCGTCGAGGAAGGGCAGGAAGCTCGCGATGCCGCAGATCGCCGCGACGATCATGCAGAGGACCGTGACTGCCTGGCTGGCCTTGTCGCCGATCTGGCGGCCCAGCAGGCCGGCGGTCAGCGCACCCAGCAACGGGGCGAATACGGCGACGGCATACAGCATCCGCTAACCCTTCATCAGGTTCACGTCCTCGACCTGGATCGAGCCGCGGTTGCGGAAATAGACGACGACGATCGCCAGCCCGATGGCAGCCTCGGCCGCGGCGACCGTCAGGACGAATAGCGCGAAGACCTGGCCGGCCAAATCATTGAGCGCCGAGCTGAACGCGACCAGGTTCAGGTTGACAGCCAGCAGCATCAACTCGATCGACATCATGATCACGATAACGTTCTTACGATTGAGGAAAATGCCAAAGATGCCGAGCACCAGCAGGATGGCGGCCACCGTCAGATAGTGGCCGACGCCGATCGGGGTCATCAGTGCTCTCCAGGTCCGGGAAGGCCGACACCGTGCGTATGCGGCTCGTTGGCCAGGACCGGCTCGGGCTCCCGCTTCGGACGGATGATGCCGGTGACGTCGGTGCCGGCCCGGAAGGCCACCGGCATGATTTCGAGCGTGTCCGACACCTTGCGCGCGTTCTGCCGGGCGATGCTTTGGTGACGGCTGGTGGCGCGCTCGCGGTGCGTGAGCACGATGGCGCCGATCATTGCGACCATCAGGATGAGCCCGGCCATTTGGAACAGGAAAACGTAGTCCGTGTAGATCAGCCGGCCGAGCGCCTGGGTGTTGCTGACGTTCGCCGGCGTGGTGCTGAGCCGTAGCGTGGAGGCCTGCGGTGCGAACTGCCAGCCGCCCAGCACCAGCAGCAACTCGCCGAACAGCACGGCACCCACGGTGGCGCCGACCGGCAAGTAGCGTTGATAGCCCTCCCTCAACTGC
>JAABUT010003280.1_pt1 | contig 14111 bp, 11 predicted proteins | sample 5559281 | NCBI WGS metagenome assembly JAABUT01 (sample SAMN10711880, study PRJNA513359) | rock metagenome | isolation source: Antarctica rocks | place: Antarctica: Victoria Land, Ricker Hills nord | collected 2016-01-04
CGGCCACGACGACGAGCGCGGTGAGCAGGCCGACCAGCGCGGCGCAGGCGGTGGCCCCGGCCGCCACCGCCAGCGAGATCAGCACGGAGGCGCCGAGGTCGCCACCGGGCACGGCGTACGCCGACAGCCCGGGGTCGGGGAGCCCGACGGCGGGCAGCAGGCCGGTGCTCTGCAGCAGGGTGGCGCCGAGCGCGACCGCCAGCACGAGCACGGTCGGGACGAGGGCCGGCAGCACCAGCAGCGTGCTGCGCCCGCGGCCCGGACTCACCCGGCCGATCCCCCGGTCACGAGCCGGCCGCGACCTTCGTGCGCCAGCCGTCGTCGAGCACCGGCACCCACGCCGACGACAGCTCGGCGTGCGCGCCCCGCGACAGCACGTCGTAGGGCGGGACGACCGGGCTTGCGGGCAGGGCGGCGAAGCCGGCGCGGTCGGCCGGGGTGAGGCGGGCCTGGTCGAGCACGGTGAACTGCCCCCAGACCGAGGGCTTCGCCTTCTCGAGCTGCTGGGCGGCGCTGAGCGCCAGGTCGGCGACGACCATCGCGCCCGCGTGGTGCCCGGAGGTCGACGGGATCGCCAGGAAGCTGGCGTTGCCCACGGTGCCGTCGGTCAGCGTTAGCACCTTCGTGGTCTTCGGGAAGGTGCCGTCGGCGACCAGCTTGGTCAGCGTCGCCGGGCCGTACGTCATGGTCATGTCGACCTGGCCGCCGGCGTAGAGCGCGTCGAGCGCCGCGGAGTCGCGCGGGTAGGTCGACCCGCCCCGCCACAGCACCGGGGCCAGATCCTTGAGCCGGGCCCAGAGCGCCGGCGTGAGCACGTCGGCGGCCGGCGCCGAGTAGAGCAGGGGCACCTCGCCGAGGCCCTGCGTGGCGGCGATGGAGCGCAGCACCTCGCGGACGAACACCGAGCCGGTGAAGTCCGGGGGCGCCGGGTAGGTGAAGCGCCCCGGGTGCGCCTTCGCCCAATCGAGGACGCCGGCCAGAGTGGTTGGCGGGTCGGAGACCTTCGCGGAGTCATAGACGAGGGTGAACTGCGCCTTGTGCCAGGGCGCCTCGCAACCGTCGACCGGGACCCCGAAGTCGTCCTTCAGCAGCGGGTCGGAGGGGTTCGTGAGGGCCATCGACGGCAGCTGCGAGGTCCAGCCGCACAGCCACCCTCCGGCCTTCTTCACGGTGCCGAAGTTGTCGCCGTTGACCCACAGGAGGTCGATTGCGCCGGCCTTGATGCCGGCCTGGCGCTCGGACAGGATCCGGCTCACCGCATCGGAGGTGGCGGTGACGGGCACCCGCGTGAGCTTGACGCCCTGCTTCGCCGGGGCGGGCGCGAGCATATCGTCGACGTAGGCGTTGCCCTGCTTGTCGCCGCCGTACATCCACAGGGCGACGGTCTGGCCCTTCGCGGCCCGCTGGACGTCGGCGAAGGGGGCCGCGGCGCGGGACGGCGCCGCCGGGGCCGCGGGCGCGGCGCAGGCGGCCAGCGCGAGCGCGGCGAGCCCGATGGCCGCGCCGGCCAGCAGCCGAGGGCGTGCGGGGGGCGCGGTGCGTGCGGGGGGCGCGGTGCCGGCGGGCAGCTCAGTGGCTCCTTCGGGGCAGAGGACCGGCTCCCAGTGTGCTGGACGACCGCGCCCGCTGCCGAACCGGAGGCTGCGCGCGGTGTGAGCCTTGAGGAGCAGTGTGCGGCCATGCCCGACACTGGTGCCGTGTTCGACGCCCGGCTCCGCGTGGTGCTGGGCCCGGTGCTGGAGCGCGCTGCCCGCCGGGTCGACCTCCCCGGGGTCAGTCCCGACCGGCTGACCACGGCCGGCCTGGTGCTGGGCCTGGGCTGCGCGGGCCTGGCCGCGACCGGGCACTGGCACCTGGCGCTGGTGGCGTGGCTGCTGTCGCGGGCCTGCGACGGCCTCGACGGCCCACTGGCCCGGCTGCGCCCCCCGCGCGACGCCGGCGCCGGCGCCTTCTACGACATCGTCGCCGACTTCGTCGTCTACGGCAGCACCGTCGTCGGGGTCGCGGTCGGCGCGACGAACGTCTACGACGCGCCCTGGTGGCCGTTCCTGCTCGTGCTGCTCGCCTACTACGTCAACGGCACCGCGCTGCTGGCGTTCTCCTCCCTCGCCGAGCGCGGCGGCCGGCAGCGCCCCGACGGGCGGTCGCTGTCGTTCCTCGGCGGCCTGGCCGAGGGGGCCGAGACGATCGTGGTGCACGCGGTGTGGCTGCTCGCTCCGGGCGCCGCGTCCGCGGTCGCCACCCGACAGCAGGGTGGCCAGCAGGAAAAGGACCGGCAGGAATGCATTTCCTCCGAAGATGTCGCTCATCGCCAGCTGGTAGTCGCCATTCTTGACCGAAGTCAGCCCGGTGGACAGCTCCGGCAGCGAGGTGGCGGCGGCAAGGACGGTGGCGCCGAACAGCACGCCGGAGAGACCGATGTGACCCGCGATCGCGTCGCCGCTTCGTTCCAGCGTGACGCCGGCGACGAGAGTGACCAGCGCCGCGATGGCGAAAATGGCGGCGGACTTGGCCGTACTCACCTGTCGTTGGGTTGCCTTCTGCTCGGCCTTCTGCTGGCTGTGACCGCGCGGCGGGTCCTGATTGTCGGGTGCCTCGCCGGACTCCTGCCATGGCAGCCCCCGGCCGGCCCGCTGCAGCAGCAGCAGCCCGACGGCCCAGAGAATAGCGACGAGCACCGGCCCCGGGCTGAGCCGCCACAGAATCAGTCCCGCCGGCAGTTGGGTCGAGGCGATCACGACGGTGAGTACGGCGACCACCAGACCGCCCTGCAAGACCAGCACCAGGGACGCCGCCCGGCAGGTCAGCGGGTGCCGCCCCCGCACCCCGAAGGCGTCGAGGGCGACCAAGACCACTGTCTGGATAGCGATGCCGCCCAAGATGTTGCCGACGGCGACCCCGACATTGCCGGCCAGGGCCGCGGTGGCAGTGATCGCGATTCGGGAAGGTTGGTGGCGATGGCGAGCATGATGAGGCCGCCCAGCGCCGACCCCAGGTGCAGCCGCGTCGACAGCACGTCGGTCTGATTCGACAGGCTGACACCCGCGACCCAGATGGCGGCTGCGGCGGCGGCGAAGATCAGCAGCAGGACAACGACATTCAGGCTGGAAATGTCAACCTCCCCAAGGGCTGTTCTCGGCGATGTCCGATCTCGACAGCCGGGTGGCAGCCTCGATCATGAGCGCGTGGACGAAGGCCTGGGGGAAGTTGCCACGCATCTGGTGCTGCGTGGCGTCGTACTCCTCGCAGTAGATCAGCGGTGGCCCGCACGCCGCCTTGGTCCGCTCGTACCAGCCGAGGGCGGATAGCCGGTCACCCTGCTGGTCGGTGGCCAGCGCGGTGAGGAAGCCGCAGAGCTGGAAGGCGCCCTCTGCCTCGCCGAGTGGCCGCTGGTCCTGCCGGAAGCGGTAGGCGTAGCCATCCTGGGTCAGGTCGCGAAGGTACGCCTGCAGGGTGGCGACAGTACGCGGGTCATCGGCCGGGACCGCGCCGCGCAGCCCGGCCAGCAGCAGCGACGCGTCCATCCGCGGGTCGTCGGGTGAGCGCTGCCAGGCGCCGGTGTCGGCATTGAGCGCGTGCGCCGCGGTGTCCGCCACGATCCGGTCGGCCAATGACGACCAGTCGACCGCGTCGGAGCTGGCGGGATGGGCCGCCGCAATCGCCCGCAGGCCGGCGGCGCAGATGAGGCGGCTGTGGGTCCACGGCCGGTTGTCGATCTCCCAGATGCCGGCATCTGGCTCGGTCCACCGGGTCGCGATCGCGCCGGCGGCGATCCGCGCGGCGTGCCAGCCTTGCGTGTCGAGCCGGTCCTGGCCGGCGGCCGCGGCAAACAGCAACAGCGACTCGCCGAACGCGTCGAGTTGGAATTGGTCGTTGACTCAGTTGCCGATGATGTCCGAGCCGCCCGGATAACCCGGCAGCCCCAACGGCCGCTGGTCGGGCACCTTTCCGCCGAGGGTGGTGTAGGCGGGAGCCAGCCGGTCTCCGTGGTCGAGCAGCCGGCCGGACACGAAGCGCACAGCATCGTCGAGCAGTCCCGGCGCGGACAACCCGGCAACCGCTTGCCCGGTGAAGCACTGGTCACGGATCCAGACGTAGCGGTAGTCGTAGTTGCGTCCCGCGCCGGCCCGCTCGGGCAGGCTCGTCGTCGCTGCGGCCACCATCCCACCGCCGGCGCTGGTCATGCCGCGCAGCACCGCGTAGCTGTGCCTGGCTGCCTTGGGGTCCAGGCAGTCGGAGAGATCCGGGACGGCCGCGCGCCAGCCAGCTTCGGTGGCCGACCAGGCCTCGTCCGGATCGTCCGGTGAGTCGGGCAGCGCGCCGGCTCCGATCTCCAGCACCAGGTCGTGGCTCCCGCCGGCCGGCACCGTCAGCTCAAGAGCGAGGAGCCGGTGTCCGTAGTCGCCGGTGGTGATGCGAGCCTCACCGGCACCCGTCCAGCGGATGCGCAGGCCGGCCGTGCGCGCGGTCCAGATCGGCCCGTCGTGGGAGAGATCGGACAGCGAGGCGGCGCCGTACTCGCCACGCGGGTCGAGCAGCACGCGGACGTGCGCATCGCCTTGCCGTGCTTCGACCCGGCGCAGCAACACCACCCGGTCTGCATCGGCCGGAAAGGCAAGCGCCTCGCGGCATTCGATGATGGCTGACGTCGTCACCCAGTGGCTACGCCAGATCAGGCTGCCTGGCTCGTAGTAGCCGCCCCAAACAAAGCTCTCAGCCGGCGTGACGGCGTAACCGCCGCGACCGCCGATGAGCGAGGTGAACACCGCATCGCTGTCCCAGCGGGGTGCACACAACCAGACCACGTCGCCGCGCGGGCCGATCACTGCACCGCGTTCTCCGTCGGCGAGCAAGGCGTACTCCCGCAGCACGTGCGGCGGGAACAGCTCCGGTCTCCAGTCCTGGACTTCGCCGCTCACGGGCCCTCCCGCCGCAGCCGCCCGGCGGCCCAGCCACTCGCCGTTCCCGAGGCGGTTGCCACGGCGGCGCTGCACGCAGCGGGTCGCCGGTAGGCGGGGCTGGCCAGCGCGAGCATGACCATGCTGGCGGCGTGCAGGCCGTCGATAGCCGCCGATCCGGCCAGCACGCGCGACGTGGGCCAGCCCAACAACGCGATCCCCTGCCCGACGTGGCGCCCCCCGAGCAGCCGCAGCCAGTTCGCGCCCACCGATGAGCCACCGGAGATCGCCCGTGACACCGGGTGTGGGCGCATTCCCAGGAATACACCCAATATGGCACCGCCGAGACCAATCAATCGGGCCGCTTGCTGGGCGGTCACCGCTGCGCCCGCCGGAGCAGCCATCCGGTCGCGGCCGCGGCCGCGCCCCCGGCGACGGCCAGCAGACCGTGATGGTGAGAGGCCCAGACCTGCGGGTCGTTGTCGTGGGACTTTTCGTCGAAGATGCCATGCGCTCCAAAGTCGCGGCCGTCGGGCCCGTCGACAGGCTCCCACAGGTTGACCGGCGCATCAGGGTCGCGCTTTTGACCGGTTTGCTGCGAGGAGAAGCCGGTCCGGCCCAGGTAGCGGTCGAGCAGTCCTGGGGCGATCGCGTTGGCGGCCAGGGTGCCCACCGTGCTGGTGCCCACCCAGTACTCCCGCCGGCGAGGATGGTCGGCGGCGAACAGCACGGCCCGAGCCGCCAGCTCCGGCTGGTAGATCGGCGGCACCGGCTGGGCGTGATCGGGAAGTCGGGACAGCACCCACGAGAACTGCGGGGTGTTGACCGCCGGCATCTGCACCATGGTCACCCGCACGCCGCTCTTGGCATGCAGCAACTCGCAGCGCAGCGCCTCGTTGAAACCCTGAATGGCGTGCTTAGCGCCGCAGTATGCCGACTGCAGCGGAATGCCTCGGTAGGCCAGGGCGGAGCCGACCTGCACGATGGTGCCCCGGTCACGCGGGCGCATGTGCCGCAGCGCCGCCATCGTGCCGTAGACGTACCCGAGGTAGCTGACCTCGGTGACCCGCTTGTATTCCGCCGGCTTGATCTCGGCGAACGGCGCGAACACCGAGGTGAAAGCGACATTGACCCAGGTGTCGATCGGGCCGACTTCGTTATGTACCCGGTCGGCGGCGGCGAACACGGCCTCGTGGTCCGCTACGTCGGTGGGGATCACTACTGGGGTGCCGCCGGCCCGGCGGACGTCGTCGGCGGCACCCGAGAGCCCCTTCTCGCCGCGAGCCAGTAGCGCCACGGTCGCGCCCCGGCCGGCAAAAGCCCGGGAGACGGCGCGCCCGATACCGCCGCTGGCCCCGGTGACGACCACGATTGCTGCCTTGTCCGATTGCATGTCTGGCTCCTTTAGAGTGATTTTCGGTCGTGCGCGCCAGGGTCGCCTTGTCGCAGTTCCAGGTTGTCGCGACCACGCAGTTGCCCGGGGCGGTGCTGCGTCGGGGGCAGCCCAGAACGCCTCAGCCGGCCGACCAGATGTCGAGGGCCGGAATATCCCCGGCGGCCGCGACCACTGCCCGCAGTGGTGCGATCAGCGCCTCCCGGTCGGCATCGCCAACGGTCGCGAGCAACCCGGTCACCAGCTCACGGCGGCGGTTCAGCACGGCCTGCACCACCCGCCTGCCGCGCGGGGTCAGGTCGAGCACCACGTGGCGCCGGTCGGTCGGGTCCTCGGCGCGGGCCAGCAGTCCCTGAACGACCAGCTGCTCGGCGGTTCGCGACGCGTTCGAGGCATGCACACCCATCGCGTCGGCCAGGCCGCTGAGATTGGCTCCGCCGTTTGCCGCGACGACGACGAGGGCCCGCAGTTGGGTCAGGGTCACCAGCTGTTCGACGTCGGCCAGCGAGCGGACGCTCAGGGCCACCAGCACCCGCGACGCCGTCAGCAAAGCATCCACCTGCGGCACGGTGGGGCTGGGGTCGGCTCGCGGCCGCGGCACGCTGGACATAATGCGCATCATGTCGCACAAGTTGCGCTACCGCAAGTGTTGCGTTAGACCTAGGGAAGTGGATAGTCCGGTGCGGGCAGAGGAGCGACCATGAAAAATATCGTTGGACTCGTGGTGGACCAGCACAAAGTCGATCTTGTCGGCCTGGCGCCGCAGGCCCTCCATGATCCCGTTGATGCCGTCCCCGGGCAGCCCGAAGACGGTGTCCACCCCCCACGCGATGAGCCGCTTGACCAGGGACTCGATCTCTGGAAGCAGATTGTGCTGGGCTACCCCGAGTTCGGCGTGCGGGACAAGGCACCCGAGCCGAACTTTGCGGCGTGGGCGACCGCGTGCGGTGGCTACGGCGCCAAGGTGTCAGCGGCCGGCGACCTGCCCGGCGCGGTCAAGGCGGCGCTCGCCTTCGACGGTCCGGCGCTGGTCGACTGCGACGTCAATCCGGACGAGCCGCCGATGCCGGGCAAAAGCAAGTATCAGCAGGCGAAGTCGTTCACCCAGGCGTTCCTGGGGGGGCAGCCGCACAAGATGGCGACGCTGGCCACGGTGGCGCGCAACGAGTTCAACGAGTTCACCTCGTGAGCACCGTCGAGCTGCCCACTCCGGTGGTCCGGCCGGCGGACCCAGGCGATCCGGCACCTGGCCTGAACCTCGGTGCCTTGGAGCGCGACCTGCGGGTGCGGGTCGACGGCGAGGTGCGCTTCGATGCGGGCTCGCGGGGCGCGTACTCCACCGACGCCTCCAACTACCGGCAGGTGCCGATCGGCGTCGTGGTCCCGCGCAGCCTCGACGCCGCCGCGGCCGCGGTGGCAGTGTGCCGGCAGCACGGAGCGCCCGTGCTGTCCCGGGGCGGCGGGACCAGCCTGGCCGGCGAGTGCACCAACACCGCCGTCGTCATGGACTTCTCCAAGTACTGCAACCGACTGTTGTCGGTCGACCAGGAGGCCGCCACCTGCTGGGTCGAGCCCGGCATCGTGCTCGACGAGCTCAACAAGCAACTTTCCCCGTACGAGCTGGAATTCGGCCCGGAGCCGGCGACGCACGACCACTGCACCATCGGCGGGATGATCGGCAACAACTCGTGCGGGGCGACCGCGCAGCGCACCGGCAAGGTCGTGGACAACCTGGTGTCGCTCGACGTGATCCTCTACGACGGCACTCGGTTGGAGGTCGGCGAGACCTCCGATCAGGAGTTCGCCGACATCGTTCGGTCGGGCGGCCGCAGGGCCGAGATCTACCAGCAGTTGGCGGCCCTGCGCGACACCTACGCCGAGCAGATTCGCGCGCGCTATCCCGACATCCCGCGTCGGGTCTCCGGCTACAACCTCGATTCGTTGCTGCCCGAGAAGAATTTCCACGTCGGACAAGCGCTGGTTGGCTCGGAGGCCACTTGCGTGATGGTGTTGCGGGCGCAGTTGAAGCTGGTGCCGGTGGTCAAGTTCCGGGCGCTGGTGCTGCTCGGCTATCCGGATGTGGCGACTAGCGCCGAGGACGTGCCGCAGATCGTGGAGCATTCGCCGATCGCGCTGGAAGGGTTGGACCATAAGCTGATCGGCTTCGAGCAGCAGAAGGGCATGAACAAGCCGGCGCTGGAGTTGCTCCCCGACGGCCCGCAGGCCTGGTTGCTTGTCCAGTTCGGCGGCGACACCAAGGCAGCGGCCGTCGCTGGGGCGCAAGAGTTCATCGATGCCGCCAAGGAGTTCGACGCCTCACCGACTACGACTTTGTTCGACGATGAGAAGCGGCAGAAGGAGATCTGGCTGGTGCGCGAGTCGGGGCTGGGCGCCACCGCCCGCGTCCCGGGACTACCGCCCACCTGGCCCGGCTGGGAGGACTCCGCAGTCGGCCCGGACGTGCTCGCCGACTACCTACGCGGGCTGCAGGATCTTTACGCCGAGTACGGCTTCGGTCAGGCTGCTCTCTACGGCCATTTCGGCCAGGGCTGCGTGCACACTCGCATTCCGTTCGACCTGCTCAGCGCCGGCGGGGTCGGGCAGTTCCGCAGCTTCCTCGAACGGGCGGCCGATCTCGTCGTCGGCTTCGGCGGCTCGCTGTCCGGCGAGCACGGCGACGGCCAGGCCCGCGGTGAGCTGCTGGAGAAGATGTACGGCCCGGAGCTGACCCGGGCATTCGCCCAATTCAAGGCCATCTTCGACCCGGGAAACAAGATGAATCCGGGCAAAGTCTCCGCGCCGTACCGAGTGGATGAGAACCTGCGCTTGGGCGCGACGTACGAGCCCCTTCAGGTCGAGACACATTTTCGGTTCCCCAATGACGAGGGCAGCTTCGACAAGGCGGTGCTGCGCTGCGTCGGGGTCGGCAAATGCCGGCGCCACGAGGGCGGGGTGATGTGCCCGTCGTACATGGTGACCCGCGAGGAGGAGCACTCGACCCGCGGCCGTTCCCGCCTGCTCTTCGAGATGCTGCAGGGCCATCCCGACTCGCCAATCGGCGACGGCTGGCGCTCGACGGCGGTCCGCGACGCCCTCGACCTGTGCCTGGCCTGCAAGGGATGTAAGAAGGACTGCCCGGTCAACGTCGACATGGCCACCTACAAGGCCGAGTTTTTGTCGCATCACTACGCCGGCCGGCTGCGGCCGCTGGCGCACTATTCGATGGGTTGGCTGCCGATGGTGGCGCAGGCGGCGACCAGGGTGCCCCGGCTGGTGAACGCGCTGACCCAGGCACCCTTGCTGTCGCGGCTCGCGACGTTGGCCGCCGGCGCCGCCCCCCAACGTCAGATCCCGCAGTTCGCACCCGAAACGTTCCAAGCCTGGTACGCCGCCCGCGGGCCGCAGGGCCGCGGTGAGCGTGGCGAGGTCGTGTTATGGCCGGACACCTTCAGCAATTCCTTCCACCCGCACCTGGCACAGGCCGCCGTCACCGTGCTGGAGGCGGCCGGCTGGCGGGTCGTCGTCCCGACCGACGCCGTCTGCTGCGGGCTGACCTGGATCTCCACCGGGCAGCTCGACGTCGCTAAGAAAGTGCTCAGACGTACGGTCGAGGTGCTGCGACCACACCTGCAGGCCGGCACGCTGGTGCTCGGCCTGGAGCCGTCGTGCACGGCCGTGTTCCGCTCCGACGCCGGCGAGCTGTTCCCTAACGACCCCGACTTCGGGCGGTTGCAGAATCAGACGGTCACGCTGGCCGAACTGCTCACCAAGCACACGCCCGGCTGGGAGCCGCCGCAGCTCATCCGCCATGCCCTCGTCCAGACCCATTGCCATCAGCATGCCGTGATGGGCTTCGACGCCGACACCGAGCTGATGAGGCAGATGGGCCTGGATGCCGACGTCCTGGACTCCGGCTGCTGCGGCCTGGCCGGCAACTTCGGCTTCGAAAAGGGTCACTACGAGGTGTCGGAGGCCTGCGGGGAGCGGGTGCTCTTCCCGGCGGTACGCGATGCCGACCAGGCCGACGTGGTGCTCGCCGACGGCTTCAGCTGCCGGACCCAGATCGAGCAAGGCAATACCAACGGCCGGCAGGCGGTGCACCTGGCCGAGCTCTTGGCCGCGGCCATGCAGGGCGACCCGGCGCGATCAGGGCAGCGGCCAGAGCAGGCCTACGCCGTGCGCCCGAGCACGCCGCGCGCCGCGTCCTATGCCGCATTGGCAGCGGTGGTGGCCGCGGGTGTGGGCGGGCTCGCCGCGGTGACCGCGTCGGTCAGGTCGCGCCGGTGACGGCCGAGGAGCCGCTGATCGACAGCTTGGAATGCTCGGTCTATACGGTGCCCACCGACCAGCCCGAGGCCGACGGCACCGCCACCTGGTTGGCCACGACGTGCGTGGTGGTGCAGGCCGGTGCCGGTGGGCGGACCGGGCTCGGTTACACCTACGGCCCCGCCGCCTGTGCCGGCATCGTCGCCGACCTGCTGCACGAGGTCGTCGTCGGCCGGCCCGCCTTTGCTGTCGTTGGCAGCTGGGGGGCCATGGTCCGCCGATGCCGCAATGCCGGCCGGCCAGGGATTGTCTCGATGGCCATTTCGGCGGTCGACACGGCATTGTGGGATCTCGCCGCCCGGCTTGTCGACCGGCCGCTCGCCAACCTCCTCGGACGGGTCCGCGACACCGTGCCGGTCTACGGCAGTGGAGGCTTCACAACCTACGACGATGCGACCCTGCGCCGGCAGCTCGAGCATTGGGTGAGCGACCTCGGTGTATCAGCGGGAAGATCAAGGTAGGGCAGTCCTGGGGGCATGCCGCGGAGCGGGATTTGGCCCGCACCCGGCTGGCTCGCGATGTGGTGGGGGCGGAGGTCGAGGTCTTCGTCGACGCCAACGGCGGCTATACCCGCGGGCAGGCCGGCCGGCTGGGCCACGCCTACGACGACCTCGGTGTCACCTGGTTCGAGGAGCCGGTGTCCTCCGACGACCTCGCGGCACTGGCCGGCCTGCGGGGCGAACTGGCCACCGACGTCGCAGCCGGCGAATACGCCTACGATGTGGCGTACGTCAACCGGATGTGCGGGGCCAGGGCGGTGGACTGTATGCAGATCGACGTGACCCGGATCGGCGGGATCACTGAATGGCAGCGCGGCGCGGCCGTCGTCGCCGGCTACGGGCTCGACGTCAGCGGGCACTGCGCGCCGGCCTTGCACGCCCACCTCGCCGCCAGCGTGTCGAACCTGCGGCACCTGGAGTACTTCCACGACCACGCCCGGCTGGAGCCGATGCTCTTCGACGGCGTGCCGCCGGTCTCCGACGGGGTGCTGCACCCGGCCCTCGATCGGCCCGGCAACGGCCTGTCGCTACGGGGCTCCGACGCCGAGGGCTACCGCACCCAATGAGAGTCGATCTGATCGGCGGCGCTTGGTGATCGTCGGCATCGACATCCTGCCGGAGCAGTCGCTACGCGATGTCGTCGACATCTTGGTGCGTTTAGTCGAAGCCGCCGGCGCGCTGGTCATCTTCGTCGGGGCGGTGATCGCGGCCGTCCGCTTCGTGGTGACCGGCGTTCGTACCCGCAGCGCCGAGGCCTTCGTCCCGGTGCGGTTGGGGCTGGGCCGTTTCCTGGAGCTTGGGCTGGAGTTCCAGCTGGCGAGTGACGTGTTGCGTACGGCCATCGCGCCGTCGTTTCGCGAGATCGGTCAGCTGGCCGCGGTCGCGGCAATCCGGACGGCGCTCAACTATTTCCTCGGCCGGGAGATCAGAGAGGAGCGCGAACAGCTCACCCGCCGGCCGGAGGGGGCACCGGACCCGACTCGTGACCGCGGGCGAGGCGGTCCCGGACCGCCGAGCCGGCCACCCTCCGTCTCGTCTTGATCAGCCAATGCTCGGATCGTGGACTCAGACGATAGATGCGGCCGCCCTGTGTGTGACCGCCCTGGCGCTCCTCTCCGGCGCCGTCGCCCTGGTCAGGATCCGTCAGCTCGGTCCAGCGCTGGCCGTGCTGATGGAGATGCTGACCGGCGCCGGCCTGCTGCACCTAGCAGCCGCCCCGACGCTGAACCGGGCGCTCGGCGCTGGCGGCGTGCTGCTGATCCGGAAGCTTGCCATTCTCCGCCTGAAAGAGGACCCGCTCGCCGCGCTGCTGGTTCACCTGCGCCGGGTGAGCGTGCGGCTCACGACGAGACGGTATTGGCATCCAGCACCTCATGCCCGCGGATTTCGGCGGGATCGACGCTGAGAAATCGTCCGCGGTGTCGATGAGCGCGGGTCGGCCGTTCCAGGTCTATCGCAGCGCGTTGCCAACTTCGGCGTAGCTGGCGATCGCAATTTCACGGCTCACGCCCATGACAAGTAGCCCTTTTGGAGTGCCCGATGGCTTCCTATTGGATCTGCGCTGTGTTCAACCATGATCAGCTCGTGCGTAAGCCTTGCCTACGCCATGGCGGCTGTGCTCGGCGGGGTTCCGGCAACCGCTCACCTGCCGAGTACGCGTTATCCCGCAGCATGGCCTTGTCCGTGGTGTCCGTCGTGCCACTGTTCGGTGAGCGTCACGACTGGCTGGTTGCCGCCGCGCTCGCGATGATCATCGTGCAAGCAGCCGACGCCGTCGTGGGGGTGCGGATCCCCGACCGCGTAAAAGCATTCGGTCCGGCCACGACCGCCTTGGTCACACCTGGCGCTGCTCATCTGGTACACGACGCGCTGACCGGCGATGTCCATACCGTTGTCGTCAACGGACGGGTGGTGAAGTTCCAGCACCGGCTGGTCGGAGTCGACCTGCCGGCGGTCCGCCGCGAAGTTGAGGCGACAGTCGAGCACATGCGCTCGACTCTCGGCGAGACGGCGTGGGTGGCGGGCATGCACCCCGACCTGCCAGCCGATGACACGGTGCTCGACAACCTCCACCAGTACACAGACTACAAATCGGAGTCGACGCGCGGCGCCAGGGGTTCCATGTTCGGGTAGGGCTCCGACAACTCGTAGTGGTTCAAACGGCAGACGTTCTTCGGCCTTCGCTACTTCGAGCGCACGCCGCTTAAGGAGCAGCTCATGCGAGCGATCACTGGTGGCCCGGGTTCGTCGGTCGCACCCGGTTCGGCCAGTCTTACGTCGCTACGGGCGGGTCGTGCTCAACACAGAACACCAGCGCAGCAACTGGGCGAGCTAATCAATCTGCCGGCCGACGCTCCGGCACGAGTGGAGATGCTCCGGGCGGATGAGCTACCGCGAAAAGACCATTGGGTCCGTCGGTCGCTCGACCACCGCGGCTTCTTACGCCTCAGGAACCGAGCAATACCCAGGCGCGGGAGCGGACGCGGCTCACGAACCAGGTCAACGCGATCCTGACCCGGCTGACGACGCTCCCTGGCGTCGACGCGATGCGGAGATCGCCAGCTCCATTGCTCGCTCTCGCCATGCCGGGCGACGCCCTTCCTGCTATGTCCTCCGGTGTCGGGTAGTGCGGTAGAAGTTCTGACGTACGCTCGGGCGGTGACCGCCGGGCCGCACGAGGCGGCACTGACCGGTAGATCGCGGCACGTCATGGCGTGGACGCAAACGGATTCTTCGTCCGTTGCTTGGCGCGGGGATCGGCAGCTGCCGTGACGCCTGCTACGGGTTGGTCAGCTCACCGTGCCCGCAGAGAACGCATCCGCATGACGGGGGTCTGCCGAGGCATTACTGTCTGGTGACCTCCTGCGCGACCAGGTGGGTGCGTCAACGCATACGGGTTTAGCGTGTGGCATGGACGAGCCGATCCCACCTGACGGATGTCAGCCCGCAATCGGCGACTACGGCTTCTTGTCGGACTGCCATTCGGCTGCGCTG
>JAABUT010003282.1_pt1 | contig 14108 bp, 13 predicted proteins | sample 5559281 | NCBI WGS metagenome assembly JAABUT01 (sample SAMN10711880, study PRJNA513359) | rock metagenome | isolation source: Antarctica rocks | place: Antarctica: Victoria Land, Ricker Hills nord | collected 2016-01-04
CCCGGCGCACCCGCCACCGTCCGCCGGCGGCTCGCCGCCATCGCCCATCACCACCGCGCCGCCGGCCACCCCGCACCCGCCAATCCGGTACATCGGCTAGGTCCACCGGCGCGGGAGGTGTGTGACTTGTCGAATTATATGGCTCACTTTGTTCGCGAATTAAGTGGCCTAAATCAGGCGTCAATACGCGGCTCTCACAGCCCACGATCGCCATCCGCCTTCGCGCGGTGAAGACCCGCCGCCCTCCATTGGCACGCCTGGCCAGATAACTAGAACAGAACGGCCAGATAATTAGAACAAAAGCGGCCATCTAACTCGACAAGTGACAGACCTGGGATCAGGGTAAGGAGATGTCCCAGCACCGCCGGTTCACCATCGACACCGACGTCCCGGTGTATTTCTGCGACCCGCACAGCCCCTGGCAACGGGGGTCCAACGAGAACACGAATGGCTTGCTTCGGCAGTACTTCCCGAAGAGTACCGACCTGCGGGTATACACCCCCGAAGACCTACTCGCTGCGGCCACGCAGCTCAACAGCCGACCACGGAAAACCCTTAATTGGGAGACCCCGGCGCAACGCCTCGATATGCTCCTGAATGTCAGCAAATAACCGCAGTGTTGCGACGACAGCTAGAAACCGCCACAGATAATTTGGCGATTCACAGGGCACACCGGCAGTCCCGCCGCCAGCAGCTTCGGGATCAGTTGGCGGCCTTGGTTTCCGGCCGCCGATGTCACCAGGATCATTTCAGTGCTGCCTTCACGAAGAGTTGGGTGAGCTGCCCGATGCCTTCGATCTCGGTGACGAGGACCTCGCCGGCCGCCAGGAAACGTGGCGGCGTTCTGGCGGCGCCGACGCCTGGGGGCGTTCCGGTGAAGATCAGGTCGCCCGGTAGTAGTTCGACGACTTCGGAGAGTCGGCTGACGAGCTCGGGGATCGAGAAGATCAGCTGGTCGGTCGATCCGTTCTGCATGGTCGTCGTGATGCCGGCGATATCGGTGATGGCACAGGAGATTTGCAGCCGGTCCGGGTCGGAGAGCTCGTCGAGCGTGACCAGAACCGGTCCGGTGGGGGCGAATCCGGCGAAGGATTTGCCAATGCTGAACTGTGCGGGCTGCCCCTGCCACTGGACGGTACGCTCCGAGATGTCCTGCCCGGCGGTGTATCCGGCGATGTGAGTGGGGGCGTCGGCGATGTCGATGTGTCGACCGCCGCGGCCGATGACCACCACCAGTTCTGCCTCCCAGTCGACGGTGTCGCCCGCCAGCTCGACCTCGGTGACCGGGCCGGTGACCGAGGACGGAAACTTGGTGAAGACCACTGGTTGTTCGGGAACGGGGAGACCGGCCTCGGCGGCATGATCGGCGTAGTTGAGTCCGATGCCGAACACCTGACGCGCACCCGGTGAGGGCGCGCCGAGGTCGCCAGCGTCGAACATCACCGCCGACGGGTCCCGCGTGTAATCCCGTTCCGCGGCCCAGGTCGTGAACTCGTCCCATCGGGCGAAGACGACGGCGGGGTCGGCGCTGAACCGTCCTGCGCTGGCCGACTCGACGTCGACAGCCATCAATCCGTCAACCAGGCTCAGCCGGCCTCGAACATTGGCAATGCGCATGGTGTTCCTCTCATCGGGTGAAGCCGTTGTTGTCAGGCGGGTGTCGCTGTTTCGGTGGCGGAAAATCGGTGCGTCGGGGCGACGAAGCCGAGCCGAGCGACCGCGATCACAGCCCGCGCATCACCGTCAGCGGGTAGGTCATCATCGGTGATGATCGGCCGCCCGACCCAGGCGATGTGCTGGTCGGGTCTGACGAGGACGGCGTTGGGCTCGTCCACCGGTGCGAAGCCGTGTTCCTCGGGGTCGACGTGCCACAACGGCACGCCCAGCTCCGCTGCCGCCTCGATCAGCGGGGCGGTCAATTCGGCTGGGCCCAGGACGGTGAATTCCGGACCGAGTAGGTCGAACAGCGACCGCCCGTCGGCCGATCGTTGGTGGGGCAACCGATTTCCTGGGCGCACCTCGGGGCGGTACGCCTCGGTGGTCGGGGACTGCGCCGCCGAGTTCGGCCCGTAGCCGTAGCCCAGGACGAGTCCGAGACTGTAGAACTCTGACCGCTTGGCAAGCTTGATGGCGGTGGCTGCGGCTTCGCGGGCGGACTGCCCCACGGGTCCGCCGGCCATGATGGCCGAGTCGCCGAGCTCGATCGGCAGCGCCTTCATGTTGGTCGCGGCGAGCTCGATGGTCTGCCCGGCAACGGGTCGCCGTTCCGTTTCGTAGCTGTCGAGCAGCTCCGGCGGAGCCCATCCGCGGTGCACCGCGGCGAGTTTCCAGGCCAGGTTCACGGCGTCACCGACGCCGGTGTTGAAGCCGTGTCCACCCCAGGGCGGATTTTGGTGGGCGGCGTCGCCGACCAGATAGGTCCGGTCCCGCCCGTAGGAATTACTGAGCAACAATCGCGCCTGCCAGGGGTCGGTGGCGATGATCTCGATGTCGATATCGGCGCCGACGAGGGCGCGGACCAGGCCCGCGGCGGCCGCGTCATCGGCGATCGACGCCGTACCGGTGGCGATCGCCCACCAGGTGCCTTCCAGATCCAGCGGGCCGACCACGCCGGGGGCAGCGGGATTGAGCACCCAGTGGTGCACTGCGGGTGTGTCGGCCAACAGCCCGCGCAACCCTTTCGACCGGAAGGTGATGTTGACGTTGGGACGCCCACCGGGGGCGCCGACATATTGCGCACCCAGGGCCTCCCGCACCACACTCCGCGATCCGTCGGCGCCGATCAGATACTCGAACCCGACGCTCTGGGTCGTGCCCGAGGGATCCACCACGGTGGCGCGCCGGTGCGCCGCGTTCAGGTTGATCGAGTCGGCGCGCCACCCGAACAGCGTGGTGACCAGCGGCTGCCGGGCGATGATCGCGCGGAGCGCTTCTTCGACCACCGGTTGGGTGACTTGCTGGGCGGCCTCGGAGGTGAGCGGGGAGTCGACCAACTCCAGGCCAAGGGTCGAGGTCAGCCGGGTGATTTCCAGGCCGGCAACCGTGGTGCAGAAACGGATCTCGTGCGAGTACTGGACCGGGATGGGGGCCCGCCGCCGGATCTCCTGTGCCACGCCCGTGCGCCGGAACAGCTCCATGCTCCGGCCCGACGTCGTTTTCGCCCGGGGCCGCAGGTGGTCGACGACGGCGCGGGGCTCCACGGCCACACTGGCCACTCCGTGATGGGCAAGTTCGAGCGCGGTCGTCAGGCCCGCCGGGCCGCCGCCGACCACCAGCACCGGGGTCGTGATCATCCGGGGGGTCATCGCACCCGCCGGCCGGCGATCCAGACGCCGCGAATGTTGCGGGTGGCTGCGATATCGACGGTCGCGTCACCGTCCACCCACAGCAGATCCGCCCGCCTCCCCGACACGACCGCTCCCCGATCCGACAGTCCGAAGAAGGCCGCGGGGGCAGAGGTCGCCGCCCCGAGCGCCTCGGCGGGGGACAGCCCGGCACGCACCATCAGCACCAGTTCGCCGTGCAGCGATTCACCGTGCGGCACCCGCGCGGGGGTGGCCGGGTCGGCGTTGGCGTCGGTGCCCGCCACGATCTGAACGCCGGCGCGGTGCAGGACTTCGACGGAGGCGATCGCGTGCTCGAAGTCGACGCCGGGCGGGCGAACGGGGAACGGCCAGTTCGTGGCGATGGCCTGCATCATCGACAGGGTGGGGATGGTGACGGTCCCCGCGTCGAGGAGCTGCTGCGCGAACGGTCCGTCGAACTCGCCGGCGAGCGGGGTGTGGGTGACGGCGTCGGCGCCGGCGTTCACGGCCATCTGCACGGTGTCCGGGGTGGTCGTGTGGGCGATGACCAGCCGCCCGGCGGCGTGTGCCGCCTGGACCAGCGCGGCGACCCGTGTCGAAGTCGAGAGGCTCCGACTGTATCGGGGTCGGGGCCTCGAGAAGCACCTTGATGTAGTCCGAGCCTTCGGCGACCCGTAGGGCCACCCAGCTCGCCGCACCCTCGGCGCGCGAAGGCCGATCGAAGGCGGATAGCCGAGTCGGGCGATGTGCGTCCCGGCGGGCGACCCGGCGGGAGAGCCCGCCGTCCGGAGCGAGGTGACCCCTGCTGCGTCCCGGTTCGTCCTGATCAGGCCGGGGTCCTTGGTGCCCATGTCGAAAGCGGTGGTGACCCCCCACCTGGCGAGCGCCGCGGCCTGTTGCAGGTCGTCGATGTGCACGTGGGAGTCGATCGGCCCGGGGAGCAGGGCGCCACCATTCGCATCGACGACCTCTTCTGCGGCGGTATCGGCACCACCTGCGATCAAGCCGTCCACCACGCGCACGGATCGGGGCTCGCTCAACCGCGCACCGTCGAAGACCCGGGCATTGGTGATGGTCAGCGAAGTCACTGGCGTCACCAGACTTCGGGTAGGAAGATGTCCGTGGGGATGACCGCGGGCAGGTATTCGCCGGCCCGGGTCCGCTCGTGGATTTCCTGGAAAGACAGGCCCTCGTCCCGAGCGGCGACTAGCTTTTCCGGATCGAAGAACGTGCCGATCGGGTTCGCGGCAAATTCTTTTGCGTTTGCGATCCATTCGCTGGAGTCGGCCCAGTCGCCGAAGCCGTCGACCTGGATCTCGACACCGTTGCCGTCGGGGTCCTGGTAGTAGACCGACATCGTGATGCCGTGATCCAGGGTGAGGAACGGCAGGACGCCCTGATCACGCAGCCGGATGTAGTTGTTGAGCCACATGTCGAAGGTCGAGAACTCGAAAGCGGTGTGGTGGATCCCGGTCTCGCGTCCCTTGTCGGTCGGGTGCTTGAGGCCGGGTGGAGACAGCAGCGCGATGCGGTGATTCGCGTCGTCGTTGGTCAACCAAGACGCCTCGTCGCTCTGGAACGCCGGGCGTAGACCGCACACCAGGCCGTACCACGCGACCATCTGATCCATCCGCAGCGTGGTGAAGGTGGTGTGGTGCAGCTTCGGCGGATTAACCGGCCATTGCTTCGCCTTGTTCTCGGGCATCTGTTCTCTCCTTTGAGAAGTCAGGTTGTCGGGGCGGTGGAGGAAGTGGTGGCGTGCGGCGCCGGGTCCAGAAGATCCAGCGCCGCGCCGACGATCGCATCGGGGCCGATGCCATGCAGGCGGTAGAGCTCCTGCAGGGTCCCCGTCTGGCCGAACTCGGTGACGCCCAGATTGACGCTGCGCACGCCGTGCACCGCGGCCAAGAACGAAAGGGTGTGCGGGTGGCCGTCCAACACGGTCACCATCGGCAGCGCCCGTTGGGCCGGGAAGAGCTGCGGCAGGATCGCGGAGTCCCCGTCGCCGTGACCGTGGCGGGCGCGGACGGCGCCGTACAGGCGGTCGGCGCTGGTGACGCACACAACATCGGCGGCCACGCCGATCACCGTGAGACGCTCTGCGGCGTGCAGCACCTCGGGGATCAACGCCCCCATGCCCACCAGGGTCACCGCAGCACCCTCAGGTCGCCGGAGGGCGTAGCCGCCGGCCACCACTTGGCGTCGGCGTCGGTCGCGGGCGGCGGGATCGACGGGCACGGCGGCGAGCCGCTGGTCGAGCACCCGGGAGGACAGCCGAAAGTAGCTCGACGATCCGTCGGGGCGTCCCAGCCGGCCGAGCGCGTCGAGCATGCACCATTCGAAATCTTGCGCGAAGGCCGGTTCGAAGGCGACCACTCCGGGTTGTTCCAGGCCGATGGACGGGGTGATGATCGACTGATGCGCGCCGCCCTCGGCCGCCAGGGTGACCCCGGACGGGGTGCCGACCAGGATGGACTGTCCGCCGGCGTAGACGCCGAACGACCACGGCTCTAAGGCTCGTGTGACGAACGGGTCGTACAGCGTGCCGATCGGGAGAAGCGTTTGTCCCCAACGGCTCCAGGTGGAGCCGAGCTCGCCGAGCAGGCTGACCAGGTTCACCTCGGCGATGCCGAGTTCGATGTGTTGACCGGTCGGACGCTCGTCCCAGTGCAGCAGGGTCTCGGCGTCGTCGGCGAACCAGTCGGGTTTGGCGCTCGGCGACCAGACGCCGGCCTTGTTGAGCCAGCCGCCCAGGTTCGTGCTCGACGCCACGTCCGGGGCCACGGTGACGATCCGACGGGCGGTGTCGGGGGCGAACCGGGTGAGATCCAGCAGCAGCTGGCCCAGGGATCGTTGGGTCGAGCTGCGGGTGGTGATCGTCCGGCCGAAGTCGGCGGGAATCACGGGCCGGGCCGGCGGCGGCACGGGGTCGCGGCGCAGGCGCGCGCCGACCTCGGCGCACAGTCGAGCGGCCGCCGAATCCGGGGCGAAGCCCCGCCACGGATCTTCAGTGCTCTCACCGAGTTCGGCGGCCACCTGAGCGAGTTGGGCAGGGAGCAGCAGATTGGAATGGTTCTGCGGATGACCCGCGTTCGGCAGTCCGTGGCCCTTGATCGTGTACGCGAAGATGATCGTGGGGCGGTCGCCGTCGATTTCGCCGAAAGCATCCATCAGACCAGCGATGTCGTGCCCGCCGAGGCCGGCGATAAGCCCGGGCAAGTTCTCGTCGGGCAGGTCCGCGAGCAGCGCCGCGATCGCCTCCCGTCCCGCACCGGTGCCGGGTAGCCGCTCGCGCAGCTCGGCCGGAGAGCAGCGCAGCAGGCGCTGATACTCGGGGTTGGACATCTCGTCGATGCGGCGCTTGAGGTGATCGCCGCCGTCGCGGGCGAACAACTCGGTGAGCAGTCGTCCGTATTTGAGGGTGATCACCTGCCATCCGGCCGCGGTGAAGATGGCCTGCAGGCGGGTGGCGGAGATGTTGGGAACGACGCGGTCCAGGGACTGACGGTTGAAATCGACGATCCACACGATCTCCCCGAGATCGGCGATCATCGGGTCGAGAACGGCTTCCCAGACGGCACCCTCGTCGAGTTCGGCGTCGCCGACGAGGCTGAACTGGCGTCCGGGCTGACGGGGCGTCCTGGTGGTGTCCGCGACGTACCGGCGGGCGATCGCGCCCCACAGCGGTGCCGTTGCACCGATCCCGACGGAGCCGGTCGAGTAGTCGACGGTGTCCGGATCCTTGGACCGACTCGGATAGCTCTGCAGGCCCTTGAAAGCGCGGAGCGTGCCGAGCTGTGCGGGGCTGAGCTCGCCGAGCAGGCTGTTGATCGCGTGCAGCACGGGCGAGGCGTGCGGCTTCACCGACACCCGATCGTCGGCGGTGAGCTCGGTGAACCACAGCGCCGTCATGATGGTGACCATCGACGCACTGGACGTCTGGTGTCCGCCGACCTTGAGGCCGTCGGGGTCTTTGCGGTCCGGCCCGTTCGCGGCATCGACGATCGCAGTGCAGAGCCAGAGCACCTTGCGTTCGATCTCGGTCAGGACATCGAGATCGTTTGCTCTGCTCCGGTGCTCGAGCGGATGCACGGCTGCAGGCTGCGCTCCGAGACGCTCCATCGCGACTCCTTCGTCAAAGATATACGCTATATCCTAGCCGCGGCGGTTCTATCGCCGCAAGACCCAGGAACCCGACGTGCCACCATTGGGCCGACCGAACGAAGGGCCACCACATGACAACGGAAGGGCAGGTCCGATCTGTTCTCCCACAGAACAGCTCAGCCGTGGACTTGGTGACCGCCGAGATCCGGCGTGCCGTCCTGACCGGATCGCTGGCCGCCGGCCAACAGTTCTCGATCCGGGATCTGGCCGGACAGCTCGGCGTCAGTCATATTCCGATCAGGGAGGCTTTGCGCCGGTTGGAATCGCAGGGGCTGATCATCTTGCGCCCGGCCCGCAGCGCCGAGGTCGCTTCGCTGACCACGGCCGACCTCGAGGCGATCTACCGGCTGCGATACGTGATCGAGCCGCCGCTGGCCGCGGCCTCCGTCGGCCGGCACGATGCCGCCCATGTCGCCATCCTGCGTCGCCTGCTCGAAGGCACCCGCGACGAAGACCCTGAACTCGCGTGGCAGGCGCACTACGATTTTCATGCGGCCCTGGTGCATCCGGCGGCCACGCCGTGGGACGAGCGGATACTCCAGACCCTCTGGACCGCCGCCGAGCGGTACACCCACCTGGTTTTCGATCCGACCCGGATCAGCGACGAGGAACGACAGCGCCGATACCAGACACATCGGGTCCTACTGGATGCCGCGCTCGGTGACGACCCTGCCGCCATGATCATCGCGCTGACCGCTCACCTGCAGGCCAACGAGGAGCGGACCCGAACCCACATCCGCCGCCTGGAAGAACACGGCTGAAGTCGGGTCTTGCCCCTTCGGTTACGGCGTATTAACCGGCCGATATATCCTAGCGAATAGCGACAGGAGACAATGGTGTCTTTTCTGCTACACAGTGTGACCGACCACGTGGCGCGCCTCCGGGCCCGGTTACTAGGCGCGGCATGACGAGCGGGGCGGGGTGTTTGCCATGCGAACTGGAGCACTCGGACGACAACGCCGTCGTGTTCCGCGACGAGACCTGGTCCTGCGAGGTCGCTCCCGGATATGAAGTGCCCGGTTGGTACATCCTGCGGGTACGTCGACATGCGGAAGGCTGGGAAGGACTGCTTCCCGCCGAACTCGCCGGATTTGGGTCGCGCTGCCAGCTGCTGTCCTCTGCGATCAAAGACGCCCTCGCTGCAAGCCACGTCTATTTCATGAACTTCGGCGAGAACTACCCGCACTTGCATTTCCTGGTCACGGCTCGACACGCCGATACCCCGCCGGACCGGCGCGGCGGCAACATCCTCACCCTCCGGGAAACCCACCGCGATATGGCGAGGGCCTTGGCCGTGCTGCCCGCAATGCGTGTAGCGCTGGCCGCGCCAACTACCCCACGAACACTCGACCCGACTACCGCAGCTTAATAGGACCACACCATGCAACCAGTGACAACGTCGTCTCTCAGGCCTTTCATCCACACCGCGAGAATGGGATCCAATGTTGAGGCATAAGGCGATCACCCTCTTGGGCGTCACAACCTTAGCTGCTTCGTTGATCGCGTGCTCCTCGAGCAGCAACTCGACGCCGTCGAGCGCCGCAAGCGCCAGTGGCGTTTCAACCGGAAGTGTCGCTACCTCCGGACAAACCCTGACTGTCGGTGCGCCCGCCGGCCCTAGAGGATTCGACCCCTACAACTGCTCCAGCGGCCCAGAACAGAACGTCCTTCTCGCCGCCTACGACACCCTGTTACGCGCCGCGCCCGACGGCACCTTCCAGCCCAGCCTCGCCGTGGCCGACAAATACCTCAACGATACGACATTTACGCTGAAACTGCGCTCGGACCTCAAATTCGCCGACGGATCGGCGTTGGACGCTACCGCAGTCAAGACGAACCTGGACCGCGCGACAAAGACACTGACCCAGATCACCGCGCCCTTTGCCACGTCAGTGAAGGCAGTGACCGTCGTGGATCCGACCGATCTGACGATCACCCTGTCCAGGCCGAACCCGGACCTGCCGTCCATCTTGTCCAGTTGCGCGGGCATGATCGTCAGTCCCAAGCTGCTGGCCACCCCGGCCGATCTGGCCACCAAAATGGACGGCAGCGGGCCGTACACCTACGACGCCGGCAACAGCATCACCAACTCGGCCTACACCTTCCAGCACAAAAATACCTATTGGAATGCGGCAGCGTATTCGTATCACACCGTGACATTCAAAGTTATTTCTGATTTCAACGCCGAGTACAACGCACTAGTATCCGGGCAGATCGACATAGCCGCCGGCACGCCACAAGAGCTTGACACGGCAAAGTCGGCAGGTATGGCATCGGTGCAGGGCAACATCAACTTTTACATGGTCAACCTCCTGGACAACGCGGGGACCAAGGTGCCCGCGTTGAAGGACGTCCGGGTTCGTCAGGCACTGAACTACGCCATCGACCGGGCAGCCATTGTTAAGACCTTCTGGGGAGCAACCGGCCGACCGACCGACCAATCCCTTTCTAACAAGGCCCCCGGTTACGATGCGGCTCTGGACAGCGCGTACGCGTATGACCCGATTAAGGCCAGGAGCTTGCTGGCAGCGGCAGGCTACAAGGGCGGATTTACCATGCCCGTCCTGTCGACCCAAGCATTTCAGCTGGACCAGGTACTGCAAGCCGTTGCAGGATATTGGGCAAAAATAGGTGTGACGGTGCAGGACAACGTCAAGCAAATCGGCGACTGGAGTACCGCAGCCACCACCACCGCCTACCCTGCGGTGATCAGTCCGTTCACCGGCATCCCACCCTTCACCGCACTGGCGCAGACGTTCAGCCCCGTCAGCCCGCTCAACCCCTTCCACACGTCCGATCCGGCATTTCTGACGGCCCTAGGGCAGGCCGGCGCCGCGACCGGCTCGGGTGGACACGCGGCTCTCACAGCGGCCTCGAAGCAGCTGATCGACCAAGCCAGGTACGCCGGTATCGGGTACGACGTGGTGATCTGGTTCTACAACCCGAAGAAGGTCACCAGCATAGAAATGCAGCAAGGAGAAGCGGTGCCGCATTTCTACAATTGGAAGCCAGGCGCCTGAGACAATGACCGGCGTGCTAGCAGGACGAAGCTGGTTCAGAGCCGCAAAATGACACGGTTCATCTTGACGAGGATTGGCCTGGGCATTGCGCTGCTGTGGGTTGTATCAACCTTGACCTTTTTGTTGCTTCAGCTGGTGCCGGGTGACCCGGCCTCGATTATTCTCGGCGGGCAAGGCACTCCAAATCAAATAGCCCAGCTGCGTAATCGTCTCGGTTTGGACCAGTCCGTGCTGACCCAGTATGGCGCGTGGCTGGGACGACTGGTACGCGGCGATCTTGGCCAGTCGGTCATTTCCGGGCAATCGGTGTTCAGCATTCTGAGTCAACGCGCACCGGTGACGCTATCGCTGGCGATCGTCGCAACTTTGGTGAGTGTGGTGATCGGCGTCGGCCTCGGCGTTCTCGCCGCCGTACGCGGTCGGTGGGTAGACCGAGTGGTTCGGGTGGGTACCGGGGTCGCAGTAGCCATGCCGAATTTTTGGGTCGGCGCGATACTGGTGTTGATCTTCTCGGTCTGGTGGGGTGTGTTGCCGTCGGTGGGTTACGTATCGCTGTGGACGTCACCGACTAGCTGGCTACGGTTCATGGTTCTGCCAATTGCAGCCGTGGCAGCGGCGTCGGTGGCCGGCATCGCGCGCCAGACCAGGGCCGCCAGGCAATCCGCGCTGGAAAGTGAATACATTCAAACGCTCCGCGGTGCGGGGTTCTCCGCACGGTCCATTACCTACAAACATGCGCTGCGCAACGCAGCCATTCCCGTCGTCACCGTCGTGGGTTGGCAGTTCGTCGGGCTGCTCGGTGGTGCGGTCTTGGTCGAACAGGTCTTCGCCCTGCCAGGACTGGGGCAGGAGACCATTCAAGCCACCACCGACCATGACATTCCGATCCTACAAGGCCTGGTCATCTATGCCACCGGAATCGTGCTGATAGTCAACCTAATCATCGACCTTGTCTACGCAGGCCTCAACCCGAAAGTGCGGCATCCATGACCGTTGTCGTCGCACCCGCACTCACCCCGAAGTCAGCGGGGCGGACCCCCCGTCACATAGCTCGCCGGCTTCGCCAGCCATCAACCGTCCTGGGTTTGGTCTGGCTTGCGTTGTTGGTCATTGCCGGACTCACGCCGAGCCTGCTGAGCAGCCAAGACCCGCTGGCCCAGGACTTATCTTCGAGCCTGCAGCAGCCGTCTTCGCAACACTTGCTGGGAACCGACAAACTAGGTCGTGACCTGCTTACCCGCCTGATCCACGGGACTGGCAGTGTTCTGCTGGCATCGATCGTCGCTGGTCTTGTCGCGATCGCGATCGGTGTGCCACTGGGACTGTGGGCGGGCTACGCGCGAGGAAGGGTGGATTTTTTCATTTCGCGCCTTGCCGATGGGCTACTGTCCCTGCCATCCATCATCATTTTGTTGGCGGTGGCTGGCATCCTTGGCAACAACTTGACCTTGGCGATGGCCGTCTTCGGCATCATGCTATCTGCCGGTTTCATCCGACTCGTTCGCGCGTCCACCCAGGGTGTCCGCTCCGAACTGTTTATTGACGCCGCCCGGGTACAGGGCTCCTCGGCTACCCGGATCGTCACGCGGCACATCTTGCCGAATGTGATCACCCCGGTGATCGTGCAACTGACATTCGGTTTGGGCATCGGAATCTTGGCGGTCGCCGGGTTGAGCTTTCTCGGCCTCGGGCCACCCCCGCCCGCCCCCACTTGGGGTTCCATGGTCTTGGAGGCAACCCAAAACCTGTCCATCGATCCCTGGCAGATGGTTCCGTCGGGACTGGCGATCATTTTCACAGTTTTATCTTTCAATTTTCTGGGCGACGCCCTCACCGACCGGCCAGAGCCAGCCGGCAGTGCCCGCCCCCGACGAGCCGGCCGTTCCGACGAAGCCAAGACCGTGACTTCGGCTACCACTGCCCCTCTTGGGACCGCGGTCACCGCGAGTGCCCTTTACGTCGGCGGTTCGCCAACCCCGCCGCTACTGGTCGTCGACGCGCTGACCGTCACCTTTCCCGGCGAGAGGGGCCCGGTCACCGTCCTAGATAACGTGTCCTTGACAGTGCGACCGGGTGAAGCGGTCGCCTTGGTCGGCGAGTCCGGTTGCGGGAAGACGGTCACCTCACGAGCGGTGCTGGGGATGCTCGCTGCAGGTGGAACCATCGCCAGCGGAAACATTTGCTTGGACGGGCGTGATGTGACGGCGCTGTCGGAGAAGCAGTGGACCGCCGTTCGCGGAGCCCAAATCGCCTACATCGCCCAAGAACCACTGGTCGCGCTCGATCCGAGCTTCACGGTGGCGAGCCTGCTTATGGAGGCACTGCGGCGACACCGCAAGATTTCTCGGCCTCAGGCCCGAGGCGACGCGGCGGCGCTTTTGGATCGAGTGGGGATCCCGGAGCCGGAGTCGGTACTCAAGCGTTTTGCTCACCAGCTATCCGGCGGCATGGCGCAGCGGGTCGCCATTGCCTTGGCGCTGACCGGTGCCCCCAAGATCCTTATCGCCGACGAACCGACCACCGCTTTGGATGTGACGGTGCAAGCAGAGATATTGGATTTGCTGCGTTCTCTACGAGAAGAAACGGAGATGGCCGTTCTGCTGGTGACCCACGATTTCGGTGTTGTCGCCGAATTCTGCAGCCGGGCGATCGTGATGTATGCGGGGCAAGTCGTCGAAGAGGCTGCGATTGCGGAACTGTTCGCGGCTCCCGCCCACCCCTACACCGGGCGGTTGCTGTTGGCCACCACTCATGCAGCTGACCGTTCTAGAGAGCTGCCGACCATCGAAGGGCTGGTACCACCGCCAGGAAAATGGCCGATCGGGTGTCACTTCGCGCCCCGATGTCCGCGGATGGAAGAAGAATGCACCCAAACACCCATACCGCTGGCGGTTCCTGCTCCGAGCCGAACCAGCCGCTGCCTTTTTTCAGACCAAGAACTTCAGGAAGCCAGCCGATGACCGGCCCGTTGCTCGACGTGCGAGAGCTCGAAGTCATCTTCTCCCAGCGTGGCTCACACGTCCGCGCTGTCGACCGCGTGTCCCTGTCCATCGCCAAAGGTGAAGTACTGGGTCTGGTCGGCGAATCAGGCTCGGGAAAGTCAACCATCGGCCGGGTCATCCTCGGGCTCACCGACGCCACCAACGGCAGCGTGAGCTTCGCCGGAACAAACATCACCTCTTTTCGAGGCAGAAACCGCCGTGCGCTGGCGACGGATCTCCAAGTTGTCTTCCAAGACCCGCTGAGCTCCCTGAATCCGCGCTGGACTGTTGGCCGCAGCCTGTCCGAACCGCTGCTGCTGCACCGCAGGTTGAAAGGAGCTGCCGCCGGCCGGGAAGTCGCCCGGCTTCTCGCCTCCGTTGGGTTGCCGGAAGAGGCCGCGAATCGTATGCCTCGCCAGTTGTCAGGCGGGCAACGTCAGCGAATTGCGATCGCCCGCGCCGTGGCGCTCTCACCGCGGCTGATCGTCTGTGACGAACCGACCAGCGCGTTGGTGGCCCTGACAGTCTGATTTGGCCCCGGGGTGACGGTTCGATGTGGCTCCACCTGGGCCGAAACGATCGGTCTGTTGTGACGGTTTGATTTGGCCCCATCTCGACACGCCGGGCTCCTTGTGACG
>JAABUT010003284.1_pt1 | contig 14099 bp, 11 predicted proteins | sample 5559281 | NCBI WGS metagenome assembly JAABUT01 (sample SAMN10711880, study PRJNA513359) | rock metagenome | isolation source: Antarctica rocks | place: Antarctica: Victoria Land, Ricker Hills nord | collected 2016-01-04
AGTCACTTTACAACTGGATCAGGAACAGATCGACCCTACCGAATCAACCCATCCGCGGGACCATGTCCGAAAGAAAAACCCCGCGCAAATTGCTGAGTCGGAAAGAAAAACGACTCCGGGGGCGCCCGTAAGCCACCTCGGGCGTGTTCTTCCCCAAGGGTGTCAACCGCACCCTGAACCAGAGTGGCGCCGCGGCCAGCATCGGGGGACGGCGCCCTACTTTCCGGTGGTGCGAACACCGGTGCCGGCGGCACCTCTGGTGGGCGCAACACCAGCTGCTGGTCGGCGGGGCTGTGGCCACCGCCGGTGCCTACCAGCAAGGCCTGGCGACATGCAGCTACTGTCCGTTCTCATCGCAGATGAACCAGCGGTCCTGCCTGTACCTGTCACCTGGGCTGCCTCAGTAGGTGAGACAACTGGGCGGGCCAACGGCGCCGCATTCGGCTCTGATCGAACCTGTTTTCAGGGCGTATGGTGGTGGTATGGCAACGATTCCGCTGACCGAAGCGAAGGCGAAGCTCAACGAGTTGGTGGAGGAGGCGCTCTCGACGCACGAGCGCGTCACGATCACGAGGCGTGGCAAGCCGGCGGTGGTGTTGATCTCGGTCGAGGACCTGGAATCCATGGAGGAGACACTGCACGGGCAGTCCCAGCCCGGCGTCCGGGAGGACCTCCAGTCAACTCGGGCCGAGGCCGAGGCCGGTCAGCTGATGGACGAGGCGGCGGTCCGCCGCCGGTACGGAGTCGGCACCGCCCGGTGAGCTGGACTGCCGGTCTGTCCTCCTCGGCGATCCGAGATCTGGATCGAATCCCACCCCGAGTGGTACCCGCAGTGCTGGAGTTCATCTACGGCCCACTGACGGAGAACCCGCGCAGGGTCGGCAAACCATTGCGCGATGACTTCGCGGGGGAGTGCAGTGCCCGCCGCGGCTCCTACCGGATCCTGTACCGCCTCGACGACGCCCGCCACCTCATCACCGTTTCCCGCGTCAACCACCGTGCGCACGCCTACCGCAGACCATGACACCGACGCCGCTCCGGGCGTAGCGTTCGGTGCCCGTGAGGGAAGTGGCCAATGCTGCAGAAGATCATGGAGTTCCTGACCCTCAGATGGCTCTGGGACCGCCGCTAGACAGTCATCGGCCATTAGGTCTGCAGCACCATGCGCACCGACTCGTATCCGAGGGCCACCACCAACACAGCGAGGCGCCTCCGAGGGCTTCAGCCGCCTCGGTCAATGACGTGCTCACCCCATTTCGATGACCGCGGCCAGGCCCACACTCAAAACACGACAAACAGGCAATATCTGACATAATATAACTTACCGGCGCTTTAATTACGTTGCGGGGGAGCGGCTTTCATCCGCCACTGACATAGCCGAGGCGTGCAAGCATGGCTGATGCACTGGTGTGGCCGCGAAGCCACGGCCACACGGCAGCATTGACGAATGGTCAGGCGGCTTGGGCGCGCGGGGTGAGGTGCACGACGAGGTCGGCGTCAAAGCTCGGGCCAAACGGTCGAGTACCGGCAGACTGGGTACCGTGCCGCCCGCCTCGCGGTGCTGCCGCCAACGCCGCCACCATGACCGCCATGTCTGTACTCAATCGCCTCCGGGCTTCGGTTTCCCAAAGTTGCAATCGCATCTGTATGCCGTCGTTGGTTAATAGTCATCCGACACGGTGTCGATAGTTAGCCTGAACGGCCGTTTGCGGCAGCACCGCGGATCAGCTCGGTGATGACGCGCGAGCTGGGTTCGGTCGTAGAGTATGTACTGTGCGACAGACTCCACGTGAAGGAAGTCCGCATGGACGTCGGATCGAGTGAGACGGGTGACCCGGATGGCTCCGACGGGCGCGGGGCAGGCAGGGAGCTGCTGGCTGAGTTGGCTCAGCTGTCGTCGTCCTCGCCATTGCCGCTGGACACGCTGCTCACGGTCATCTGCGGGCGACTGGGGCGCGACGCTGCTGTTGAGCGGGCCTGGGTGTTCGCCGTCGACGCGTCTCGTGACGGGGTGGCGCAGCGGGCGCGGTACGCCGCACCGGGCCTGTGCGAGACCAGCGGGTACCAACAGCTCGACACTGCGGTGCAGCACGCGGTGGCGGCAGATCTCGCGCGCAGCGCATTCTGCGCCGTCGCCGTACCGCGCCCTGCAGATCGCGCCATTCTGACCATCGCCTTGCGCGATGGCGGACGCACGATCGGCGCTGTGGTGCTGCACCGTGCGGGCGGCCACCCGTTCACCCCCGATGAGGCGGCGTTCGCGGACATCGCAGCGTTCGCCCTGTCCTATGGACTGCAGCGAGCGGAAGGCCAGCACGAGCGGGTCGTCATCGACCGGCAGGCCCAGGCTGTCCGCATGCTGCTGGAGGACGGCACGCGCGCCACGTCGATCCAGCAGGTCGGGGTGCTGCTCGCCAAGACCGCCGCGCAAGCTTTCCACGCCGAACGTGCAGGTGTGTACCTGGTCGGTATCGACGGGATCATCGACTACGCGGTTGGTGTCGGCATCACGCCGCAGCTCAGCGCCGCCCTGGCCAGCTCGTTGCAGGGTCAACGCGCCGACGGATCCCCGGTGTGGCGGCGCACCGCAACCGCGCTGGGCCCCGTCCTCGTCCAAGACGCATCGTCCACCGCCGCTCGGCCGGGTGGGTTCGGGCACACCCTGGGTTTCCACTCCTACGTCGCTATCCCGCTGCTGTCCGCCGAGGGCCCCGTGGGGTTGATCATCGTGGGGGACGCCAGCCGGCCACGCACCTGGATTGAGCAAGACCGGGCAGTCGCCGAACAACTGGCATGGGAGGGCGCTCTCGTCGTGGATGGGGTACGGCTGCGCGCTGCCGAACGGTCCCGGGCCGCGGAGCTAACCCATCAAGCGTCACACGACCCAATGACAGGGTTGGGCAACCGTGCTTTGCTCATGGAACGCGCGACCAGCGTGATCAGCGCCGCTCAACACAGCGACCGCCAGCTTGCCCTGCTGCTGCTGGACCTAGATGACTTCAAGGGCGTCAATGACACGCTCGGCCACCACTACGGCGATCTCCTGCTCCAAGCCGTCGCGAGTCGCCTGATGAGCGTTGTCCGCGGCGGTGACACGGTGTCCCGGCTGGGTGGCGATGAGTTCGCGGTCCTGCTCGCCAGCCAAGCAGCCCGCGACGCTGCCAGCATCGTCGCCGGGAAAATCGTCCGGTGTTTGCAAACGCCGTTCCTGCTGGGAGGGATACCGCTACAGGTCGAGGCCAGCATCGGTATAGCGCTGTTTCCAGCGCACGGACGGGACGCGACCTCACTGCTGCAGCATGCGGACGCCGCGATGTATAAAGCCAAGCGGGCCGGCTGCGGACCGATGGTCTATGACCCGCGGGCCGATACCGCGACGCTGGACCATCTCAGCACCTACACCGAGCTGCACAGGGCGATCGACCGCGACGAGCTGCTCCTCCAATACCAGCCCAAGATCGACCTCACCACCGGAGCGGTGGTCGGCGTGGAAGCTCTCGTCCGCTGGCAGCACCCGCGACGCGGGCTGCTCAGTCCCGAGCGCTTCCTGCCCGTCGCCGAGACGACCGGGCTGATCGACAGGCTCACCCACTGGGTCCTGACCGCTGCGGCCGACCAGTGGCAGGCCTGGTCAGCCGCCGGCCTAGATCTCGACCTCGCCATCAACATCTCCGCCCGCGACCTCCGCAACCCGGCGTTCGCTGATCACCTACAAAGTGTGCTGCGGGTCGGCCCCGGGTCGGGCCTGGCCACCCACCTGACGCTTGAGATCACCGAGACCGCGATGATCATCGACCCAGGGCTGGCCAGCCAACTCCTTCGGCCCATGCGCGAACTGGGCGTCCGCGTCAGCATCGACGACTTCGGGGCCGGATACTCCTCGCTCGGCCAGCTGCGCGAACTACCCGTCGACGAACTGAAGATCGATCGGAGCCTGATTCGAGACGTGGGCAGCAACCAGCGCGCCGACAGTATCGCCAGCGCCGTCACCGACCTCGGTCACCGTCTGGATCTCACGGTGGTCGCGGAAGGTATCGAGCGCCAACACACCCGCGACGCACTGCGCCGCCTAGGATGCGACCACGGACAAGGTTTCTACCTCTGCCGACCCCTGACCAGCTCCGACCTCCACCAATGGGTGCGCCAGCCGACGACTGCTGCGCATGTGATCGACTGAACCCTCGACGTACGGCTCCAACTGATCGCTTTGGCTGTCGAGGCAGTGGACACGATCGGTGGTCAGCACATGACGCTGCGCGACGAGGTGCTGGTCGCGTTGCGCCAGCGCATCGTCAACGGCGACTACCCGCCGGGTGAGCGCCTGACCGAGGATCGGCTTGCGGCGGACTTCGGGGTTTCCCGCAACCCGGTCCGGGAGGCGCTGCGGGTGGTGCAGGCCGAGGGGTTCGTCGTCATGGTCCCGCGTCGCGGTGCGTTCGTCGCGCTGCCGGACGCGTCCACCATCGCGGACATGTTCGCGGTGCGCGAGCGCCTGGAGACACTGGCGGCACGCTTGGCTGCCGAACGTGCCACCGAAGCCGACGTCGCAGATCTGCGCGCCCTGCTGGCTGCGGCGCGCGAGGGCCACCGAACAGGTCGACTTCTCGCGTGTGGCCGAGTTGAACAGCGAACTGCACCTGCGAGTCATTGCGATCAGCGGCAACCAGTGGCTGTCCTCGATCGCGACGGCACTGTATCTGCATGTGCACTGGGTGTTCCGCATGGGTGCCGCGCATCGTGCTCCGCACTCGTGGATCGAACACATCCGTCTGGTCGACGCCATCGATGCCGGCGATCCCGGCGAAGCGGAGGCGGCAGCGAAGGCGCATGTGGACGCCGCCGCCACCGCGGCACTGAACACGGCTCGGGAAGGCTGACGGCGGCCGCATCGGCCGTAACCGCCCGATGCTGAGGTCTGCATGTCCTTGCGGCGGGATGGCGCCTGCAGCGACCACTCCACGACGTACAGAACAAACCGGGGGTCACCGCGACGTCGACTGAGGGGTGCCAGGAAGGCGGCGTACCCCCGCCGACCACCACCGACTACAGGGCGTCAGCATGAGGAAGAGGACAAGGGTCTCGAACGGCGAAGCCGGTGTGGTGAGCAGCGAGACCGCGACCCGGATATTGGGGGCGCAGCGGGCGACGGCGTTGAAACCCCCGCCGCGTAGCCCGACGCTGGCGAGGGCCGCGATTCCGCCATGGGTTACCGGCCGGCCGCGTAGCCCTGGGCGCCTCGCGGGTTGGCCGCTGCCCGCAGCCAGTCGCCGTCCCGCGCGACTGCGCTGATTCGGCCCAGCGACCACGGCCCGGACAGCTCCACGTCGTGCCCGCGCACCCGCAGGCTGTCGACCACCGCCGGGTCCGTCCGGTCCTCGATCAGCATCCGGCCGGGCTGACCCTGCCGCGGGTAGAACGAACTCGGCATGTGCGCACTGTGGAACATTGGTGCATCGACGGCGGCCTGCAGATCCAGGCCGCCGTGTACCAGGGACAGGAAGAAGTTCACCGTCCACTGGTCCTGTTGGTCCCCGCCCGGAGTCCCGAACGCGAGCCACGGGGCGCCATCGCGCAGTGCGAACGACGGGGACAGCGTGGTCCGCGGCCGCACCGACGGCGCCAGGCTGGCCGGCAATCCCGGTTGCAGCCAAAACATCTGTCCGCGGGTGCTCAGGCAGAAGCCGAGGTCGGGGATTGTGGGGGAGCTCTGCAGCCAGCCACCGCTGGGGGTGGCTGAGATCATGTTGCCGTGTGCGTCGACCACGTCGACGTGGCACGTGTCGCCGCGGGTTCCACCGTCGCGAGCCACGGTCGGTTCACCGACACCGGCCTTTTGCTCAGGCGCCGGCTGCGCCTGGTCGGTGGGCACGGTCACCAGCACTGGAGTGCGTCCGTTTGGGCTGCCCGGGCGCAGCTCGAAGGAGGCTGCCCCGCCCACCAGTCGGCGGCGCTCCTCGTTGTACGGCGTGGAGAGCAGCGCCGTCACCGGTACATCGGTGACTGTCGGGTCGCCGTACCACGCCTCCCGGTCGGCGAAGGCGAGCTTGGCGCACTCGATGACGGTGTGGATGTAGTCCGCGGACTGGTAGCCCATGGCGTCCAGGTCGAAGCCCTCGAGCAGGGCCAGCTGTTGAAGAAACACCGGTCCCTGGCCCCAGGGACCGGTCTTGCACACCCTGTAGCCGCGGTAGTCGAAGGTGACCGGTTCCTCCACCGTCGGCTGCCAGGCCGCCAGGTCGTCCGCGGAGAGCAGGCCGGCGTGGTGTCGTCCGGAGGTGTCGACCACCTCGGTACTGGCACAAAAACCGGCGATGGCCTCGGCCACGAAACCGCGGTACCAGGCGTCCCTAGCTGCAGCGCACTGCCGGTCACGGTCCGGACCGGCAGCCTCCGCCTCCTCGACCACCCGGCGGTACGTCGCCGCGAGCACCGGGTTGGTCATCCGGCTACCGCCGGTGGGCACCTCGCCACCGGGAAGCCAGGCCTGCGCCGAGGTCGGCCACTCGTCGCGGAACATCTGCGCGACCGTGGCGACCGTGTCGGCGGCGCGGTCCAACAGCGGCCAGCCGCGCTCGGCGTAAGAGACGGCGTACTCCAGGACCTCGCGGGGGCGCCAGCTCCCCCAGCGCTCCAGCAGCAACATCCAGCCGCCGAAAGCGCCCGGAACGACGGCCGGCAGCAGGCCGGTGCCGGGCACCAGATCTAGACCGAGCGCCGAGAACCGGTCCAGCGTGGCGGCGGCCGGTGAGGTGCCCTGCCCGCAGATGGTGTGCACCCGCTGTTCCGGCTCGCTCCAGATGAGGATCGGGACCTCGCCGCCCGGTCCGTTGAGGTGCGGCTCGACGACCTGCAGCACGAAACCGGCGGCAACTGCCGCGTCCGCGGCGTTCCCGCCGCGCTCCAGAACGCTCATGCCCGCCCCAGTGGCCAGCCAGTGCGTACTGGACACCATCCCGAATGTGCCGGTCAGCTCAGGTCGGGTCGTGAACATGGGGGTTCCTCCTGGTGACGTCCGGACCACCCGTCGGAGTGACGAGGTGGCAGGCAACGGGATGGTCCGGGCGTGTCACGCCGACCAGCGGTGGCGGATCGGTCCGGCAGCGGTCCACCGCGACCGGGCAGCGGGTGTGAAACGGGCAGCCCGCAGGCGGGTTGACCGGGCTCGGTACGTCACCGCTGAGCAGCACCCGTTCTCGTCGGCGCTGCATGCTGGGGTCCGGTAGCGGAGCGGCGGACAGCAGAGCCTGGGTGTAGGGATGCTGCGGGTCGCGAAACAATTCTTCCCGACTCGCCGTCTCTACGATCTTGCCCAGGTACATCACCGCGATGCGGTCGCTGATGAACTCGACGACCGACAGGTCGTGGGTGATGAACAGACACGAGAAGCCCATGTCCCGCTGCAGATCGGTGAGCAAGTTGAGCACCGAGGCCTGCACCGACACGTCGAGTGCGGACACCGGCTCGTCGGCCACCAGCAGGCTCGGCTCTAGGATCAACGCCCGGGCCAGTCCTACCCGCTGCCGCTGGCCACCGGACAGCTCGTGGGGGTAACGGCGGCGCATGTCCGCCCGCAGCCCGGCCTTTTCCAGCATCTCACCGACCCGCTGTTGGAGCTCGTTCCCCTTGGCGAGCCGGTGCATTCGCAGCGGTTCGGCCACGATCTGCCCGACCGTCAGCCGCGGGTTCAGCGACGAGTAGGGGTCCTGGAAGACCACGTGCACGTCCCGGCGCAGCGGGCGCATCTGCTGCCGAGATAGGTGGGTGATGTCCGTGCCGCGGAGGCGGACGCTGCCATCGGTTGGCTCGGTGAGGCGGCACACGCACTTGCCGACCGTGGACTTGCCGCTGCCGGACTCGCCGACTAAACCCAGCACTTCCCCGGGGGCGATGGACAGCGAGACGCCGTCCACGGCACGGACCACTCCACCGCCCCGTCCGAGACCGGACCGGCCGGAGTAGTGCTTGACGAGGTCGAGGGTCTCCAGCACCAGGTCAGCCACGGGCACCTCCGGGTCCGGGGTGGTAGCAGGCGACTAGGTGCTCCGGTCCAGCCGGTTCCAGCGACGGACGGGTCGTCCGGCACTCCTCGGTTGCCCGCGGGCAACGCGGGTAGAAGGTGCACTCGTCAGGGTCGGAGAACGGCGGCGGCACCATGCCGGGGATCTCGGTGAGCCGCCTGCGCCCGCCGGCCAGTACAGCGGCGGCGGGCAAGGCGCCGAGCAGGCCCAGGGTGTAGGGGTGTTGCGGGCGGGCGAAGAGCTCCCCGACGGGGGCCTGCTCGACGCGGCGGCCGGCGTACATCACCACCACCCGGTCGGCGATGTCCGCGACCACGCCGAGGTCATGGGTGATCAGGATGATCGCGGTGCCCAGTCGGTCCCGCAGGTCCCGCATCACGTCGAGGATGCCGGCCTGGATGGTGACGTCGAGGGCGGTCGTCGGCTCGTCAGCGATGAGCACCTTCGGGGAGCAGGCCACCGCTATCGCGATCATCACGCGCTGCCGCATACCGCCCGAAAGCTGGTGCGGATACTCGTGCACCCGCCGGGCGGGGTCCGGAATACCCACCAGCGTCAGGAGCTCGACGGCCCGCTCACGCGCCGCCCGTCGGCCCAGACCCTCGTGCCGGCGCAGCACCTCGGTGATCTGGCGGCCCACGGTATAGGCGGGGTTCAGTGAGGTCATCGGCTCCTGGAAAACCATGGACACCTCCTTGCCGCGGACCGAGAGCATGGAGCGCTCGTCGAGCTGCGTCAGGTTCCGTCCCTCCAGACAGACCGTGCCCGACAGGTGCGTCCCCTCCGTCGGCAGCAGCCGCGGGATGGACATGGCGGTGACGGACTTGCCGCAGCCGGACTCCCCGACCACGGCCAGGATCTCCCCGCGTTCCAGCTCGAACGACACGTCCTTGACGGCGAGTACCGGGCCGTCCTCAGTGTCGAAGCTGACCGACAGCTGATCGACCTCGAGCAGGCTCACCGGCTGCTCCGCGGGTCGAGGGCGTCGCGCAACCCGTCACCGAGCAGGTTGAAGCCCAGGGTGGCCAGGGCGATCATCACGCCCGGGAAAACGGCCAGCCAGGGGGCCTGGGAAAGGTACTGCTGGGCGGTGGTGAGCATCACGCCCCAGGATGGCGTTGGTGGCTGCACGCCAAGACCGAGGAAGGACAGCACCGCCTCGCCGATAATGGCCCCCGGGATGGCCACGGTGGCCTGCACGATCAGTGCGTTGTAGGTGCCGGGCAGCACGTAGCGGCCCAGGATCGTGGTGTCCCGGGCCCCATCGGCGATCGCTCCGGCGACGTAGTCCTGCTCGCGGACCGACAGCACCTCGCCGCGGACGATGCGCACGATCGCGGGCACCTGGGAGACGCCGAGTGCCAGGACGACGTTACGCAAGGATGAGCCGAGGATGGCCGCCAGGCCGACCGCGAAAATCAGGAACGGGAACGACAAGAGGACGTCGCTGATCCGCATGATGACCGGGTCCAGCCAACCGCGGTAGAACCCCGCGACCAGACCCAACGGTACGCCGACCACCATCGCCAGCGCGGTGGACAGCACGCCAGCCTCGAGCGACACCCGCGCGCCGTAGGCGATGCGGGCGAAAACATCGCGGCCGAGCTCGTCGGTGCCCAGGAAATGGCCGCCGCTCGGCGGCCCCAGCACCGAGTTGAAGTCCTGCAGCGCTGGGTCCTGGGACAGGAAGGGCACGACGAGAGCCAGCAGCACAAACGCGACCACCAACACCAGGCCGGCGACAGCCAGCCGCCGGCGCAGGAACCGGCGCCGAATCCGGGTCCACCGGCCAGCCGGCACGCCCCGCTCCGGGACGGCGGACGTCGGTGGAAGGACCGTCACTCCGGTGCTGTCCGCGCCCCCGATGGAGTCCGAGGTCTCACTCATGACCGCCTCCCGCAAGCCGCAGTCGTGGATTGAGATAGGCGTAGGTGAGATCGACGAGCAGGTTCACCACTACGTAGCCGATGACGGTAACGAGGATGACCCCCTGGATGACCGGATAGTTGCGGGCCAGGACTGCGTCGATAGTCAGCTTGCCGAAGCCGGGGATCACGAAGATCTGCTCGGTGATGACGGCGCCGCTGATGAGCGCACCGAGCTGCAGACCGAGAACCGTGACCACGGTCGTCATGCTGTTGCGCAGCGCGTGTGCGGTCACCTGCCACTGCGGCAATCCCTTCGACCGGGCCGTGCGAACGTAGTCCGAGGACAGCGAACCGAGCAGCCCAGAGCGCGTCTGGCGCATCAGGACCGCGGCCAGGCCGGTGCCGAGGACAACCGCCGGCATGAGCATCCGGCGCAGGTTCTCCACCGGGTCCTCGGTGAAGGCGACAAAGCCCGAGGCCGGCAGCAAGTGCAAGTTGACTGCGAACACCAAAATCCCCAACAGCCCCAGCCAGAAGTGCGGCACCGATAGACCGATGAGGCCGTAGACATTGGCTGCGTAGTCGGCCGCTTTGCCACGTCGTACCGCGGAGATGATGCCAGCCGGGATACCGATCACCAGGGCGACCAGGATCGCCAAGAGGGCAAGCTCCAGGGTGACTGGCAGTCGCCGCTTCATGATTTGGGCGACCGGCAACTTGTCCTGGGTGGAGGTGCCGAAGTTGCCGCGGACCGCCTGCCCGATGTAGTCGACGTACTGCACCGGTATCGGCTTGTCGAGCCCGTACTGATGCTGGATGGCCGCGATCGTCGCTGCGTCGGGAGTCTCCCCGGCCAGCACCAAGGCCGGATCCCCCGGCAACGCCCGGACACCGAGGAACACCACGATGCTCGCCAGGAACACCACCACGATCGCGGCTCCGGTACGCCGCAAGATGAACAGGCCCATGTGGGTGTGACCTTCGGCCTAGGCGGCGAAGCCGGCGGTCTTGAACCGGGGGATGCCGTCCGCGTAGAAGTCCACGCCCGCCACCTTGGCCGAGAGCCCGAGGTAGTAGCGCTCGTGATAGAGGTAGATGATCCCCAGCTGCTTGCGCTCCTCGTCGAGCGCCTTCGTGTAGAGCGCGGTGCGTTCCTTCGGGTCCATCGCAGCGGCAGCCTGCTTGATCGAGTTGTCGATGATCGGGTCGTGTAGACCACTGTAGTTGTTCGATCCACCGCTGGTGATGAGGTCGTTGGTGTTGCCGTCCGGGTCAACTCGGCCCGACCAACCCACCTGGATCGTGTCGAACTTCCCCGAGCGCGCCTCGGTCAGCGATGTGACGAACTCCTGCGGCTGGACGGTGACGTCGAAACCAGCTTCCTTCGCCATCGCCTGGATGACCTGCCCCAGCCGTTCGCTGCTGGCATTGGCGGTGACCAGCAGGGTGACCGGAATCGGCGTCTTGACCCCGGTCTGGGCTACGAGCTTCTTGGCCGCCGCCACGTCATGCGGAGTGCAGGTCAGATCGGCCTTACGGTAGGGGCTCTGCTTGGGCAGCGGCGAGCAGTCCGGCGCGTACAGCCCATTAAAGACCACCTTGTTGATGGCAGCCCGGTCGAGCGAGAGCTCAAACGCCTGCCGCAACTCGGGATGCTGAGCCAGCGGCGTGTTGACCTGCCCGGGCGGGCTGGACGTGCCGTTAGCGTTCGAGAGGTTGATCGTGATCCCCTGGTAGCCGATCGTGTCGACGCCGAGAACCTTCAGATCGGGGTTGGACTGCAGGCTGGAAACGTCGGTGGTAGCCATCCGCTCGCCGCCCTGGATATCACCAGAGCGCAAGTTGGCGCTGCGAACGTTGGGGTCAGTGATGATCTTGTAGGTGATGCCATCGAGCTTGACCTTGGCCGAGTCGTAATAAATCTGCGACTTCTTCAGCACAATCGCGTTGCCGGAGGTGCGGCTCACGAAGGAAAACGGGCCGACACAGACCGGGTTGGCCCCGAAGTTTTTGCCTTCCTTGTCCAGCGCGGCGGGCGACATGATCATGCCCGCCCGGTCCGCGAGCTGCGCGGACAACGGCGAGAAAGGGCGCGAGAGCGTCAACTTGACCGTATTCGGGTCGACCACGTCCACGGCGGTCACCGCACCCAGCTCGCTCTTGCGGGAGGAACCCGGCAGAGTCAGGTCGCGGTCGAGCGTCTTCTTCACCGCGGCAGCGTCAAATGTCGTCCCGTCGGTGAACTGCACGCCGGTCCGCAGCGCGATCGTCACCATCAGGCCGTCGCTGGAAACCTTCGGCGGCGACGCGGCAAGCTGCGGCACTATCTCCAGCTTGTCGTTGACGTCATAAAGCTTCTCGCACATGCTGGCGAACACCTCACGCGCGACGAAGGTGTTGGCCGTCGTCGGGTCCAGGGCGTCGGGGTCCTCGGACAACGCAATGTTGAGCATCCCCCCGGCCTTCACGGGCCGGTTGTCTGGGCCTGCCGTCGCGCCCCCCGCCGCGCCAGAACTGCCCGTGCCCGTGCCGCTGCCGGAGCAGGCGGTGATGACCAGCGGCAAAGCTAGGAGAAGGGGCAGCAAGCGGCGAGCACGCATGGGTAGCTCCAAGACTGTCGGAGGAGAAAGCTGGCTCCTCGAAAGGTTCTGGAGACTGTATACCAGGGAGGGGAAGGTCTGTCTGCCGATCCAACTCACCCATCGCCGGAGCCGTTCGTGCGCCGGAGTGAACTGCTCCAGCGCGCCCACCCTGCGTCCGTACTGGACCGGATCCGGTGATGATGCGGTCTCGTTGGTGCGGGTTCGTGCTGGTCAGTCGGGTTTAGGCAGTGCCTTCAGGTGGTTGAGAGCGGTCTCGATGAATGGCCGCCACGGTACTTGCGCGTACAGCCGGAGGCGGTGTCGCCTGGCGTGGCCGGCGAGGCGCCCGGCGATGCCGCTCGCCTGATGTCACTCGCCACGACACCCTCCGGCATGGCGGAGGATGGTGGGTGCCGCTGGTCATCCCAGAGGTCTGGTGTGGGCCGGTCCCTCTCGGTCGGTCCACACCAGCATCGACCCGGTGCAGCGGGACTTTCCGGTCTATCGCTGGTGGCCAGCTGGCTCAGTGTGCTGGTTCAGGTGTCGTTCAGCGTGTCGGGGGTCGCGGCGGGGATGGTGGTGTCGGAACCCTGGTGTCGTGGGCGACGCGCTCGGCCAGGGCCAGCAGCCAGCGCAGACGCCCCGCGACCGCGTCTTTGCTCAGGGGTGGGTCAGCGAGGCGGCCGAGTTCCTCCAACGAGGCATGGCGGTGGTGCAGCCCGCAGGGCACCGACCGCCAGCAGGTGCTCCGGGGCGTTCTCGCCGAGGATGCGCACCGCCTGCTGAACCCGGGCGGTGCTGGCCGCGGCGGCGGCCGCGGCGCGTTCCTGGTTGGCGGCGTCGAGGGGGCCAATCGGTTGCCGGTGCTGCGATGTTGCGCCCGGCGCCGCCGACGTTCCTGCCAGCCGTCCCGGCTTTCGGGGGCATCCATCAGGGTCAGCAGTGCCCCGATGGCGTCTTCGTCCCGGACCAGGACGCGGTGCGCGCCGCGAACCTCCCGGGTTTTCGCGGTGATCCCAACCGCCGGGCCGCCCCGACCAGGGCCAGCGCCGTCTCCGGGCCCCGACAATGCACTTCCAAGGCGGGGGAGCGATCCGGCTCAGTGAGTGAGCCTCGGGCCAGAAACGCCGCCCGCCACACCGCGGCGGCATCGCATGTCTTGTCGGCCACCACCGGTGCGGGCAGTCCCCGCACCGGTCGCCCCCGGGGATCGAGCAACCCGCCGGTACGCCGCGCCAAAGCCTCACCGTCGGTGGCCACCTGCACCACGTACCGAGCACCGAGCACCGAGCACCGAGCTGCGAGCACACTTGGCTGACTGGCTGAGGCTCGCCGCGTCGAGGCGAAGATGGCACGGAGCGGGTCACCCTTCAGACGCCGGAGCCGCACAGTTGGCTTACGCCCCATCCACAGCAGTCCGGGCAGCAGTGCGACGGCATTCCCGGATTCAACGAGTCGGATCTGGGCCTGAAGGTCCGCCGTCTCGAACCGCACATCCGGTTCGAAACCTGCCAGGCGACAAAGTTGCTCGGCGAAGTGTCGCGAGGCGGCCCCTGTCGGCTCCATGACCCACGGCGCGGGGGCGGCATCATCAATCTCGCGGACATCGCCCCACGGCAAGGCCGCCGGTG
>JAABUT010003290.1_pt1 | contig 14088 bp, 7 predicted proteins | sample 5559281 | NCBI WGS metagenome assembly JAABUT01 (sample SAMN10711880, study PRJNA513359) | rock metagenome | isolation source: Antarctica rocks | place: Antarctica: Victoria Land, Ricker Hills nord | collected 2016-01-04
CGGGATCGAGTCGTCGACGGCCTGCATCAGCTCGAGCACCGACTCGCCCCACTTGGCGTCGCCCTCGAGCGCCTTGAGCGCCGAGACCTTCACGATGGGCGCGTCGTCGCCGTCGAACTCGTACTGGGTCAGCAGCTCGCGGACCTCGAGCTCGACGAGCTCCATGATCTCTTCGTCGTCGACCATGTCGGCCTTGTTCAGCGCGACCACGATGTAGGGCACGCCGACCTGACGGGCGAGCAGCACGTGCTCCTTCGTCTGCGGCATCGGTCCGTCGGTGGCGGCGACGACGAGGATCGCACCGTCCATCTGGGCCGCGCCCGTGATCATGTTCTTGATGTAGTCGGCGTGCCCGGGGCAGTCGACGTGCGCGTAGTGGCGCTGCTCGGTCTGGTACTCGATGTGTGCGATCGAGATGGTGATGCCGCGCTGCCGCTCTTCAGGCGCCTTGTCGATCTGGTCGAACGCCTCGGTGCTCGGGTTCATCTCGGGGTACTTCTCGTGCAGGACGCGCGAGATCGCGGCCGTCAGCGTCGTCTTGCCATGGTCGATGTGACCGATGGTGCCGATGTTGACGTGCGGCTTCGTCCGCTCGAACTTGGCCTTCGCCACTGGGATCCCTTTCCCTCTTCGTTGTGCCGGTGCCCCGGCTGGTTTGGATTGTGTTGTTGAAACTTGTGGGGTCTTACTCGCCGGTCTGCTTGGCGATGATTTCCTTCGCCACGTTGGCCGGAACCTCGGCGTAGCTGTCGAACTGCATCGAGTAGCTCGCCCGGCCTTGCGTCTTGGAGCGCAGATCGCCGACGTAGCCGAACATCTCCGACAGCGGCACCAGCGCCTTCACGACCCGCGAGCCGCCGCGCTCCTCCATGGCCTGGATCTGGCCCCGCCGGGAGTTGATGTCGCCGATCACGTCGCCCATGTTGTCCTCGGGCGTGATGACCTCGACGGCCATCAGCGGTTCAAGCAGAACCGGGTTCGCCTTGCGAGCCGCCGCCTTGAAGATCATCGAGCCGGCGATCTTGAATGCCATCTCCGAGGAGTCGACGTCGTGGTAGCCACCGTCGGTCAACGTCATCTTCACCCCGACCAGCGGGTAGCCGGCGAGGATGCCGTACTGCATGGCCTCCTGCGCGCCCGCGTCCACCGAGGGGATGAACTCCTTGGGGATGCGGCCGCCGGTCACCTTGTTCTCGAACTCGTAGCTGGGTCCGTCGGCGGTCATCTCCAGCGGCTCGAGGCGGATCTGCACCTTGGCGTACTGGCCCGAACCACCGGTCTGCTTCTTGTAGGTGAGGTCCTCGCGCTCGACGATCCGGCGGATCGTCTCGCGGTAGGCCACCTGCGGCTTGCCGACGTTGGCCTCGACGCTGAACTCGCGGCGCATCCGGTCGACCAGGATCTCCAGGTGCAGTTCACCCATGCCGGAGATGACCGTCTGGCCGGTCTCCTCGTCGCTGTGGACGCGGAAGGTCGGGTCCTCCTCGGCGAGCTTCTGGATCGCGATGCCCAGCTTCTCCTGGTCGGCCTTGGTCTTCGGCTCGATAGCGACGTCGATGACCGGCGCCGGGAATGTCATCGACTCCAGGACGATCGGCTTTGCCGGATCGGACAGCGTGTCACCGGTGGTGGTCTGCTTCAGCCCGCCGACCGCGATGATGTCGCCCGCACCGGCGCGCGGCATCTCCTCACGCTTGTTCGCGTGCATCTGATAGATCTTGCCGATCCGCTCCTTGCGATCCTTGGTGGAGTTCAGGACCTGGCTGCCCGATTCCAGCACCCCGGAATAGATGCGGACAAAGGTCAGCTTGCCGATGTGCTCGACCGAGGCGATCTTGAACGCCAATGCGGCCAGCGGCTCGGACTCGTCGGCCTTGCGCTCGGCCGACGTCTCGCCGTCCATCAAGGTGCCGGTGACGTGGTCGACGTCCAGCGGTGAGGGCAGGAAGTCGACGACGGCGTCGAGCATCGGCTGGACGCCCTTGTTCTTGAACGCCGAGCCGGTGAGCACCGGGTTGACCAGGTCGGCGAGCGTGGCACGCCGGATCGCGGCTTTGAGTGTCGGCACGTCTATGTCGGCGCCGTCGAGGTAGGCCTCGGCGATCGAGTCGTCGACGTCGGCGAGCTGCTCGAGCAGCTTCTCGCGGTACTCGGCTGCCTGGTCGGCGAGTTCGGCCGGGATCTCCTCGACGGCGAATTCCTCGCCCAGCTTGGTCTCGCCGCGCCAGGTGAGCGCGCGCATCTCGACGAGGTCGACGACGCCGATGAAGGCGGCCTCGTTGCCGATCGGGAGCTGCAGGACGAGCGCGTTCGAGTTCAGGCGGTCCCGCATCATGTCGACGCAGCGGAAGAAGTCGGCACCGGTGCGGTCGAGCTTGTTGACGAAGCACATGCGCGGGACGTTGTACTTGTCGGCCTGACGCCACACGGTCTCGGTCTGCGGCTCGACGCCGGCGACGCCGTCGTAGACCGCGACCGCGCCGTCCAGGACCCGCAGCGAGCGCTCCACCTCGACGGTGAAGTCGACGTGGCCGGGCGTGTCGATGATCTGGATCTTGTGGTCTTTCCAGGTACATGTGATCGCGGCCGACGTGATCGTGATGCCGCGCTCCTGCTCCTGCTCCATCCAGTCCGTGGTGGCGTTGCCGTCGTGAACTTCACCGATCTTGTAGTTGATGCCGGTGTAGTAGAGGATTCGCTCGGTGGTCGTGGTCTTGCCCGCGTCGATGTGCGCCATGATCCCGATGTTTCGGGTCTTGGCGAGATCGGCGTTCTTAGCCATGATTCCTTCTCTTGGTTGCGGGCGGAATGCTTGTCGAAACGGGTAGTTGGTTGCGGATAACTACCAGCGGTAGTGGGCGAAGGCCTTGTTGGACTCGGCCATCTTGTGGGTGTCCTCGCGGCGCTTGACGCTCGCGCCGAGACCGTTGCTGGCGTCCAGGATCTCGTTCATCAGGCGCTCGGTCATCGTCTTCTCCCGGCGTTGACGCGAGTAGCTGACCAGCCACCGCAGGGCCAGGGTGGTGCTGCGGCCCGGCTTGACCTCGATTGGCACCTGGTAGGTGGCGCCACCGACGCGGCGGCTCTTCACCTCGAGGGTCGGCTTGACGTTGTCCAGCGCACGCTTGAGCGTGATGACCGGGTCGGCCCCGGACTTGTCGCGGGTGCCCTCAAGGGCGCCGTAGACGATGTGCTCGGCGATGGATCGCTTGCCGGACATCAGCACCTTGTTCACCAACTGGGTGACCAGCGGCGAGGCGTAGACCGGGTCGATGACGAGTGGACGGCGCGGAGCCGGGCCCTTGCGCGGCATATCAGCTCTTCTCCTTCTTCGCGCCATAGCGGCTGCGGGACTGCTTGCGGCCACGCACGCCCTGGGTGTCGAGCGAGCCGCGAATGATCTTGTACCGCACGCCGGGAAGGTCCTTCACCCGGCCACCGCGCACGAGCACGATCGAGTGCTCCTGCAGGTTGTGCCCCACGCCGGGGATGTAGGCGGTGACCTCGATCTGGCTGGTCAGCCGCACTCGGGCGACCTTGCGAAGCGCGGAGTTCGGCTTCTTCGGCGTGGTCGTGTAGACGCGCGTGCAGACACCGCGGCGCTGCGGGGAACCCTTCAGCGCCGGGGTCTTGGTCTTGACGACCTTGTCGGCGCGGCCCTTGCGGACCAGTTGCTGGATCGTAGGCATGCGGCCTGCAATCTCCTCGTCTTTCGGCGGATCTGGCGATCTCGACGTGCTGTTCTGGCTTGCGTGGGACGCGGCGTCCCTGCAACTACCTGCTGTGGTGTTGTCGTAGGCCCCATGTTCCGGGCCCCCTGCGGCTCGCTCCGATCCCCGAGGTCGGGCGTGTCGCCCAATCCGCGAAGCGGCGCGACCGTGAGGCCGAACCGAACCGGAGTGCTCGCGCCACCCGGCACCGGCCACCGACCGGAACCGGCCGTCGACCCGCTGCGCCGTCGGGCACAAGACAGGACCCAGATTGCTCCGGGCACGTTGGTCTACTTTACGCACGACCCGTGCGGCGCGCAAAATCCCGGCCACCCGGGTAGCCGTGCGCGTTGTCAGGCACGTTTGCCGGTTTGACCGAGGATCGTGCCGCTACTGAAGCACGATCCTCGGTCAAAGATGGCGCGAACGCCCGTTGGCTAGCGCAGGTACTGCTTACCGTGCGTGACCGCGGCGTAGGCGTCCACCGAGCCGTGGCCGTAGAAGCCGTTGTAGTGGCTGTTCCCGACGCACGTCGCGGTGAACGACGCATCGCGTCCCTCATCGAGATAGTCGACAGTGCGCGGGCTCGGGCAGGAGATCTCGAACGCGGTGCCCTCGAGTACCCGCTGCACCTTGTCCGGGCTCATCGTGACGCCATGCCGGCTGTACCTGCCGTACTGGCTGACGATCAGCGCGGCGACCCCGACCGCGTGCGGTGTGGCCATCGAGGTGCCCTGCAGGAACTGGTAGTAACCGCAGACCGAGCCCTTGCAGTCCTTCTGCACGCCGATGGCAACCCCGTCCGGCGTGATGTCGCCGGTGGTGGGATCGATGTTGCCCTCGGCGATGCCGACGTTCTTGGGGTACGTCGACAGGATCAGGTTCGCACTGCTGCGGAACTGATCGGTGCCGAAGTAGTCACGCGAGTAGCCGCCCGGCGCGGAGACCGAGATGTGCTGGCCGTAGTTCGAGTAGTCCGCTTTGGCCCGTGACGGGCCGTAAGACCCGACTCCGATGGCGTGCGGGCCCTCCGTCGGCAGGTTCAAGCAGCTGGCATCGTCGATCGGACGGACGTGCTCGGTGCCGGCCGGGTAGTCCGGACTCGTGGTGTCCGGCGGCGGGTTGCCGAGATCGCTGTGCTCGTTGCCCAGCGCTGAGAGCTGCGTGACGCCGTGCTGGTAGGCATAGTTCATCGCCCGCTTCATCGCCTTGATGATGATCCGTTGCTCGGCCTGCTGCGCCGGGGTGTCGGCCGGGTTCGCCGTGCAATTGAAGAGCCACGGGTCGACGTAGAACGACATGTTGACCACATCGATGCCGACGTCGCCGGCGTAGGTGAGCGCGTCGACGACCGGCTGCAGGAAGAAGTAACCGGAGTCCTGGCCGCCACGGATGTTCACGAGCGACACCTTCGGCGCAACGCCGGACACTCCCAGCCCGTTTGCCGCCGCCGCGATGGTGCCGGAGACGTGCGTGCCGTGGCCGTTGTCGTCGTGGTTGGCCGGATCGACGCAGCCACGGAACTCGCATGGGCCATCGACCACGTTGCCGTTGTCGTCGACCGGGATGTCCTGGGTGAAGTTGCGCGAGAGCTTGGCGTTGAAGTTCGGCGCGAGGTCGGGATGGGTGCCATCGACGCCGGTGTCCAGCACACCGACGAGTACCTGGTGATTACCGGGCTGCTTGGTGCGTGCGAGATCCGAGCGGACCGCCCGCAGCCCCCACAGCTGGCTGTCCGAGCGGGTCCATGCCCACCTTCTTTGCCGACTTGGCCGGCCGGTGCGAGGCCTTTGCCCCCTTTTCGTGCTCGACGGAATTCGGGCGCTGTGCCCGGCCGGCGTCCGGGCTGTGGCCGACGGCCTTGACGCGGGCCGCATCCGAGACGGCCCGCGAGGAGGCGAGAGCGGCGGTGAATCCGTTCTCCGGCGCCTTCACCGTCAGCAGCCCGACCGAGGCATTGCTGCGCTCGACCTTGCCGCCGGCCGAGCGCACGGCCTGCGCAGCCGCGCCCGACGAGGCGCCGTCGGCCGCCAGGACGTTGTATTCGACCAGTCTGCCGCTGGGTGCGGCGGGCTGTGCTGCGGCTTCGGATGCGCTCGCCAATCCGGCTCCCGCCAGGACCGGCGTCGTCATCAATGCCAGCAGTGCTCTGCGTCGCTTCACGCGATCGTGCCTCCTCGTTGTGGCCACGTCGTGGTGGTGTTCTCAGATGAGTCATTCTTTGGTGCCCGCCTGGCGCTGTGTCTAGGAATCAGCAAAGAATTCCGATACGTCCTGCTCGTGCTGATCTCAACCCATTCGGCGGCAGGAACGACAGCGGGCCGGCTCCCGAAGGAGCCGGCCCGCTATGCGTGCAGAGGTGGGTCAGCGGTAGTCGTCGTAGCCGAACTCGTCCAGTGGGACGGCCGGGCCGAGCGCCGAGTTGCCGAACCCGTAGTAGTCGTTCTCGTCGTAGCCGGCCATCGAGAACGCCGCGGCGCGGGCCTCTTCGGTCGGGTTGACGTCGACGTTGCGGTACCGCGAGATGCCGGTACCGGCCGGGATCAGCTTGCCGATGATCACGTTCTCCTTGAGCCCGACGAGCGAGTCGCTGCGCGCGGAGATCGCGGCATCGGTGAGCACCCGGGTCGTCTCCTGGAACGACGCCGCGGACAACCACGATTCCGTCGCCAGTGACGCCTTGGTGATGCCCATCAGCACTGGACGGCCCGAGGCGGTCTCGGTGCCCTCGGCCATCGCGCGGCGGTTCTCGGCCTCGAAGATGTTGCGCTCCACCAGCGAACCGGGCAGGAACTCCGTCGCACCCGACTCGATCACCGTGATGCGCTTGAGCATCTGACGGATGATCACCTCGATGTGCTTGTCGTGAATGGCGACACCCTGCGAGCGGTACACCTCCTGGACCTCACGGACCAGGTGCAACTGCACCTCACGCGGGCCCATGATGCGCAGCACGTCGTGCGGGTTCACCGCGCCGGAGATCAGCTGGGTGCCGGCCTCCACCGCGTCACCGTCGTTGATCAGCGGCCGCGAGCGGCGGGTGATCGGGTACTCCTTGTCCTCGCTGCCGTCGTCCGGGACGACGATGATGCGCCGGCTGGAGCCCTTCGTCCCGTCCGACTCCTCGAACCGCACCCGGCCCGAGGCCTCGGCGATCGGGGACATGCCCTTCGGCACGCGGGCCTCGAACAGCTCGGCCACACGCGGCAGACCGTGCGTGATGTCCTCGCCGGCGATACCACCGGTGTGGAACGTGCGCATGGTGAGCTGCGTGCCCGGCTCGCCGATCGACTGCGCGGCGATGATGCCGACGGCCTCGCCGACGTCGACCAGCTTGCCGGTGGCCAGCGAGCGGCCGTAGCAGGTGGCGCAGGTGCCCAGCGCCGACTCGCAGGTCAGCACCGAACGCACCCGGACCTCGCTGACGCCGCCGCGGACGAGCTCGTCGATCAGCACGTCACCGAGATCGGTGCCGCCCTTCGCGAGCGTGCCCTTGCCGGCAGGGTTCGAAATGTGCTCGGACAGCACGCGTGCGTAGACGGAGGTCTCGACGTGCGGGTCCTTGGTGAGCACGCCGTCCGGCCCAGCGGAGGCGATCGTCATCGGCAGGCCGCGGTCGGTGCCGCAGTCCTCCTCGCGGATGATCACGTCCTGGCTGACGTCCACGAGCCGGCGGGTCAGGTAACCCGAGTCTGCGGTCCGCAGCGCCGTGTCGGCCAGTCCCTTGCGCGCGCCGTGCGTGGCGATGAAGTACTCCAGCACGGACAGGCCCTCGCGGAAGTTCGCCTTGATCGGCCGCGGGATGATCTCGCCCTTGGGGTTGGCCACCAGTCCGCGCATGCCTGCGATCTGGCGCATCTGCATCATGTTTCCCCGGGCACCCGAGTTGACCATGATGTAGACGGGGTTCGTCTTCGGGAAGTTGAGCTCCATCTCCTTGGCGACCTCGCTGGTCGCCTTGGTCCACACCTCTACGAGCTCCTGACGGCGCTCCTCCTCGGTGATCACGCCACGCAGGTACTGCTTCTCGATCTTGTCCGCGTCCTTCTCGTAGCGGTCCAGGATCTCGGCCTTCTTCGGCGGCGTGACGACGTCGTCGATGGCGATGGTGATGCCCGAGCGGGTGGCCCAGTGGAAGCCGGCCGCCTTCAGGTTGTCCAGGGTGTGCGCAACCTCGACCTTCGGGTAGCGCTCGGCCAGGTCGTTGACGATCTGCCCGAGTTCCTTCTTGGTCACCTCGTAGTTGACGAAGCGGTAGTCGGCCGGCAGCGCCTCATTGAACAGGCATCGCCCGAGCGTCGTGTCGAGCAGCAGCGGCGTGCCAGGGACCCAGCCCTCGGGCTGCGTCCAGGTCTCGCCCTTGCCGGGGTCGACGGCCGTGACGCTGCGCAACCGGATCTTGACCGGAGCCTGCAGGTGCAGCGTCTTCGTGTCGCGGGCCATGACACCCTCGGACGGCGAGGAGAACACCCGGCCCTCCCCGTCAGCGCCAGGACGCAGCGCCGTCAGGTGATACAGGCCCAGGATCATGTCCTGCGTCGGCATCGTCACCGGGCGACCGTCAGCCGGCTTGAGGATGTTGTTCGTCGACAGCATGAGAATGCGGGCCTCGGCCTGCGCCTCGGCAGACAGCGGCAGGTGCACCGCCATCTGGTCACCGTCGAAGTCGGCGTTGAACGCGGTGCACACGAGCGGGTGGATCTGGATCGCCTTGCCCTCGACCAGCTGGGGCTCGAAGGCCTGAATGCCCAGGCGGTGCAGCGTCGGTGCCCGGTTGAGCAGCACCGGGTGCTCGCGGATGACCTCTTCCAGGACGTCCCACACGACCGGCCGGGCGCGCTCGACCATGCGCTTGGCGGACTTGATGTTCTGCGCGTGGCTGAGGTCGACGAGACGCTTCATGACGAACGGCTTGAACAGCTCGAGCGCCATGCCCTTGGGCAGGCCGCACTGGTGCAGCTTGAGCTGCGGGCCGACGATGATCACCGAGCGGCCCGAGTAGTCAACCCGCTTGCCGAGCAGGTTTTGCCGGAACCGGCCCTGCTTGCCCTTGAGGAGGTCCGACAGCGACTTCAGCGGACGGTTGCCCGGCCCGGTGACCGGACGGCCGCGGCGGCCGTTGTCGAACAGTGCGTCCACCGACTCCTGCAGCATGCGCTTCTCGTTGTTGACGATGATCTCCGGCGCGCCGAGGTCGATCAGTCGCTTGAGACGGTTGTTGCGGTTGATGACGCGCCGGTACAGGTCGTTGAGGTCGGATGTGGCGAACCGGCCGCCGTCGAGCTGGACCATCGGGCGCAAGTCCGGCGGGATCACCGGGACGCAATCGAGGATCATGCCCAGCGGCGAGTTGGTCGTGGACAGGAAGGAGGCGACGACCCTCAGCCGCTTGAGTGCACGCAGCTTCTTCTGGCCCTTGCCGCTGCGAATCGTCTCGCGCAGCGACTCAGCCTCGGCCGCGAGGTCGAAGTTCTTCACCAGCGTCTGCAGCGACTCGGCGCCCATACCGCCTTCGAAGTAGTCGCCGAAGCGGTCACGCAGCTCGCGGTAGAGCAGCTCGTCACTGATCAGCTGCTTGACCTCGAGCTTGCGGAAGGTGTCCATGACCTCGTCGAGGCGGTCGATCTCGCGCTGCGCGCGGTCGCGGATCTGGCGCATCTCGCGCTCGCCGCCCTCGCGGACCTTGCGGCGCACGTCGCTCTTGGCGCCCTCGGCCTCGAGTGCGGCGAGATCGGTCTCGAGCTTCTTCGCGCGGGTGTCGATGTCGGAGTCGCGCTTTTTCTCCATAGTCGACTTCTCGGCGCCGACCTCGGCCTCGAGGGTCGGCAGATCGCGGTGCCGCTCCTCATCGTTGACCTTCGTGATCAGGTACGCCGCGAAGTAGATGATCTTCTCGAGATCCTTCGGGGCGAGGTCGAGCAGGTAGCCCAGCCGCGACGGAACGCCCTTGAAGTACCAGATGTGCGTGACCGGCGCGGCGAGCTCGATGTGGCCCATCCGCTCGCGCCGCACCTTGGCGCGAGTGACCTCGACGCCGCAGCGCTCGCAGATGATTCCCTTGAACCGGACGCGCTTGTACTTACCGCAGTAGCACTCCCAGTCGCGGGTGGGTCCGAAGATCTTCTCGCAGAACAGGCCATCCTTTTCCGGCTTGAGCGTCCGGTAGTTGATGGTCTCCGGCTTCTTGACCTCGCCGTGGCTCCACTGCCGGATGTGGTCGGCGGTGGCCAGTCCGATACGCAGCTCGTCGAACACGTTGACGTCGAGCAAGGTTCCTTCTTTCCTAACGGTTTTCCTCGCGATCTTCCTGCAGCCGGCGTGCCGTGACGCGCCCGGCGCAGGAAGATCGCTGATGAGCGAGCAGGTGGATCAGACCTCTTCGACTGAGCTGGGCTCGAAGCGGCGGGACAGGTCGATGCCGAGTTCCTCGGCGGCGCGGTAGACGTCGTCGTCGGTGTCGCGCATCTCGACCGCGGTGCCGTCCGAGGAGAGCACCTCGACGTTGAGGCACAGGGACTGCAGTTCCTTCAGCAGCACCTTGAACGACTCCGGAATGCCCGGCTCGGGGATGTTCTCGCCCTTGACGATCGCCTCGTACACCTTGACGCGCCCGAGGATGTCGTCGGACTTGATGGTCAGCAGTTCCTGCAGCGCGTACGCGGCGCCGTAGGCCTGCATCGCCCAGCACTCCATCTCGCCGAAGCGCTGGCCACCGAACTGCGCCTTGCCGCCCAGCGGCTGCTGGGTGATCATCGAGTACGGGCCGGTCGAGCGGGCGTGGATCTTGTCGTCGACGAGGTGCAGCAGCTTGAGGATGTAGACGTAGCCCACCGAGACGGGCTCGGGGAACGGCTCGCCGGAACGGCCGTCGAGCAGGTTGGCCTTGCCGCTGGAGCCGATGAGCTGTTCGCCGTCGCGCGTCTTCGTCGTGGAGGCCAGCAGCCCGGTGATCTCGTGCTCGCGGGCACCGTCGAACACCGGCGTCGCGACTGTGGTGTTCGGCTCGCCGGTGCGCGCCTCGGCGGACAGCCGCTCGGCCCACTTCGGCTTGCCCTCGACGTCCCAACCGGTCTTGGCGACCCAGCCGAGGTGCGTCTCGAGTACCTGGCCGACGTTCATCCGGCTCGGCACGCCGAGCGGGTTGAGCACGATGTCGACCGGGGTGCCGTCGGTCAGGAACGGCATGTCCTCCGGGGGCAGGATCTTCGCGATGACGCCCTTGTTGCCGTGCCGGCCGGCGAGCTTGTCGCCGTCCTGGATCTTGCGCTTCTGGGCGATGTAGACCCGCACGAGCTCGTTGACGCCGGGCGCCAGCTCGTCGCCGTCCTCACGACTGAACACGCGCACGCCGATGACCTTGCCGGCCTCGCCGTGCGGCACCTTCAGCGAGGTGTCGCGCACCTCGCGTGCCTTCTCGCCGAAGATGGCGCGCAGCAGGCGCTCCTCCGGGGTCAGCTCGGTCTCGCCCTTGGGCGTGACCTTGCCGACGAGGACGTCACCAGGCACGACGTCGGCGCCGATGCGCACGATGCCGCGCTCGTCGAGATCGGCAAGGACCTCCTCGGAGACGTTCGGGATGTCGCGGGTGATTTCTTCCGCGCCCAGCTTGGTGTCCCGGGCGTCGACCTCGTGCTCCTCGATGTGGATCGAGGTGAGGACGTCGTCCTGGACGATGCGCTGGTTGAGGATGATCGCGTCCTCGTAGTTGTGGCCCTCCCACGGCATGAACGCGACCAGCAGGTTCTTGCCCAGCGCCATCTCACCTTCGTCGGTGGACGGACCGTCGGCGATGACCTGCCCGACCTCGACGCGATCGCCCTCGTCGACGATCGGCTTCTGGTTGTAGCTCGTGCCCTGGTTCGAGCGCGCGAACTTCGCCAGCCGGTAGGTCTGGTGCACACCGTCGTCGGCCATCACGGTGATGTAGTCCGCCGAGAGTTCGGTGACCACGCCGGCCTTCTCGGCGGTGACCACGTCGGAGGCGTCGACCGCGGCGCGCAGCTCCATACCGGTCCCTACGAGCGGGGCCTCGGCACGCAGCAGCGGCACGGCCTGACGCTGCATGTTGGCGCCCATCAGCGCGCGGTTGGCGTCGTCGTGCTCCAGGAATGGGATCATCGCCGAGGCGACGGACACCATCTGGCGCGGCGAGACATCCATGTAGTCGACCTCGCCGGCCTCGATGAGGTCGACCTCGCCGCCCTTCTTGCGGACGAGGACCTTCGACTCGGTGAAGTTGCCCTGCGCGTCGATGATCGCGTTCGCCTGCGCGATGACGAAGCGATCTTCTTCGTCGGCCGACAAGTACGCGATCTCGTCGGTGACCCGGCCGTTCTTCGCCTTGCGGTAAGGCGTCTCGACGAACCCGAACGCGTTGACCCGCCCGTAGGACGCGAGCGAGCCGATCAGGCCGATGTTCGGGCCTTCCGGCGTCTCGATCGGGCACATGCGGCCGTAGTGGCTCGGGTGGACGTCGCGGACCTCCATGCCCGCACGGTCGCGGGACAGGCCGCCGGGGCCCAGCGCCGACAGGCGCCGCTTGTGGGTCAGGCCGGCCAGCGGGTTGGTCTGGTCCATGAACTGCGACAGCTGCGAGGTGCCGAAGAACTCCTTGATGGAGGCGACGACCGGCCGGATGTTGATCAATGTCTGCGGCGTGATGGCCTCGACGTCCTGCGTGGTCATGCGCTCGCGCACGACGCGCTCCATGCGCGAGAGTCCGACGCGGATCTGGTTCTGGATCAGCTCGCCCACGGTGCGCAGCCGCCGGTTGCCGAAGTGGTCGATATCGTCGGTCTCGTAGCCTTCGTCGCCTGCGTGCAGGCGGATGAGGTACTCGATCGTCTTGACGATGTCGTCTTCGGTCAGGGTGCCGTTGGCGATCTCGACGTCGTTGCCGAGCTTCTTGTTCACCTTGTAGCGGCCGACCTTGGCGAGGTCGTAGCGCTTGCCGTTGAAGAACAGATTCTCCAGCAGGGCCTGCGCGGACTCCCGCGTGGGCGGCTCGCCCGGGCGCAGCTTGCGGTAGATGTCGAGCAGCGCTTCGTCGCTCGTGCCGATGTGGTCCTTCTCGAGCGTGGCGAGCAGCGTCTCCGACCAGGAGAAGTGCTCGCGGATACGGTCTTCGGTCCAGCCGAGGGCCTTGAGCAGCACGGTGACCGGCTGGCGGCGCTTGCGGTCGATGCGCACACCGACGGTGGAGCGCTTGTCGACGTCGAACTCGAGCCACGCACCGCGGCTCGGGATGACCTTGACGGCGAACACGTCGACGTCGGAGGTCTTGTCGAGGGTGCGGTCGAAATAGACGCCCGGCGAGCGGACGAGTTGGCTGACGACCACGCGCTCGGTGCCGTTGATGATGAACGTGCCCTTGCGGGTCATCATCGGGAAATCACCCATGAACACCGTCTGCGACTTGATCTCGCCCGTGGTGTTGTTGGTGAACTCCGCCGTGACGAACAGCGGAGCCGCGTAGGTCATGTCCTTGTCCTTGCACTCCTCGATAGGCGCCTTGACGTCCTCGAATCGCGGGTTGGAGAAGGACAGGCTCATCGAGCCGGAGAAGTCCTCGATGGGCGAGAGTTCGGTGAGGATGTCATCGAGACCCGAGCGCACCCGCGCGTCGACCGAGCGGGCCTGCCAGGCCTGGTTGCCGATGAGCCAGTCGAAGGACTCGGTCTGCAGCGCGAGAAGGTTGGGCACCTCCAGCGGCTCGCGGATCTTGGCGAAGGAGGTACGGGCCGGAGCACCCGGAATACCTGACCTTGCGTGTGTGGAACGTGACTTACCGGAGCGCGAGACTGCCAAGGTGCGTCCTTCCAAGGACTTAGTGCGGGCCCATCGGCGCCGACCGTCCCCGTCCCCGTGGCCGCGACCCGCGATTGGGCGGCGGGCACCACGAAGTTGGCCGCTGAGTGAGACCAGACGGGCCTAGGACAGGAGAAGGGCAGCGCAAAGAAGAATAGTAACGCGTTCGGGCATGACGAGCAAGCACACCAGATCTGGCGTGCACGCCCGGGATGCTCCGCCCACCCATTGCCGCCGAAACGGCTGCGCGTGCCCTAGGGCGAGCGAACTACCCGAACCGTGCTCAGAAAGGGTGCCTCGCGGATCCGTGGACGTCAAGCGTTACCGGGGAGTTTCGTGCGTGCGAGCGGTCAATTGATCGGCGAGGAGACCGGTCGGAGGCTCGCGATCAGCCACTTGCCCTTCACCCTCTCCATCCGCACGGTGGCCGAGAAGGGGTCGGTGCGGCCGGTGGGCTGCTGGACGTTGGTGACCAGCAACTGGCCGTAAAGCAGGATCGTCCACTGGTTGCCGCTGACCGACTCGATGGCGGCCTTGTTGATCTGCGCCGTCTGGGTGAACTTCAACGTCG
>JAABUT010003291.1_pt1 | contig 14081 bp, 13 predicted proteins | sample 5559281 | NCBI WGS metagenome assembly JAABUT01 (sample SAMN10711880, study PRJNA513359) | rock metagenome | isolation source: Antarctica rocks | place: Antarctica: Victoria Land, Ricker Hills nord | collected 2016-01-04
ACTCATAACTACAGCTGAAAACAAGTCTGAAGAAGTGAATCTGCATGAGCTTTCTCACGCTGAAGTTCTTGAGCAAGTCAAGATCAAGCTTCTCTCTGAATATCACGACTATCTAGACATCTTCGATCGAGCAATGATCAATCAGCTATCATCGCATCGTTTCTATGATCACAAAATCGAGTTGATCGATGAAGAAACACTCTCGCGAAGCAGACTATATCAGATGTTCAATCACAAGCTTCAGAAGATAAAGAAGTATCTGATTGAACATCTGAACAAAGAATTCATTTTCTTCAGCTTTGCATCATACGTCTCGCTCATCTTGTTCGCTGAAAAGAAAGATGAAAGTCTGCGTTTCTGCGTCGACTACAGAAAGCTCAATGCTTTGATCAAATGAAATCGCTATTCTTTGCTCTTGATAGACGAGACTCTCGCTCGTATACAAGAAAGCAAATATCTGACTCGATTGAACATCATTGTCGCGTTCAATAAACTGCAAATGCACTCAGGTAGCAAAGATCTGACTATCTTTATCATTTTCTTCAACTCATACAAATATCATGTAATGCTCTTTGAATTAATCAATGAATCGACGTTCTATCAACACTATATGAACGACGTGCTGTTTGAATATCTTCATCAGTTTTGTCAGATCTATCTAGATGACATTATCATCTACAGCAAGATCTTGAAGAAACACAAGCGACATGTACGATTGATCTTGAATAAACTACGAGAAGCTGATCTACAGATAGACATCGATAAATGCAAGTTTCATGTTTAAAAAATCATCTTTTTGAAACTTTTGATGTCAATCGAGAGACTTAAGATGAATTCACGAAAGATACAAGCAGTAGTTGATTGATCTACACTCAATAATCTCATTCAGATGCAGTTCTTCATTGACTTCTGCAATTTCTATCAACGCTTCATCAAGAACTTTTCAAAGATTGTTCATTCAATGATTCAACTCATTCAAAAGAAGATCATATTTGAATGAAATGAGACTTGTCAGACTGCATTCGATCACATGAAGAGACGTATGACTGAGACTTTTATACTTCGTCACTTCGATCAGACTTGTGAGACTATTCTGAAAACTGACTCATTCGACTACGTAAACGACGAAGTTCTCTCTCAATATGATGACGAAGAAGTACTACATTCAATTGCTTTCTATAGCAAGAACATGTCTTCTGCTGAGTGCAACTACGAAATATACGATAAGAAACTGTTGATCATCATTCAAGCATTTGAGCATTGATGATTCAAACTGAAGTTAACTGACATTTCTATCAAGATGTTCATCGATCATCAAGCGCTCACTTCATTGATGAAAGACAAGAAGCTGAGTTGACAACAGATGCATTGAATTCAGAAGTTAGCTGACTTCAACTTCAAGATAATGTATCAATCTGACAAACAGAACATTAAGATCGATGCATTAACTCATCAAGCTGACTTCGTGCCTAGAGATTTCAATGATGAACACATTCAATATCAAAGAACTACTATTCTGACATTGAATTGAATGAAGATCGCTGATCTAGAGAAGAATAATAATCAATCAATCTATAAACAGATTCTTGAGATTAATAAGATCAACGAGAATTGTACGCTACTTCGCGAAGCAATAGCAAGAGACGAAGCACAATGCAAAGACATCAAGCTGAAGAATTGTCGAGTTCAGAATGAAATCTTATACAAAGACAGTCAGCTATGAGTCTCGTTCAATGAACTTCTGCAACTGAATCTGATTCGTGAGATGCACGATCAATTCTCAATAGATCATCTCAATATTCTTAGAACGATGAAGATCATCAAACGAAACTACTATTGATCATCTATGCGAAAAACGATAGATCGATATATTCGAAACTGCTATGTATGTCAACGTTCAAAGACATCAAGAAATAAATCAAACGACTTGCTTCAATCTCTATCTATATCTGAACAGCGATGACAGAACATAGTCATGAACTTCATTATTGATCTATCTGATTCGTATGACTACAACGCTATTCTGACTGTCATTTGCAGATTGTCGAAAGAAAGACATTATATCTCTTGCATCACTGATGATGAAGATACTACAGTCGAAAAGACAGCTGAAATGTTGCTTCAATGAATATATTGAATTCACGATCTATCAAGCTTCATTGTATTCGATCGAGATTCTCAGTTCATCTTCATTCTCTGAAAGTTTCTTTGCAAATGACTGAGCATTTCTCTTCGATTGTTCATTGTCTATCACTTTCAGATCAACGATCAAAGCGAAAGAGTCAATCAGAATGTCGAGCGATATCTTCGTTCTTTCTGTTCATATATGCAGAACGACTGATCTAAGTGACTATTCATGATCGAGTTTGTTGACAATAACGTCTTGTTCTCAATCATCTTCTTGATTCTCTTCTTCATGAACAAGAGCTTTCATTCTCATATGAGCTTCGACTCTGACATCATCAAGTATGAAAGCACTCGCGAACGACTGCAGATCACTCGAGTCGAAGATATATTCAATCACATGAATAAGACACTGATCTTCGCTCGCGAAGCTCTGATCAAAACATGAAAACAAATGATGAATCAAGCTAACAAGCATAAAAAGAAGATCAATTACAAGATCAAATCAAAGATGTTTTTGAACAGACGAAACATCGTTACAGCGAGACTTTTCAAAAAATTGAATAACAAGATGCTCGATTCTTTTCAGATCATCAACTTCATTGACTCATTCTATAAATTGAAACTATCTGAGACTATGCATATACACGATGTATTTCATTCAGAGCTTCTTCGTTTCGTCGTCAATGACTCTCTGTCTGATCAGAAGAATGAATCTTCGAGATCAATAGTGATAAACGATGAAGACGAATGAGAAATCGATGATATACTGAACTTTCAACGCTATAGAAGACGACTTCAATATCGAGTCAAATGAAAGAGCTATGACAACGATCTCAACTGATATAACGCTGACGACGATGAATTTATAAACGCTCAAGAGATGATTGATGACTTTCATATCAAATATTCAAGAAAAGCGTACTAAGAAACAACATTCATGCAAACATGAATAGTCAAGAGAAAGAAGTAATGTCACGATTCTAGTCTTCGTCTATTCTTCAACTAGTCGACGTCTGATTTCATTCTAATCGAGTCTAGCGAGAATCTGATCTAGAAATGATGTCATTGAGTCTCTGCATCATATGTGTAAGACGTCAACTCAATCAAGTCTAGCACAGAACTGAGAAACACACATATAAGAATCGAGTTCTTTTCTATAGTTACTTTTCTTTCTTAGCATTTATCTATTAGTTAAATGACATTTCTATGACTCGCTCTAGATCGATCTCTAACATCTCATATCAATCATTATCTCAATCTTATTCATTCATGTTTTTTCAAAAATCATCTGATGCTGACTCAATCAAGTAATCAGCATAGAAATGAAACGTTTCATATAATCTTGAACAGTCAGATTCAAATAAATTGCATGAGTAATGAGCTTTTTTGCATAATAATCATTAAATTTTCTTATTGACTTGAGCTTGATTAAAGATAATGATTCAATTTGCAAATGATCACAAACATTCTGTGCAATTAATTCATCAATGAATGAATAGTCAGCTGCTTCAGTGTCAATCAATGACTTTAATGAGTAACTAATTTCATTGCTAGATAGTACACATTTAATAGTCAAAGATTTCAAGACAAAGAAATCATTTAAGCTGCTCATTGTTGAAGAAATTAACACATCTTTCATCACGTCTTTGATGAAAATCACTAGTTTTTTGCCTCATTCTTCAATTTCTTTATAAATAATTTCTTCTCTTCTTTTGACATGATGATCTCATTGAGACAAGAGATGAATGCATGAGATGTCAAAGTACTAATCTTCAGCTGAGAGCAGTTCTTTGAAAGATGATTTAATACTTTGCAGTTGAAGCAGATGATTGACATTCTTGATCATTCAGATTCAAGAGTGAAAAAAGTAACAAGTCAAACATAGCTAGTAATCAAGATTGAAGCTGATGTTGACGAAGAAATAAAACGTTTTTTCGAAGCTGCTATCAATTTGACTGTTCATTGCTCATCACGTAGCTGATAATTGACTCATTGTTTGTTATTCACATCTTGAAGAAAGATTTTGAGCTTATCAAGTGAGCTAAACTCTATAAGATAAACTGACAACATGTTCTGAAGATGATTGTTGATTTTATTCTGAATGTTGTTCATCAGAATGATATTATCGTAGTTCAGAAAGCTGAATATTTTAGTGAATTCTGAATAGAAAGAGCTGAAAGACTTGTTGAGCTGCTTTAAAACAACGTACTTGCAACGACACTTTTAAATCAGATTCTGATCTTCATAAATTTCTTTCAGATGTTTCAGTAGCTCTGATAGTGACTGATAAAATGAGAAAGCATCAACATAATGCTTTGCATAAATTTGCTAATCAGCATTGTCTTCTAGCCTGAAAATCACATAGACAATATGAATCTTTTCAGTAGAATAATGATTCGCATTAACATCGAGCTTGTCAACTATTTTGATGTTTCATGTCTTTCAGATAGAATCATCTGTTTCAATGAAGATGAGTGAATTCAAAAGCTTAATGAACTTGTGATGATCATTCTCATTTTCATTATCAGATAAAGTAGAAGATTCTTATTGAAAGCGCGCTTCTTTCTGATTAACTCGTTGCTCAGCTGACTGAGTATCTTGACGAGATATAGATTGATCAGCTTGACGTTGTTTTGCTCTGAAGTTCAATCACTCATCTTGTAGCTGACTGATCTTTTTCTCTAGCTCATCATTTTTATCAAAAGTGACTTCTAGTTGTTTTGCTCTCTTTTTGTGATCATCTTGTACAAGAAGTCAGTGTTCATTGAGTTGTAAAGTCAAGTCTCGCTGACTTCAAAGCTTGTTCAGCATATTAATGACTTTGTTGAGTTGATTGTTGACTCAATGAAACAGTTGTTCTTTAATGTTTATGTTTCATGCAATGACAGCTTTCTCAGCTTCAACTGAAGCATTGATGAGTAGAAGTGAAACTCTTTTATTGATAGTGCTTCTAAGCAGATGAGTTGTTCAAAGCTCAACTGATTCGACGTTGCATGTCATGATGAAAGAAGATAGAAGTTGTTAAGATAAAAGTAAATGAGAAATTGATGTTTTGATGAGTGAAAATTCAAAGAATCTCTTGTGAATTTCAGGTAATAACTGAGTGCTTTATTTGAAGAATCTCTTGCAAATAAAATGATGAAAATGAGTGTAGAATCAAAGAATTTCTTACAATCTAAAATGATGATGCAAATTTGAAGAATTTTTTGCAAATTTTTCTTACTGAATAGATTGTTTCATATCATCTATTCGTTGATAGCAGAGTAGTAAATGATGAGCATTTATCTAATGTTAAAAATCAGCATAAAGCGAGTCAATATAAGTGTCATTTAACTAGAAGATAAATGCTAAGAAAGAAAGATAGTTACAGAAAAGAAGCTGACTACATATATGTGTTTCTCAGTCAACGCTAAACTTAATAGAAACTAGTCAAGATGACGAAGCGAGAATAAATCTGACAAAGCTAGAAGACTGAGTCTGACAAGACTAGAATCATGACAGTAATTGATCTGAATGATTTTAAATGCTGTTCTGATAAAAGATTTTCTGAATATGATTGCAATAACTTTGAGCTGAACATCAAATGCAAATGCTTTATGCTGATTGATAAATAAAGATGATAAAAGATACTCACTTTAACAGTGATTTAATAGAAATTTAGCTGTTTATTTTTTAAATCTTTGCAAAGTCTCATTGTCTTGACATTTCTAAAAGATAGTCAAACTCAGTTTTTTACTTCATATGTAACGTCTCATTTGTATTTATTGATTTGAACTTCAATGATCAACTACATTTTTTTCAATTGTTGATGATTGAAGTTCAATAACTCTTTCATTTAAATGATAATATCATTGACTTTTTTAACTTCAAAATGTTCATAAATTGTTTTGTAATCAGTTGTATCTGAATCAAAACTCATTCAAGAGTGAAATCTCTTATTGAAGTAAAAAGAAATCATTGAAGTGATTGAAAAAATATTTAAATTGTCATTGAATTTCATCATAAATATTCATTTAATTTAGTCATCTTGTATGTAATTGCAGTAAATTTTAAGTTTGCATTCAACGTCTTGATTGACTTGTTTTGATTAATCATTGATCTCAGAATGATAAACTGTGAATAGACTAGCTGTGATTCTCAGTCACTTGCAAAGACTCTTTCACATAGTCAATAAGAATTGAAAGTCTTTGTCTGAAATGATAGAACTGAGTAGATAATGCAGTTAATAAATGTTTCATAGCATAATTTAAACTGTTTCTTCAGCTGAGATGTCAATGTCTTTTCAATAACAGAAAACATAGTGATAATCTTTGATGAAACAACATATAATTATGCAAATAATGTTATAGCTTTCTGACAAAAATAGCTCAGTAATGAAGTTCATAGTTATATCTTTTCAGCGTTTCTGTGAAATCAAGAGAGAATGATGAAGTTCATTAATGCTATTTCTAGAAACTTTGCTTTGTTGATAAGTATAATAATTTTGAATATATCATCAAATAGTAGCTTGATGATTTGATCAATAGTAGAAACGCTGAACTAGATTAATAATTTATTTATTGTTGAGATGAAAGATTGAAGATTAATCATGCACTTCTTGTAGTAATTTCATGTGCATGTTCTCAGAAATTCATAAAAGACTTTTTCTAAATAAAATATCATTAATGATTTCGCAATCTTTCAATTTAATGATATGAAATTTGAGCTTGTTTTCATTCATAACTTGTTTATATTTGCTGCAGAACTCATCAGTTTAATTAATTATACATACTCATTAATAGAGATTTGCTTTCAATTCAACAGATAAAACATCAACTTTATCAAAGATTAAAATAATCTGAAAACAATTTTCAAGTCTTTGAGCTGATTCAAAGATGTTCACTAAAGACATTCTGATTAAAGCATTAAGTTTAGTGTTTATTTTACCTGATTTAAAGATGATCTGAAAGTTGAACTTCAATAAAATGTTTAAGTAATTGTTTGTTTTTCATGAAGATTTTCAAAGTCTGATGATTGATGAACATCTGAATGAATAGTTCAATGCATTTCAGCTCAAGTCATCAGTGCTTGAAACATTGAATAATGACTAGTAATTTTTTGTCATAGATGTGATAATTAATTTCAGCTGATATCATGCTTTTGCTGTAGAAGATCATTGAATGAAGAATATTCTCATCATTATACTGAGATAGTATTTCATCTTTTACATAGTTCAAAGCATTAATCTTCAGATTAACTTGTCTTTTAAGATTGAAATGACGAAGTATTGAAGTCAAGCTGACTTGTTTCTTTAAATTGTCAAAGACTTGAATGCAAACTTCATTTTAAACAAAAGATATATTCTTTCTAGTCAGCTGAGTGAATGACTTTACTAGTTTCAAGAAGTTTCTAATAAAACAATGATAGAAGTTAACAAATCTCATGAAGCTTTGAATTTCTTTTAGATTAATCAAAGTAGTTCAGCTGACTATGACTTTTACTTTGCTAAAGTTCATACGAAGATCTAGTTTTAATACTACGACTTTTAAGAAAACAGTTTCTTTTACATTGAATTTGCACTTTCAAATATTCATCTGAAGATCAGCTTCACATAGTTGACTCAATACTAGTTTGACGTGATTTCTATGTTTCTTTCTTATTTTGCTATGAATGAGAATGTCATCTAGATAGACTTGACAAAAGTCATTCAGAAAGTTTCATAAAACATCATTCATGTATTACTGAAATGAGATTAATTCATTAGTCAGTTCAAAAAACAGCATCTTATATTTATATGCTTCTAAAGCAGTGATAAAAGTGATGTAATTCTCATTATCAAGATGCATTTGAAGTTTGTTGAATGCTGATATGATGTTCAATCTAGTCAAATGCTTGCAACTCACTATTTTATTAATGATCTCATTTATCAGCAATAAAGAATATTTATTTCTTTTGAAAATGACATTTGACTTTCAATAGTTCATGCTGTTGAGATCATGTCTAAATCATTCAATCAAAGAGACTCAAGACTGATATGTATGTATTGCTCTTTAAAGATAGTTATAACAAGACATTAAGAATACAGAAGAGAAAAAGTGCAAGCTCTTCTATAAATAATGACTTGAGACTGCGCTAAACTCGATACAGATGTGATGTAATATGTCAGATGTGTTTGTTTAAAAGAATGATGAAAGAGATAAATGAAGAAAGTGCTGAACAATGAAAAGAAGTGCTGAGAATGATTCAAAGAAATGCGCTAGATTCAAACTAGACATAGCATCATGACTTGCTTTAATCAAATTGATTAGAATTAGATCTGAATTCTGATTGATTCAGACATGTTTGTAACATTACTCTTCTCTTTGAACATTCATGTTTGCATGAATAGAAAAGAAATAAAAGCAAAAAAATTCATCGTGTTTTCAATTTAGTGCGACTTATTCAAGTATAGCTTGTGAAATTCATTCAGAACTTTCTTCAAGTCATTGAATTTTTCTTTATTGACATAGTATCATTCATTGTCATGATCTATCTCAATTCATTTGATCTTGTATTGTAGTCTTTCTCTATATCGTCTGAAGTTCAATATATCATCTACTTCTCAATGCTTTTCATTCTCTTCAATGATCATCGATCTAAAGAACTCAGAGTGTTGTTTCAATAAAGAGTTGTTGAGTGAAGATCATAGATACTTTGAGCTGAACACTGAATGTATATGCTTCATGCTTCTAGATAGTTAAAGATGATAGAAGATCTCAACTTTGACTGTGATTAAATAGAAGTCAAGCTGCTTGTCTTTCAAATCTTTGCATGATTTAGTGATTTTGATGTTTTCAAAGATTAATCAAACTTGATCATTTACTTTATAAATGATGTCTCGTTTATGCTTGTTCATCTGAGCTTCAATGATCTGCTTGATCTTTTTCAATTGTTGATGATTAAAGATAAGAAGTTCGCTCATTTGAATGACAATGTCATCAATCTTTCTAGTTTCAATACGTTGACGAGTCATTTCATAATCAATTGTATCTGAATTGAAACTCATTCAAAAGTGAAAGTCTTTATTAAAGTAGAAAGAGGTCATTGAGATAGTTGAGAATGTATTGAAATTATCACTGAATTTCATCATTGAAAGTCATTTAGCTCAGTTATTCTGTATGTAACTGCAGTAGATTCGAAGTTCATGTTCAACATCTTGATTAGCTTGTTTCAACTGATCATTGATCTTTGAATGATAAACTGTTGATAGATTGACTTTGATCTTCAGTCGTTTACAAAGACTTTGTCACATGATTGATATGAACTAAAAGTCTTTATTTGAAACGATAGAACTGAGTAAATCATGAAGTCAATAGACGTTTCATAGCATGATTCATACTGTTTCTTCAATTGAGATGTCATTGTCTTCTCAATGACAGAAAACATAGTGATGTTCTTATTCATAGTTAAGTGAATAGAATTCATTAATGATGTTTGATTATCTGATTTCTTCATTATCAGCAACATTGTAGCATTTCACAACATCAACAATAGTTGATCAGCATTGTCATTTCTAATCTCTTCTTGCAACTTTCTTTGATATTGAATATTTTCATTTGTTTACTCTTAATGTTGTGCTCTTCGTTTTTCATTATTGTTCAATTACTGAGTCATGATCATTAATGTTTTGTACAGTTAATTCTGTGATATGCTTTCAATTTCTTTGTCAAAGATGATGATAATCTTTGCAGTCATCATTTAAAGCTTTTTCTTTGTCAGCTCACTATCAAGTTTTATATCATATATCTTCAAAAATATTATCTTCTTCTTTATTGTCATTACAATCTCACTTCATTTATCATCATCAATCATTAAGTCTTTCTGCATCATCTTTCTGATTCAATTATGTTGCTGCAATTCATTATAAAAGATCATTGAAGATTTCATACTGAACATGTTGATTTTTCTTATACAACAGAATCGCAGTGAGTCTTGAAGAGCATCAAAGACTTAAAAGAAACATGAATGTGATACAGATGTGATGTTGTTTATGCAATGAAGAATGTGCAGAAATGAGATGCTGTTATTTCAATTTCAAGACAAATTAATGATTTCTATTACACTTGAATTTTATGATTATCACAAAGTATAATCATGAAAGCTGTGTTAATAGTTGAAAGACTTGATGATAATAATCTGATGAATACAAAGAAATGTAGCTTTAGTTATGTTACAGTCACGTTGTAAGTCTTACGTGAGTTTAATTCTAGTGATCTCTAGAATATTTAGAAAACACATTGTTAATGTAAAAACAGAGTAAGAAATGATAAATTATCATTTAACAAGATAAATCATTTGAATAATCAGAGTAAAAAATGATAAATTGTCATATTTCTATGATAGTAAAAATATACACATGATGTTATTTTTCTTGCATTTTTAATATTTTCAAAACACAACATCTTATTACTTATGTCATCATGTCTATGCTTCTGCTGTTAACAATTACTTCTTTTGACTGAAATAACTAACAATGATTCGCTGATAACAGTTAACAAACTATGAAGCAAAAGCACTAAACTAAAGTCTTTCACACAGTCTTTACTATCTGATTATTCTCTTTCATCTTCTCATCACTCATTTCTTTCACTTTACTATCATCATATGTATCATTTTGAAAGATTTGATGTCACATCTGATAATCTTTAATAAGTCTCTCAACATCAAATTTTGAAGTATGAAATTAATATGCTTACGTCTTCTTCACGATTTAATTATATTTATTGATTCAAAAAAAGTCTGCTGTTTTATTCAGATCATATAGTTAAGCTTCATCAGTATTACTTGAAATGCATAATGAAGAATGTAATCTGTTTCTAAAACTTTAGTAGTTTCAATCAGAATATTGAAATCAGAATCATTCTTTTTCATGTCTTGAAAACTATTAATTAAACTCTGTTGATTTTCAAAACTTAGATCACTATGAAAGAATGCAACGTTCATTTCACGAATCTTGATAAAATACTAACTCGTTATTAGTAAAGAAACAAATATACTCAACATTCAATGAGTTGAAAACATCATGCATGATGCAAAACATAGAAATTATGATTGAGAGAATTCAAGTAGATATATCAATCAGATGATCTTTGCTATGATTGAAAAGAAGAACATAATCAGAATTCTCTTTCTCTTATCATCTTCAATGACTATAGATTTGTTCAATATCTTCATGATTTGTTGTAACTTGCTGTTTAATTTATACAGTTTCTCAATATTATTATCATAGAAATAATTATTGATGATTATCAATCATTTATTACAAACAAGTTCAGTTCAGATAAACATCAAATTGTGCTTTTTCATCAATTCAACAAGATATGAGAATGTAATACACAGTCTTATCTGTCATAAGATTTGAACAAAGTTGAAGAAAGAAAATACAAACATCAATCTCTTCTTGTCATCTGATACTCAATCATTAACATGTACTTGCAACTTTTCTTTTACACTTCTTGCAGTCTTACTCTTGAGTCTTGCATGCATCTTTTTATACTTCTTAATGATTGAACAGTTTACATCTTGCATCTCATAAAAAGATAACTTCATGCAGAGAGCATCAAATTAATTCATTGATGATAAACGTTGAATCTTGAAGAGACAACATATGATCATGCAAATGATGTTATAGTTTTTCAATAAAGATAGCTCAGTGATGAAGTTTATAGCTATATCTTGTCAACGCTGCTGAGAAATCAATAGAGACTGAAGCAAATCATTTGTATCATCTCAAGATGCTTTGCTTCGCTGACAAACATAACAGTTTCAAATGTATTGTTGAATAGTTGCTCAATGATCTGATCAATAATAGAAGCATTGAACTAGATCAATTATTCATCTAATGTCAAAGTGTAAGATTGATGATTGATCGTGAATCTTTCAAAGCAATTTCATATGCATTTGTTTCAACACTCATAGTAAACTCTTTTTGAATAAAACGTTGTCAATGATTTGACAGTTTTTTAGCTTCATGTCATGAAGCTTCAGTTCATCTTTGTTCATAGCTTGTTGATACTCATTGCATAGTTCATTCTTCTGATTAACTAGATGTATGCATTGATAAAGATTAATCTTGTATTCAGATTTGATTTCGAACTCAATCAATAAAACATTTATTCAATTCAAGATCAGTATAGTCTGAAAACAATCATTCATGTCTTTAACTGATTCAGAACTATCAATCATCAACATTTTAGTTAAAACATCGACTTTAATGTTTATTTTGCCTGATTAAAAGATAATCTGAAAGTTAAACTTTGATAGAATATTCAGATAGTTTGCTTATCATTAAGTCAGCTGTTTGTTTTTCATAAAGATCTTCAAAGTCTGATGATCAGTAAACATCTGAATAGATAACTCAGTATTTTATAGTTCAAGTCATCAGTGTTCAAAGCATTGAATGATAGTTAGCAATTTCTTGTCATAGATGTGATAATTGCATTCAGCTGAAACCATGCTCTTGCTATAGAAGACTATCGAGTGAAGCACATTCTCATCATCGTACTGAGATAGTATGTCGTCTTTTACATAGTTGAATGCATTGATTTTCAAAATAGCTTGACGTTTGACATTAAAATGACGTAGAACTGAGATTGAGCTGATCTGCTTCTTTAGATTGTCAAAGACTTTGATGCAAACTTTGTTTCAAACAAAAGACATATCTTTTCAAGTCAACTGAGTGAATGACTTGACTAGTTTTGAAAAGTTCTTGATGAAGCATCAATAGAAATTGATGAAGTCAACAAAGTCTTGTATCTTTTTTAGATTAGTAAATGTAGCTCAATTGACTATAGCTTTCACTTTAATAGAATTCATGCAAAGATCTTGTTTTGATACTATGACTTCTAAGAAAACTGTTTCTTCTACGTTGAATTCGCACTTTCAAATATCTATCTGCAGATCAGCGTCTCATAGATGATCTAGTATCATCTTGACATGTTATCTATGCTTCTTTTGAGTCTTGCTGTATATGAGAATGTCATTTAAATAAGCTTGGCAGAAGTCATTTAGAAAGTCTCATAGAACATCATTCATATATTGCTGAAACAAGATTGAATCATTTATTAATTTGAATGATAAAATCTTTGATTTGTACGCTTCTAGAGCGATAATGAAGATCGTATAATCATTACTATTGAGATGCATACGAAGTTTGTTGAAAGCGAAAATTATATTCAGTTGAATCAGATGCTTGCAGTCAATGATTTTATCAATTATCTCATTTATGAGCAATAAAAAGTAGCAATTTCTTTTGATAATGACATTGAGCTTTTGATAGTTGACGCAGAAGCGAAAATCATCATTGATCTTCAGAGTGAATAAAACGAGTGAGAAATATGAGATCTTGCTAGAAGTAATAAAACTCTTTGACAGATTTTCATTCAGATATTTCTTGATCTTCTGAAGCTTGTAAAGTGACATTTGATAAGCTCGACATTTAGAAGAAGTGACATCGTTAGTGAGCTTTATCTTATGATCATATGAACGATGAGATGATAGTTTATTGACTTGAACTCAATCAAACATGTCAAGAAAATTCTGATATTTCAAAGATAGCTTGACTTTGATGTCTTCTAGATTTTGAGCTGATGCATCGATGAAAGCAACGTCTAGAACGTTCAGTTCGCATTGAGTGTTGTAGATTATTTTTCTATCAATATCTTTGATCAACATAACAAAAATCTCAATGCGATTCTTCTTTGATCATTTAATCAGTGCATGAAAAGATGCAGCTTTCACACTGAACATAGAAAAGTTCTTTTTCAAAGCAGTAGAAGTGAGTCGTTGAAGCACTTTGAAGACTGAACTAATAAAAGAATTTGATGATCGTGATCATTTTGAGTGTGAAGCTCTGACTGATATCAAAAAAACAGAAATGAAAGCTTTTAATTGATTCAAAAAAACGATGACATCGTTTTGCATATTTAGTAATATTT
>JAABUT010003292.1_pt1 | contig 14081 bp, 20 predicted proteins | sample 5559281 | NCBI WGS metagenome assembly JAABUT01 (sample SAMN10711880, study PRJNA513359) | rock metagenome | isolation source: Antarctica rocks | place: Antarctica: Victoria Land, Ricker Hills nord | collected 2016-01-04
GCCCTGACATATTCTTGTCAGGTAACCCTGACAGTGCGGTAAGCGGCGGGACGAGGAACACGATGGGCACCATTTGGGACACCGGCTACCGGCCGGCGTATGACCACGAAGGCGCGCCGGTCACCGTGCTGACCGACGGTCGGGTCTTGCGCAGCCACCACGACGACACCGGCGCGGCCGTGACCGGGTTGGTGGCGGGGTGGCGCGCCGGGTGCGACTGCGGCTGGACCGGCGCGCAACTGTTCCCCCGCGCCGAGTACGAGCTGCAACCGGCCGAAGGGAACGTGCCGATCGACGGCATCTACCCCGACAAGGTCGGCGAACTGTGCAGCGTCGAGTGGGAGGTGCACCTGCACCAGGTGCTGCCGCTGCTCGCGGTGCACGACGCCGCCCGCAAACTGGCCGAACTCACCCCCGCCTACGACGCCGCCCGCGGCTCCCTCGCCGACGCCGTGCACACCGCCCGCCGGCAACCCAGCCCGGCGAGCTGGCAGACGATCGCCGACGTCGTCGGCATCACCCGCCAATCAGCCCACGAACGATGGTCCTGACCCCGGCGGCCCGCCGGCCCCGTCGGCACAAACAAGAGCCTGGAATCCGAACGGCACGTATGCTACCGAGCTGCCCGGTAGTCGTTGGCACGACAAATGGTTAGAGGGTGTCGCTCGAAACTGGGTTCACCGGGAAGGGCATCTGCAGTTACGAGCGGCCTCGTTGTTCGTCGGGTCGGGGTGTGAGCGCCACTGTGAACACACCAACCAGCGTGCTGGCTGGTACTAGAAGGGACCACCATCTGATGTGTCCGGTGGCGACGGATAGGCAGAGAACCACGATGGCCAGCAGTAGGAGGGCAAGCATGAACCTGCGTCGTGATCGAGACGCTCTCGCCCAGGCACTACCTGGTGCCGGCCAGCGCCGTGTTGTTGCCATGCCGTGATCGTAAGAGCGGGGGCTGACCGGCGGCTGCCGGTTCAGTTCTTCCGGGTGTGGGTGGTGGTGTGGGTGGTGGTGTGGGTGGTCGCGGCCGGGTTGGAGTTGACCACCCGCACGCCGTACCAGCGGGTCATGCTGGCCGGCGGTCTTGCTGGTAGCCCTGGCTGTCGGCGTGGGGACATTCCGTCGGTTCGGAATGCGGCGGAGATTGCTACCGCAGCGGTCTCCGCAGAAGCTGACCGCGGTTACTTCCTCGTCCCGATGCTGAGTGTGGCGATCAGTTACGCGGGCAGGTTCGCGGTGGTGCCGGACATCGACGACCGAAGTTGCTTCTTGGCCGGCATGGCGGGATTCCTGGCAGGAGCAGCAGTGGCCTACCCGGTGATCTGGCTGTACCGGTGCCGACGGCTCGACCGTAGGAACGCACCCGACCTTCGGAACTACGAGCAATCCCTTTTCGGTGCTTCGCACTGTGCTTTTTTCCCAGGGGGCCGCGCCGGCCCCCCGGACCCCCCTCGCGCACCGCCCGACGCTCCGCGCCGACCGGACCGGACCCGCGCCCTGGCCTGCGTCTCTTCCAGGCTGCTGTTGTTCCCGCTGGTTCCGCCGGTCGCCTGCCTCGCTGTGCTCGCTCTGCAGGACTTGCGGGTGCCTGGTCGGGGACGAACCGAACTTTCACGTTTGTGCCTGGGTGCGGGCGCGGGTTGCCCTAGTCGGTGACAACCCCGTTTTTTCCCCAAGGTTCGGGGTTGGGGTCGTCTGACAACCAGGGTGTGGGTGGTTGACGGCCGGCGTTACCCGGCCGCGGCGGCGGCATGTGCACGGGATCAGCCAGTTGGATCTCTGGCGGCAGGTTCTGCACCTGCCACAGCTTCGGCGCCTCTTCGCACCCGGGAGTCACCTCACCGGGGAGCAGCTGCTAGCCCTCGTGCTCGCGTTATTCATCCGACACCGTCTCACGGCCGGGCACCCCGACCTGACGGCTTAGGGGGCGCTGGACTTCTCTACTGCGGGTGGGGCCAGCGGGACGAATCCACCCGAGCCGCGCGACACACCAGCGCGCCGACCTAGATTCTGTCGGTACGAGGCGATAGTCTTGCGACTACTTGTTATGTGCGATACCCGGATCGACGGTGCTTGGCGGCGAGTGTCGAAATCGGGCGATCGAGCGGCTGTATGCCTGCGGCGATCGGCTCTTGTAGATGTAGTAGTGCTGTCAGTGCCTCCATGCGAGGTCTCGTAGGAACGCCCCCCACCCTTCCGGGTCGGGGGCTTTTTGCGTCGTAGGCGCGCTCAGAGAAGCCCTAACGTGCGTGAGAAGCATGGCTCGGGATGTCGCCGCAGTGATCTGATCAACCGGCAGGACAATGGCTCATGGCCCGAAAGCAACAACGCCGCCGCAACCAGCAAACTTCAGCGGCGACCGCTCCCATCGATTGGTCAGCAGCAGAGGCGCAAGCCCGCCGGGACCTGCAGCGCAACGCTCAGGCGATCCAGAACACCCCGCGTGGCACACCCGGGGCAAAACCGCCCACCTGGCGACTTGGTCGCTCCCCCAGCAGCACGCCCGCCGATCGCTGAACGGCTCCAGGTCGGCATGATTTGGTCATGCGCTTCACGCTGAACTATGACGGCCCGTTGCCCAGCAGGGGTAACGTTGCCTCCCGGTGCCGATCCGAGAGGCGCTACATCCTCAACTCGAAGAGTTGTGGGACCACGATCCGCTGGTCCACATGCGGCCACACAGCCTGGCCGAGACGCCTCCCGCGACGCCCACCCCGAAGTAGTGAGCACCGGAAGAGACTCCCACTGGGTCTGGACAAACTTCGGCCGGCGCCGAGAGTAGTGGCCCTAGGCGTCCGAGGTAACTTAGGTACCTCGCTACAGGCGAAACCGGGCGCCTTCGTCTCTGAGCATCCGCCAAGGCGGCATCCACGCCACACCGACGGCGTTGCAGGCGTCCGGAATCTTGATCCGGGACTTGCCCAACGGCGCTGGCTCTTCGTGCGTCACCACGGTGTACCCCAACGCATGCGCCTGGCTCACGAGAAAATAGTCACCCGCCGCCAGGAACTGCGCAGCCGCCCCTTGGCGATACTGGGTCTGACCCACGGCCCACTGCGATACCTGCTGCAACGAAGGCTGATCTCTCGCCTGCGGCTTCAACGCAAATGAGGCCGGCTGAGCTTTCATCCAGGTCGTCAACTCATCCCCGCCAGCGATGATCTCGTCCCGACAGGCCTCGACCGTGAAGACTCGTCCCGCTGCGTGCGCTTGGACGATCCAGTCCCACCAAGCGGGCACGATGTCGAAGCCGTAGTGGCGATTCTTGGCCTGTATGAAAACATCTGAGTCGAGCAAGTACATCAGGCGACACCGAGCCGATGCCCAAGCTCTTCGAAAGCAGCGTGCTTCTTCGAGCCGAGCAGTCGGAACGCGTCTCGGTGCGACGTTCGTCCTTCGAGCGTGTCGGAGATGAGCGCCCGGGCGAATCGCTTGCTCACTCGGACCGGGGTCGTGTTGTAGAAGCTGCCGCCGTTGGACCGCTCCCCTGCCAGCTCCAGCACACGGGCCAACTCTGCTCGGTAAGCAGCCTGGTATTGGTCGCGGCCCATGGCGTCGACGTCGGCGATGCGACGTAGCACCACCAAGGTGCTGACCTTGTAGAACTTGGCCAACCGATCCAGCTCTTCGGTGAGGTCTTGATCTGGCTGGTAGGCCGTCATGATCGACGCCCGCGGAACCAACAACTCGGCGGCGACAGCGTTGCACCACCGTTCGGTTTCGTTGCCCGAATCGAGCTCGCCGAGGTCTGGTCGCGAGACTGCCGACTCGCCCAGGCTGACATGGCATAGCTCGTGAGCCAGAGTGAAAATCTGCGCTGCTTTCGTGTCCGAGCCGTTCACAAAGACAACAGGAGCCATGGCGTCTACCAGCGCAAACCCCCGGAATTCGTCTGGGTTCAATCGTCTGTAGGTGTTGCTACCCACGACTCCGTTGGTCATGACCAGCACGCCGGCGGTCTCAGCATGCTCACGCAGCCCGTCGAACGCTTGGCTCCAGTTCGAGAACTCAACGCGACGGTCAAGCCCGAAGCCCAGTTGGTCTCGGAGGGCTACTGCGGCCGTCTCGACCGGGGTACTCAAGCTCTGACTGCCCACCAGCGCCACGGGGTCAACCCCGGTCACTTCTGCGTAGTCCTGGTACCAAGCTTGGCGCTCCTCGCAGGCGTAGATCGTGTCGAGAAGGTTGGGCGTGGGCGTACGGACCTGGTGGTCACCGAAGGTACGAAAGTCCGGAATGGGCAACTGCTCGACCGGCGGATGCGCAAGGAACATGAACCCGAAGGGGGTGTAGGTGGCCTTCGCGAAGTCCTCCAACTGCTTCATCGTCGGACGAGCAGGGCCCTCAATCCATGCAGCGACAGGAAACTTTGCCAGCTCTGCAGGTGGCCGGCCCGATCGCTCCACCGCCCACTGGAGCAGCTCAGGAGCAACATCGACTCGTGTTGGCATGGTCTGTTGCTCCTTTCGATGCTCGATGGACCCTGACTATCGAAGTTACTGGCCGCAGGTCGTCTCATCTAACCGAGCATTGGGTCCATGGCCCTAGCGGAGACGGCCTCGAACCGGGAACGGCTCTCCCCCGTTGCGCTCAGCCTTGGCTTCTGTGAGCCACGCACCGATCGCTTCGTCGAGCAGCTCTCCCAACTGCACCCGTGGACGCCCATGCTCAGACAAGAACCACACGGCATCTCGCATTTCATCCACGAGAGGTCGAGAGACCTTCACGTGATCCCGAGGCGTTGCCGCTGTCTTGGTACCCGACGTACCTGAGACACCTTTGGTGTCTGAGTTACTATGGGTTTCTGGGGTACCTGTGGTGTCCGAAGAAACAGCGTCGTCTTGAGTACCAACGACGTCTGTGGTACCTGAGGTACCTGGATTGGTCAGGTCATCCAACACGTCGGCGGATGGCCTTTGATACGCACCACCACTACGGCCGAGACGGCTGGTCTTGTTAGGCGCCGACATTGATGACCTCTCGATCTGTGAGCTCGGCTAACGCGGCGCGATAGTCCTGATCACCCTTTCCGCCTGGGTCGTACACCGCGAGGGGCTGGCGAGCCGCCGGCGCCTCCCGAAAGCGCATGTCATCCCGAATCACCGTCGACAGAACCTGGTGTGCAGGAAAGTCCACCCGCAGTTGTTCGCCAACTTCCCGGGCCAACACACTGGTGTGCTGGCCATAGGTTCTGACCTGCGTTAACAGCACACCTGCCATAGTCAAACCAGGATTGAGACGGGCCTGAACCTTCGCGATCGTCGCTTGGATTTTTGGCACCTCATCGAGCTCCATGGCGCCTGCCGGTACCGGAACGACGACGTCAGTGGCGGCGGTGAGCGTCATGATCGTGATTGGGCCCAGGTCACCTGGCGCATCCAAGATGACCCAGTCTCGAGGCGCCATCTTCGCGAGCATCTCGCGCAACAAGAACTGATTACCCGGCTCGGACGTCACCTGCTCGCTCTGTACGGCCACGCTGGCCGGAATCAGCTCAAGTCCTTCTACCGAGGTCTTGACCACGATCGACTCGGGCTCGACATCACCGAGAAGCGCGCGCACCAGCAAGTCGCTGTCGGGGGAGTGGTCAAGCCATTGAGTGGCAGAACCCTGCTTGTCCATGTCGATCAGCAGAATTCGAAGACCTTGAAGCGCAGCCGAGGCGGCCAGGTTTACGGCAGTCGTGGTCTTGCCTGTGCCGCCCTTCGGGTTGGCAATTGCAGTAACTCTCACTTTGTCCCCTCCTGGGTACGAGTCACCTTAGGTTACTTCGGTACCTCAGGTACCTAGGGACCCGCATCGGCGTGCCTTGGGCCTCGGCCCCGGATTAGGTGGGCAGGCGTTGTCTACCTGCCCCTTTAAAGGCTGGCACTCACCGCCGGCGGAGGGCTCGGGGTCAAGGCTCGCCGCCAGCGCTTGGTGGTTGTCCAGTGCGCCTGTGTCAGCGTCGTCCCAGTCCAGCCGCGACGCTGGTGCGGCTGGAGGGCTGCGCCCAATGGTGTGGTGTCCTCATTGACACGCCGGGCCCGCCCGCTGCGCTGCGGTTTCGCGGCAGGCGCCGACACCGTGCGAGGATCGCCATCCGGTGTCCTGGCCGGCGACACGAGGCAGCCGCCGGCCAACATCACGATCGCCCTGATTGACGGTTGGTCTGGATCGCCTCCGAGCACTGCCACGTATCCAACGGGGCCTTTCGACTTGTCGAGCGTGCCGGTCGGCGGCCTGCCCCTGACAAGTGTGGTGTCCTACCCCGCGCCAGTCTCCGTCTGCATCGAGCGCGTGCTGTCCACCCTGGGTGAGCTGTGCTGTGCTCCATGGCAATCTGAGATAGGTAGCCGCGATACGAAGGGGGTGCTCTGCCAGATGACTGTTCCGGACCGAATGCCCCCCCAGTTGCAGGCCTGGCTCAGGGCCAACGGCAAGGGCGACATGGTCGACCGCGGGTTTCAGCCCTTGGTTGCCTTCATCGTGGCCACTGGCCAGGGCTTGCCGCCGATGCCCGACGACGTCCTGGCTATCTGGGCACTCATGCTGGCGTCCGAGCGCATCATGGTCCTGCAGGGCTCGATGGCTTTCATCCGGCAGACCCGCCGTGCCAGGAAATCCGACGAGCAGATTCGCCGCATGCTGCTGCTCGGGAAAGACACCTCACTCGACGAGCACCTCGACGAGCTGCAGGGCGAGGTCACGGACATCCAGACCAAAATGGTCGAGCCCAACAACGGGGCCGCCGAGCAGGCTCAGCAGTAGTCGCTAGGCGAACTGGCGAAGGTCGCCCTGGTAGGCGCGGGCGGTGTGCGGGGACATAGTGCCCAGCCCGTTGGCCCGTCCGATTCCGACGCGACACAGCCGCCGCGGCGGAGCGGACGGGCAGAAATAGGAGCCGGTGCATGACGGCGTTCTGAGTTCCGGTTGAGGAACGCTGACCGGAACACCCGTCCTGTTATCGGACCGATGTTGAAACCCTCGTGATGACGCCAGGCTCAGAGTCCCGTAAGACCTGTTCGCTTTAATGCCCGGTGAAGGTAGCTCAACCGGTACAGTCCGATTATGGCCGCGATGCTCATCGGATACGCCCGCTGTTCGACCGACGACCAGGACCTGACCGCACAACGCGACGGCCTCACCGCACTGGGGGTGAAGGCCAAACGGATCTACGTCGACCACGGCCTCACCGGCCGCAACCGAGACCGGCCCGGCCTCCGCGAAGCGCTCGCCGCCTGCCGCGCCGGCGACACACTGGTGGTCACCAAACTCGACCGGCTGGCCCGATCGCTGCCCGACGCCCGGGACATCGTCGAAGAACTCACCGCCGCCGCAGTGAAGCTCAACATCGGCGGATCGATCCACGACCCGAACGACCCGATCGGCCGGTTGCTGTTCAACGTCCTGGCCATGATCGCCGAATTCGAATCCGACCTCATCAGGATGAGAACGAGGGAGGGCATGAAACTCGCCAAAGCCAAGGGCCGACTCCGGGGCAAGGCACCAAAGCTCAGCGCTACCCGGGAGAGACACCTCGTCGGGCTGTACCGAGCCGGGAAACACACCACCGCCGAACTCGCCGAACTGTTCGGCGTCGGACGGTCCACCGTGTACCGCGCCGTCCAACGAGCCGGCGAGTCCTAAACCAGATCCGGTCACGGTGACGCTTCGACGGCCAACCCGGCGTGGAGCGATGGGCACCGATGTCGCTCCCCTCGCGTCATGGCCATCAGCGTGCCCGGCACACCGACATCCCGGAGGTAGATAGTGGGGTGCGTGAATGACTGGGTACCCGCAGCGCTGGGCCGGTTGGACCTGGACTCGTTGATCGGGCTGAGCGTCGCAGAAGCCCGAGCCCGGGTGGAGGAAGCGGGCGGCAAACTGCGAGCGGTACCGCGTGGTAGGGCAATGGGTTTGCCCTACCACCCCGGACTGGTCACCGTGCTGACCGACGACGACCGGGTGACATCGGTACTGGGACTCGAGGGCCGCATCGCGGAGGACTATGTACCCGCTGCACTGGCCAACATGAACCTGGAATCGTTGGTCGGTCTGAGCGCGGCCCAGGCCCGGGCGCGGGTGCAAGACGCCGGCGGTGAGCTGGACGTGCTCACCTCATGGGGAGCGCATTTCGACATCCGGCCCTGGCGAGTGACCGTGCAGCTCGCCACCGACCACCAGGTGGTCAAAGTGCTGGGCCGGGGCTGAGCGGCTACCCGATAATGGTAGTTCGGGTACTTGCCAAGCTCCAAAGTCGTCCCCCGCATACTGGCCGGGTGGCGCTGAACCTCACCCTGATCGGCCTCGGCTGGCTGCTCGCCGCCGCCTCCGGGATGCTATGGCTCCGCAAGTACCCCGGGCGCCGCATCGGGCGCGGGTATCCGGAAACCCAGCGGGGCCGCCCGCTGGACGTGCTGGGGCTGGCCGGATTTCCACTCGGAGCGTATGGCGGCACCGGCCTGCAGGTCCGGTACGACTGGGGGTGGTGGGTCGTCCCTGCGGTGTTGGTGCCGCCGGCGAGTTGCTGCTCCACCCAGTCCCGGATCAGCGCGGTGATTTTGACGCCGCGGCCGGCGGCCAGGGCCCGACCCGTACCGAGGATCTTCTGCAGCCTGGCCAGCTGTGGGTTGGCGGCGCGGTGTGGAAAGGGTCGCTGTCGTATGGCCGGGCAGCCCGGCCCTGGGTCGGGCGCTGTTGTGCGCCAGGCCGAATGTCCAAACTTGTCGTGCCAACGATTGAGGGGTAACCGACGTAGCAAGCTATAGCCTGGGATAGCCCCAGGACTGATTGCCCCCTTCCGGGGTCGCTCCGCTGGGGATGAAACAGCCAAGCCGGGCGGGAATCACGTCGGGTAGAAAAACGGTCAGCGTGGCAGCCGGCGGTTCAAGGCCTGCAGCGCTTCGTTTGAACACCGGCAGGATCGTGTTGAGGTCGCGGGTGTAGTAGATGCGGCCGGTGTCAGGGCACCCTGACAGACAAAGGGTAGGGTTTGCGGAATGGGGAACGACGAACCCGATATGCCCGAAGACAGCCAAGCCGGCGAGCGTCCGGAGCTGATGTCACAACGGTTGGCGGTCGTGATGGTGGCCGCGATTTTCATCGGCAGCCTGATCGAGTCGACACGGCGCTCGGTCCGCGCCGCCGTGGCCATCCTCCGGCGGTGGCTTCACCGCACCTGAAGATCACCGGACTACCGACGTCGGGTGGTCAGTGGGTCCAGTCGGCGGTTGAACGCTTGCAGCGCCTGGTCGAACGCCGGGGTGATCGCGGTGAGGTCGCGGGTGTAGATGCGGCCGGTGTCCAGTTGCCGGACCAGTTCGGTGAGCAGCGGCGCCCAGCCACTCCCAGTCGGCGCGGCCGGACCGGACGGCGCGGTCGGCGCCGGTGTCGGTGTCGGTGTGGGTGCGGGTAGCTGCACAGTCACGACCCGCTCCACGACATCCACTGCGGACCGGCCGGACGCGGCGGCGCGGGTCTGTTCCCACGCCCGGTGCCGGCACGAGGTGCCGCACCACTTCGGCACCCGACCCTTCGCCGGCACCGTCACGTCCGCGCTGCACCAGGAGCACGTCACCGTCGCCGGCCGAACCACCCGCCCCCGCGCACCCGACGTCACGCTGCTACCCGCAGTCGTCGTCTCCACCGTCGTCATCGGCCCTTCAAGATTTTCGTTCGTCGTGTTCGCCGTTGGACTCTCGCAGATCCACCGCCGAACTTCTTGCCAACCTATCGTGCCAACGACTATCCAACTTGCCGACACACCTCATGCTTCTTGGCCACTTTTTAATCGTTGCACGATAACGCGGGCGGAAGCCGATCAACGGGGTCACCAGCCGACGGCCAGCCGACGGCCCGCGGTTGCTAAACGACAGCGTCCGCCCGGGCCAGATCGCCGCAGGTGCACACATCGCCGGGTGGGTATTACGTAACGTCGGCTATGCCCAGGGGATGGGTTGTCGGCCCAGCGCGAGGAGGCTGCCGCGGAGTTTGCGGTTACCGGTGGTGGCGATACCGCACACCAGGGAGGAGTGGGCGGAGACCGGCGATGTGGTGATGGCGGCGATGCTGTTGTCCTCGATGTGGATCTGGATGGACAGGGCGCCGGCCGCGGTCGGATCGGGTATGGCGGTGAGCTGGCGGACCAGCTGCTGGCAGGTCGCCTCTATTTGGACGCGGGTGACCGGGTGGTCGCCGCTGTCGCCGGAAGCCAGGATTTCCAGTGCGTGCGGTTGCCGGCAGCCGTCGATGGCGAGGTCGCCGTTCCAGGTGAGGGCCGCGGTGCAGTTGCCGAGTTGGTCGCGTTGCTCACCGGTGCGCAGCGCGTCGCGGATGGAGCTGCCGTACCGCGGGGTCGGCGACATTGGGTCGGATTGCGACAGGGTCACGATGCACGCCGCCCACCGCTGCCCGGCCGCCTGCTGCCGGCGGGACGGTCTGGACAACGCACTGTTGATCTGCAGGGACGTCTGCCAGAAACCCTGGATCGGCCTGGTCGTCATACCCACGTACTGCGCGGCTGCCGGGAAGCAAATGTCTTGGTTCGGGTCGTCCAGGTAGCGGGCCCCTATTTCGCCTTTGAAGACGGTGGGTTTTGGCGCTCGGATGACAGCGGTGATCTCGCCGTACCGGGCTGCGGTGCACGACCGGATCCGCTGCGCCGGGTACACCGGGACGGTGCCGTCGTAATCCGTGTTGTTGACGTTGACGTCTTCCGGTGGACCTGGGACGGGGTCGAGAACGCAGTCGCCGACCGCGGGTGGCCCTGGAACCGGCGCGGCCTGGGCGGCGCCGGTCACCAGGTGGGGGCGCAGACCAGCGACCACAGCGACCAGCACCACGGCCACGCCGATCACGACCAGGCCCCGCTGTCGACGCGTCACCGTCGAACGCTATCCGGGGGTCGAGGATGATTGGTGCAGCGGATAGCGCTAACGAGTGCAGCTGAGCGGGTCAGGAGACTGCGGTCAGTGGTTCGGGCAGTCAAGCAGTCTTCTCGTGGTTTCGCTTCTGAGTGGCTCGGTGTGTCCGCTCACCCGCGGGGCCGGCGGGCAAACACGGCGCTCAACGATTCGGACCGTAGGTTCAGGCGGGAGGCGAGATCTCGTCCGAGGGGTCAAGGAGCGTGAGGTCCAGTACCGCCGCGACGGGGCGGTTCAGGGCTGGCGGAAACCGTCCCATGCTGAAGTCCGTTGGCCTGAAGTCGCCGGTGTCAACCAGTCCTGGGATCCATTCGAAGTATTCGGCGGTAGGACGGGTATCGCAGTAGATGTCCCTGGCCCGATCCAGCCGCAGGCGAAACGGGAGGCATCCCGATGGGAAAGCACCGGGCGAGACGATGTGTAGGGAGTACTGCCCGGGGTGGTCAAGACGGTCGGGAACGGTGGTGAAGACGGTCCCGTAGTGGGTCGGTAGCCCGCTGACCGGAGGTGATGCCGTTCGATCGGGCCTCCGACGCGCCTCTTTGCCAAAGCGACTGGCCGCATCAACTGGGCTTGACGGGCGGATGGTGCTCGGTCAGAAACTCCATCATGTCGGTCAAGTTCGCCCCCGCGGGATGGGTGCGTTGGTCGAGATCGGCGATCTGCGCCATCAACAGGGCGCGTACGCCCAGGACGTGGTCGAAGGTCCCATCCCGCTGCCACGCGAGCTGCTGAGCCTGCATCTCCGTCAGATACCTTTTGGCGTTCAACAGTGCTGCCTCGCAGCGGCTGACCTCGTCGCGGTGCTCCACGACCAGATTGGCGAACAGGTCATCCATGATCACCTGTGCCCGGCGCTTTGAATCTGTTGCCCGCTCAGGCATCCGAACCTGGCCCGCGCTGCCGCTTCATTTCCCGAGTCTGCACCTTGACCTCGACACGACGGCAGACCGGTTGACATCCGCACGGTGGCCCCGTTGCTACCAAATGCAGGGCACACCGACCAAGGTGCTGTTCAACCCTGGGTCTGCCCGCAGATCCACCCCACACTTTCCGGGCAAGCTATCGTGCCAACGACTAAGCAACTTACTACACATCTCTGGCATTGCGGGACGTTCATAGCGTTGTGACGAATAAACTGGTTCGATGAGCAGCGAAAATCTTGACTCGTCCGCCGGCTCTTCTGCGGCCTCGGCGTGCCCGGCGGAGCGAGCCGGGGCGGTGGTGACGGTGCGCTGCCGGATCCGGACCGGGGCCCGCCCGGTGTCGGTGCCGTGCGCCGGATGCGGAACGGCGGTGGCGGTAGCGGCCAAAGGACCGATCCCGAAATGGTGCGGGCAGACGTGCCGGCAACGCGGCTGGGAACTCCGCCGCGCGGCCGGGCAACTCTCGGATCCGTCGGTGTCGGTGGCGGTCCGGGAAGTCATCGAGGTACCCGTGACGATCCGACCGGAGCGGATGGAATGGGTCGGAGAACTGGCCGAGCTGACCCGGCAGATCACCGCCGCGGAACTGCCCGCCGGGTGCTTCCACCCGGTGTACGAAGCGTTGACGGTAGCGATCAACCAACTCACCCACGCCGGCCGCCCCTACATCGGTGAACGGCAGTTCGGGTTCGCGGCGCACCCGGCGCTGCCCGGCCGGGAACGCATCATCGCCGACCAACTGGACACCACCACCCTCAGCACCGGTCAGGACCCGGCGGTCGCCCAGCGGATGCAGATCGCCTACGAACGCTCCGACCGTCGCCGAACAAGGCCCAGTACTCGGGTTCGTGTCACCGGGGGCAAAGTAGCGGTCGGGGGTGGTTGGTCTGAAATGGTCGTTTGTGACCCACTGGCCCGGCCAGGCAGCGCTTTCGTAGAACGCGTAGGTCAGTTTGTGACGCAACTGGCGTGCTAAATCTATGAGTCGCTGACCTGCGGCCGGCCCTTTGTGGGACAGTTCGGCATGGGCCGCTACGGGTACGCGCGGGTCAGCACCGTTGGACAGAAGGACGACTCGCAGCTTGATGCGCTTACGCGTCGCACCCACCTTTGTTCGACAACAACGCCAGATCCGACTCCAACAACGTCCACGACGCGATCAGATCCTCAGACTCCCACCCCCGGCGCATCCCAACCCTGTCAGCCCACCACCGACCAGCGGAAGACCCCGGAGCACCCCTACTTTGCCCCCGGTGACACGTTCCCGAGTACTGGGCCAATGCGGCGCTCGTGCCTCACCAATGATTCCACCACGACCGGTGCCGCGAGTTCGACAACGAGTAGCGCATCATGGAAGCGGTGCGGGCGACCCGATGTGGCCCGAGTGGCAAGCCGCCCAGCACCGCCGAGCGCCATGAGCCCGGCCAGGACGCGCATGCGATTCACGTTCGGCCCTGCGGCCGACGCATCAAGCCAGCCCAATCCGTAACCGGCGAACACGGAACCCATGAATCGCACGTGCGAGTCCACGGTTGCATTACCGGCCATCCCAGGCTCTACGCGCACTCCGCCAAGAAGCTGGAGCGCGCCGATCGACACGCAGGTCCAGCCGACCGACCGCCCGAACATCCGCAACGACATCATCGAGCAAGTGTCCCAGCCGGGAGCGGATGAGCCGTAGGGGGTCTGAGACTGCGGTACAGGATCCGGCGGTAAGCCGCGCGGCAGTGTCGGAATACCCCACTGCCCCAGGGGGTCGACAGTGAATGCCGACACGAGTTGCCGACGCGCTTGACCGACCTCTGAGCCCTCACGCCAGGCCATTCCCGAACCGACAGGCGTCGTAGACCATCACGCCCCATTTCGTTCTGTTTTGGACATGGACATCCATTCACCCGCTGCGGTGACAGGGCAATATACAAGTGCCAGAATCACGCCAGCCAGCACGCCATGAAACACGCTATCTGCACGCCACGTCCAGAAGACACCGAACACCAATCCAGAAATTACACTGAGGACCGCATTGATTGTCCGCTGTCTCTTGGTCCACCGTTTCCTCGCCATGTCTGCTCCTGTCCACTTGGATCCGCCGCCGAGTACCTGATCGCCCACCACTGATATGGAGGATGGGTTTGTCAAGTGGCAGGGTGAAGCGGCGTCCACAACCGTCGCCGCGGACGCCGCTTCCTGTTGACCGATCGATCGCTGTTGATGGTGGCGAGCGTGTCGGTATCGACGCGTCGTCAGTCTGATA
>JAABUT010003293.1_pt1 | contig 14076 bp, 15 predicted proteins | sample 5559281 | NCBI WGS metagenome assembly JAABUT01 (sample SAMN10711880, study PRJNA513359) | rock metagenome | isolation source: Antarctica rocks | place: Antarctica: Victoria Land, Ricker Hills nord | collected 2016-01-04
GTGTACGGGCCGTACCACAACGAGGAGGTCGTCGGTGAGGCGCTCGAGCCGCTGCGGGACCAGGTGGTCATCGCGACCAAGTTCGGCTTCTGCCTCGACGGAAGCGACCGCAAGCTAGACAGCCGGCCCGAACACATCCGCGAAGCGCTCGAGGGCTCGCTGCGCCGGCTGCGGACCGACCACGTCGACCTGCTTTACCAGCACCGGGTCGATCCCGACGTGCCGATCGAGGACGTGGCTGGCACGGTCAAGGAGCTGATCGACGAGGGGAAGGTGCGCCACTTCGGTCTCTCCGAGGCCGGCGTGACCACCATTCGGCGGGCGCACGCCGTCCAGGCGGTGACCGCCCTGCAAAGCGAGTACTCACTCTTCTGGCGCGAGCCTGAGGGCGCCATCCTGGAAACCCTCGACGAACTGGGGATCGGCTTCGTCCCGTTCAGCCCTCTGGGCCGTGGCTTCCTTACCGGGACCGTCGACGCGACCACCGAGTTCTCCGACGGCGACATCCGGGCCAACCTTCCACGGTTCACGCTCGAGGCCCGGCAGGCCAACATCGAACTGGTCGACCGAGTCCGGACGGTGGCCGAGCGCAAGGGCGCGACCGTCGGGCAAGTCGCACTCGCGTGGCTCCTGGCCCAGGAGCCGTCCATCGTCCCGATCCCGGGCACCCGCCGCCTGACCCGGCTCGAGGAGAACATCGGCGCGGCCGACGTGGCGTTGACCGCGCAGGACCTCGCCGAACTGGATCAGGCCTCGACCCAGGTCCAAATCGTGGGCGAGCGCTCCCCCCAGGCCATGCAACAGATGATCAACCGCTAGCCCGCTGAGCGCGCGGCCTACACCGACGTTCACCACCGTGCCGGACACCGCAGACACCAACGCGTCATCCCCCGATCTCGATGTAACTCGGCCGTCGACGCCGTTCACCGGTGCGCGCCGAAGTGCGGTAGCCCCAATAATGTCCAGACACACTGCACGCTTGGCTCGGTCCAGCACCTCGTCACGCGGGTCGGTCACAGGAGAGGGCCCCCCCTGACGCCCATGGCGAGGCGGACCTGAACCACGGCACCAGTCAGTCCGTCGCTGCACCAGCCGAGCTTTCCCTCCTGCCGGAAGTCGGCAAGGCAAGGCCTGGTTCCGGACCGATGCCGACTGCCTCGATTATCTGAAGTGGCTGCGCTGGCCTGCGGGTTTCTCGTGTCCGGACTGTGGCCAGGGGGGTGACTGGCGCCTGGGTGATGGCCGGTTCATGTGCTCGGGATGTGGTGGGCGTACCTCGGTGACGGCGGGCACGGTGTTCGACCGGACGCGAACACCGCTGACGGTGTGGTTCAACGCCTGCTGGCTGTTCGCCACGAGCAAGGACGGCGTCTCCGCCCTGAGCCTGCAACGTACCCTGGAGATCGGCTCGTACCAGACCGCTTGGGCGATGCTGCACCGACTTCGCGCGGTCCTGGTCCGCCCAGAAAGGGAGCAGCTGTCGGGGACGGTGGAGGTCGACGAGACCTTTATCGGCGGAGAGGAACCAGGGCTGCGCGGCGGACGGGCCAAAGGCAAGAAGGTCCTCACCGCGATCGCCGTGGAGGTCCTCGAGCCGCGCGGGTTCGGCCGGTGCCGAATGGCGCCGGTGGCCGACGCCTCCGCGGCCTCGCTGCACGCCTTCGTGACCGACCATGTGGCCCTGTCAGTCTGATCTGGCCCCACTGAACCCGGGGCCAAAGCAGGTTGACACAGCCAGACCGCGCAGGTCCTTGAGATATCCGGGCCCGAACCGGTGGGCCGGGAAGATCTTGACCGCGTCCGCACCCAGGGCCACGGCCGTCATCACCTCGGAGGGCGTCATCACCTCGGAGGGCGTCAGCGCGCCGAGCACTACAGGCACGTCGGCGGCGTGGGCCGCGCGGACGATGTCGGCGGCGTCGGGGCCGACTCCCGGCGTGACGAGGAACTGCGCTCCGCTGTCGACGGCGGTCCGGGCATCGCCCGCCGTCAGGACGGTTCCGGCACCCACAACGGCCCCGGTTTCCTCACTGGTTTCCGCAGCGCGGGCCAGATGGTGCGCCAGGCCTGGCGTCGTGAAAGTCAGCTCCACCGCAGGTATGCCCCGCGCACGAGCGCCTTGCACAGGTTCCGTGCGTCGGGCAGCTCCTGGGTGCGCACGACCGCGAGCACGCGTCCAGCCGCCAGCCGGTCGAGGACGTCGCTTCTGCTCATCGGTGGGTGGTCCCTTCGTCAGTGCGGCGCAGGGCCCGGCCGGGCAGTGCCTCGGTGCGCTGGCCATCCTCGATGACCGGCGTGCCGCTGACGAGAACCCACGGAATGCCCTCGGCCTGGGTGCGCGGCTCGTCGAACGTCGCGGCATCGCGGACCCGATCCGAGTCGAAGAGCACGAGGTCGGCGTGGAACCCCTCGCGGACGAGCCCACGCAGGCGCAGGCGCAGGCGCCGGGCCGGCCGCCCGGTGAGGTGGTGGATGCACTCCGGCAGCGAGAGCGCCGAGCTCACGCACATAGCGGGCGAGGTAGCGTGGGAATGTGCCCCACGAGCGCGGATGCGGCCGGCCACCGACGAGGATGCCGTCCGAGCCGCCGCAGTGGACGGGGTGACGCATGATCGCCCGGACGTTATCCTCGTCGCCCACGTGCTGGAGGATGGTCGTCGCCATGTCGTCCTCACGCAGGATGCGGAAGAACACCTCGGACGGCGCCTGCTCCTCTGACACGGCGATCTCGTCGATCCGACGTCCGACGTATCCCTCGAGGGCAGCGTTGCGCACGTCACTGATCTGGATGGTGTCCCACTCCGTGATGCAGCCGTGGCACCCGTCGGTGCCGACCTCCTCCAGCTCGTGGCGCAGCCGCTCCCGCACGGCCGGTTCCCAGAGACTTGCGAGAAAGGCCGCAGGCCCGTGCGTCGCGGTCCAGCTGGGCAGGACCGCGCTGAGCATCGTCGCCCCCGGCAGATAGGGATAGCTGTCGAGGGTGACGTCGACCCCATCCGCGAGAGCGTCGTCGACGAGGGCGAGGAGTTCGGCGGCGCGACCGCGGTTGGGCTCGAAGTTCATCGTCGCGTGGGTGAGGTGCAGGGGGCAGCCGGAACGGCGGCTGATCCCACCATCTCGGCGTAGGCCCCGATCGCGCCCTTGCCGTAGGAACGGGTGTGTGGGCTGTAGTACCCGCCGAAGTCGGCAACGACGCCGCACAGGTCGGTGAGCTCCGCCGGGTTGGCGAACATCCCCGGCGGGTAGGTCAGGCCGCTGCTCATTCCCAGCGCGCCCTGCCGGAGCCCGTCCGCCAGCAGCGCACCCATCCGGCCGAGCTCGGCGGGCGTGGCGGACCGGTCGGCGGTGCCGACCACCATCATCCGTAGCGTCCCCTGTGGCACGAGATAGGCAGCATGGCAGGCGATTCCGGCGTCGAGACGGTCGAGGTAGCCCTCGACCGAGTCCCACGAGAAGTCGAAGTCGTCGGGTTCGCCGTTCCAGCCGGCGATTTGCCGGCGGACCGCCGCTAGGGTCGATCCGTCGATCGGTGCGAAGGACAGCCCGTCCTGGCCGAGGACCTCGGTCGTCACGCCCTGGGACACCTTTGCCGTGTGATCGGGGTGGGCGAGGATCTGTAGGTCCGAGTGGGCATGCATGTCGACGAAGCCCGGGCAGAGCACCAGGCCCTCCGCGACAATCGTGCGCCGCGCCGCGGCGGCGCCCGCGTCGGCGCCGACGGCGACGATGCGGCCGCCGGCAATCGCTACGTCGGCCACCACACCATCCGCGCCCGAGCCGTCGATGACGGTGGCACCACGCACGAGCAGGTCGGCGGTCATCGTGGCCCGATCAGAAGAAGGTCCGGATGGCGTCGACGACGACGGGATCCGCCGCGTCGGGGTCATCGACGACGGGGATGAGCCGCCACTTGTCGAACGCCGTGCAAGGGTGGCTCAGGCCGAGCCGCAGCTCGTCGCCGACCTGGAGCGGCGAGGCGGGCCGGTCGAACCGCACGAACCCGTGCTGGTCGTTGAGGGCGGTCACCTCGAACCCGGTCAGGGGAAGGGCTGCTGCTTCGGGCTCTCTCGGCCGTCGCAGCTGCACCTGTGGGAGGCCCTCGTCGAAGGGCAGGTCGCGCTTGCCGGCGTCGATGATCGCCAGTTTGGGCTCGGGAGCCCGCTCACCCGCACCCAGCCGTGCAGCGCGGGCCGGAGCGGCGCGCCGTCGGCCCGCGGGGTAGCGCCCCACGGCGACATCTCGCGGTAGAAGCCGTCGTCGTGGGCGATGTATGCCCCCGACCGCAGCAACACCGTGGCCGCGCCGTCGCGGGCAAGCGGGCCGAGCACCTCGGCGACGAGGTCGGGATAGGCGCTGCCGCCGGCGCTGACCGCGGGAGGCTCGTGCCCGGCATACAGGCCAGCCTCCGTAAGTATGCCGTTCAGCTGGGCCAGCTCGCGGAGGTAGCGGCGCACGGCGTCCAGGCTCTCCGGGCTCGTCGTGTGGGCGAGGGCGCCCTCGTAGCCGGCGACGCCGGCGAGTCGGAGGTGGGGCGAGGCGGCAATGGCCCGCGCGACGGCAACGGCGTCGTCCACCGACCGTGCGCCGGTGCGACCACCGGCTCCGCCGAGCTCGACGAACACGTCGACGGCGCAGCCGGACTCGCGGGCTGCGGACCGGGCGAGAGCTCTGGTCATGATGTCGACCACGGTGAGGGAGTCGGCCCAGGTAGCGATGCTGGCCTTGGGGTGCGCGATGAGGTCTGTGGCAATCCAGCGCAGCCCCAGCGGGGAGATCACGGCGTTGGCGACCAGGACGCGGCGGACACCGAACAACCGGGCGACGGCCAGCAGGGACAGGTTCGCCACGGTGATGCCCCAGGCTCCGGCATCGAGCTGGGCCGCCCACAGCTGGGGCGCCATGGTCGTCTTGCCGTGGGGGGCCAGGGCCATGCCGTGGTGGGCGGTCCAGGTCGCCAGGGCATCGACGTTGGCCCGAAGGGCCGGGCGGGACAGCGTGACGAGCGGGGTGGGGAAGGAGCTGAAAGTCAGCCCCGATGCCGCGACGGTGCGGCCCCAGGCCACCGGTGGCCACCCCTTGTCGTGCGGGCCGACCACCAGCTGGCGCAGTCGGTCGACGGCCGCCCGGTCGATGGTGCTCTCCTGTGCTGCAGGCATGTCACTCCAGGGGCGCCCAACTGAGAGATTGCACAAGACGCAACGCGCGTTGCGCCTCGTGTGCGAAGTTGGTACCGTCGCCGTGACACCCACGTCAACACGACGAGCCGACACCGAGGACCCCCATTGGCCGATGTCGTGCCCTCCGCCGGTCAGCCCACCGCGTCCGTTGCCTGCGTCGGTGAGGCGATGGCGGTGCTCAGCCCTGACGGCGGCGGGGCCCTCGAGGCGGCCCAGCTGTTGCGCCGGACGGTCGGTGGTGCGGAGGCCAACGTGGCTCGCGTGCTGTCCCGCCTGGGCGTGGCGGCGTCCTTCGTGTCACGGGTCGGGGACGACCCCTTCGGTCGCTGTGTCCGGGCCGACCTGCGCGTCAACGGCGTGGACGACTCGGCCGTCGAGGTGGACGACGAGCGCCAGACCGGTATCTACGTCAAGGCTCCCCGTCCGCAGGGTTCGACCATGTACTACTACCGTTCCTCCTCCGCCGCGACGGCGATGGGGCACACCTTCTTCACCCGCCCCGTCGTCGACCTCACGCTCCGGACGGCCGCCATCGTCCACACCAGCGGGATCACAGCGGGCGTCCTCCACGACCCGGGCGAGCTCCTCACCGCGCTGCGGCGGAGCAAAGCGGCAGGCGTCCTCGTCAGCGTCGACCTCAACTGGAGACCAGCCCTCTGGTGTGGTCGCACGCCGGACGCGCTCCGCGAGCTGCTTCGGTTGGCGGATGTCGTGCTGCTCGGAGCCGACGAGGCCCGCTCCGCCCTTGGCACCGATGACCCAAGGGAGCTCCGCTCGATGGTCGCGCCGAAGGCGACGATCGTCGTCAAGTCCGCTGCCCACGAGGCGACGGGGTTGACGCCGGGCGCGGAACCGGTCGCCGTGCCCGCCTTGGTGGTGGACGTCGCGGAACCGGTCGGGGCCGGCGACGCCTTTGCGGCTGGATACCTCGCCGGGCAGGTCCGGGGGCTACCCATGGCACAGCGGCTGCGGCTCGGACACCTCTGCGCAGCCATGGCCCTCGTCTCCCCGGATGACCATGCCGTGCCGCCGGAGCGAGCCGTCCTCGACCGGCTGGTACGGGCGAGCGAGAAGGAGTGGGCCGCCGTGCGGGTGGGAGCCGGCGGCGTTAGCGGCCTGAGCCGAGTGGTGACCTTCGGACCGGACCGGAGCGACGAGCAGCCATGAGCCAGAGCCTGGCCCGCGGTCTCGACATCCTCCTGCGGCTCGGGGCTGAGGGGCAGACCCTCGACGAGCTGGCTGCAGACCTCGGGGTCCACAAGACGACCGTGCTGCGCCTCCTTCGGACCCTCGAGAGCGAACGCTTCGTCCGGCACGACTCCGCCCACCGCTACTACCTCGGCTCCCGGCTCTTCGCGCTCGCCAGCGACTCGCTGAGCCACCTCGACGTCCGCGACCGGGCCAGACCCCACCTGCGGGACCTAAGCAACCGCGTGGGGGGCCAGACGGTGCACCTCGCCGCGCTCGAGAACGACACAGTCGTCTACATCGACAAGGTCGAGAGCACGCACTCCATCAGGATGTACTCCCGCATCGGGCTGACCGCCGCGACCCACTGCACCGCCGTCGGCAAGGTTCTCATCGGCGCCCTGCTCGCGCGTCGCCGGGCGGACGTCGTCGCGGGACTCGACCTCCATCCGTTCACCCGCCGCACCATCACCTCCCCCGACGAGCTGCTACGCGAGCTCGAGACCGTCGACCGTCAGGGCTGGGCGATGGACCGGGCGGAGCACGAGGACTTTATCAACTGCATCGCGGCGCCCGTCCACGACGCGGACGGCCGCGTCGTGGCTGCGGTTTCGGTGTCGGTGCCCGACATGATCCTCGGTGCCGGGGAGGTGCGGGACCTGCTGCCCAAGCTCCTCGGAGCCATCGCCGCAATCGACGCCGACGCCGCACCACAGGCGATCCTGCTTCCGCCCCGCCGCGGCCGCGGTCGCATCCACACACCCCACCCCGCACCACCGAAGGAGAGCCGATGAGCAAGCAAGTGGTGACCACCACCGACGCCCCCCAGCCGGCGCACACCTTCTCGCAAGGAGTCCGCAAGGGCCCTCTGCTCCAGGTCTCCGGACAGGGTCCGGTGGACCCGGATACGAACGAGTACCTCCACCCGCGCGACGTCGGGGCACAGACGACCCGGACGTTCCAGAACGTCGAGGCCATCCTCACAGCCGGTTGCGCGACGTTCAAGGACGTCATCATGCTTCGGGTCTATCTCACGACTCGGGAGGACTTCGCAGCGATGAACGACGCCTATGGCGAGTTCCTCTCGAGCAGGGTGACGGGCGACGTCCTTCCCTCGAGGACCACGGTCATGAGCGCTCTCCCACGGCCAGAGATGCTCGTCGAGATCGACGCCTTGGCCGTGCTGGACGGTGAGGAGCGGACACTCCGGCCGTGAGGGCGGTGGCAAGGCGGGTGAGAGTTGGTGCTCCCGTGAGGTGGGCGCTGCTGGAGACGCGCCCAAGGAAAGCGCAATCCCGGCGGGGTGACTGAAGGCCATGTGCCACGGGCGACCTGTCTGGCCATTCACCGACTCAACCAGCGAAGCCGACAGGGCGCGCCAGCCTAGGCAGTCGACCTCGGGCTTCCGGTGCCGCCGGTACCTTGATTTTGCAATGCAAACCTTTCCCACACTGTTCTGTACACCGACATTCATCGCGCACTAATTTTGCCCGCAACTCGGACCTGGTAGTCCGCCGGCTCCGCGGGTCATCATCGTTGGAGGAACTTTGAAGCTTGCACATACCGGCGCGGCGGTTGCCCTCGGGGCGTTGGCATTGGCCGCTTGCGCTCCACCGAGCGCGAACAATGCCGCGTCCACGCAGGACGCTCAGTCCGGGACCCTTCGAGTGTGGCTCTTTTCGGAGGTCAACCAAGGGCCGAAGTCCGCAGTTGTCACGGAGGCCGTCTCGGAGTTCGAAGCCGCGCACAGCGGGGCCAAGGTCGAGGTCCAGTACATCCCCGTTGACACCCGTGCTGAGAAGTTCAAGGGCGCCTTCAACGACCCCTCCAGCGCCCCCGACGTCGCAGAGTTCGGCAACACGGACATGGCCAGCTACGTCGCCTCCCGGGGGCTCGCCGATGTGACCGGGGAGATCAAGGCATGGGACGAGTCCAAGGACATCGACCCGAAGATCCTCGCGACCACCCAGATCGACGGCAAGAACTACGCCGTTCCGTGGTATGTCGGAGTACGCGCCTTATACTATCGCACCGATCTGCTCAAGGCGCTGAACATGGAACCTCCCCGGACCCTCGCCGCCGTCGAAACAACTGCGCGTGCCTTGCGTGCAGCCAACCCGGATCTCCTCGGCATCTCCGTCGGAGGAAAGGCGCAGTACGCGGCAATGCCGTACCTGTGGGCCTACGGCGGCAGCATTGCAGACAAGAGCGGTTCAACCTTCAAGTCCGGCCTCGACTCCGCCGCCTCCCGCGCGGGAGTGACCGCTTACGCCAACCTTCTCAAGGACGATATCTGTCCACCTCAGACCTGCGCCGGGTTCGGGGGCGATGCCAGCGTCCAGCAGTTCATCGCTGGCAAGTCCGCTATGACCCTCGGCGGCGACTTCAACTACAAAGCGGTGGCCACGAGCGCCATGAAGGACAAGTTTGCCGTGGTTCCACTTCCCGGAATGAACACCGGCACCATTGCGCCCGCGTTTGCCGGTGGCAACAACCTGGGCGTGTTCAACAGCACTCAGCACCGCACGCTCGCCGCCGACTTCCTGAAGGTGCTGGCAAGCAAGAAGTACCAACAGAAGATGTTCGATGCGATGGGCAACCTGCCCACCTTCAGTGACGTTCAAGAGTCTGTTGCCAGTCAGAACAAGCAGCTCGGGCCGTTCATTGCAACACTCGCGTCTGGTACCAACTTCGTCCCGATCACCGAAGCCTGGTCCACCATTGACGCCCAGGGCATCTACACGGGCATGTACCAGAAGATCGCCAATGGCAAGGAGGATGTCAACACAGCCACCACGGAGGCGGCGGTCGCCATGAACAACGTCTTCGGCTCCAAGTAATGACTGGCACTCGCGCGACCGTTTTATTGTCAGGCCGGCTGGCAGATGGTCGGACATGACGGCCGTCGCGCCGCCCACAGTGAACGCCGGCGCTGCCGGCGGACGCTGGCGCGCCGGCGCTATCCATAAGCCGGGGCGTCGTGGCCGCCTCGAGCCGTGGGTGTACCTTGCCCCCGCCTTCATCGTCTTGATCGCCTTACTGGGATACCCGATTTTCCAACTGATCAATGTCTCGCTGTACGACTACCGTCAGGCGCAGGTCAGCGGCAGGGCACCCCTTCGGTTCACCGGCTTGGAGAACTACCAGAAGCTGTTCGCTGACCCGCAGTTCTGGACCGTCCTGGGCAACACGGTCCTGTTCGCCTCCGTCTGCGTGATCCTGACGCTGGTGGTGGGCGGCTCACTGGCCGTCTTGGCCACCCGACTTCGGCCGTGGGTCCGGTCCACGCTCTTCGTCGTCTCCCTGGGCGCCTGGGCCACCCCGGCCGTCACGGGCAGCGCCGTCTGGCTGTTCCTCTTTGACCCCACGCTGGGGTTGGTCAACAAGATGCTCGTATCGGTGGGACTGTCGCACTTCTCCGGCTACTCATGGACCTACGACAAGTGGACCGCCTTCGGCCTCGTGGCCAGCGAAGTGGTCTGGTGCTCCTTCCCGTTCGTGCTGGTCACGATCTACGCCGGCATCCAGGGCATCCCGACCGAGGTCATCGAAGCAGCCACCATCGACGGTGCCGCCATGCCGCGGATCGCCAGAAGCATCATGCTTCCGATGTTGCGACCGATGGTGATAGTGGTGACCATCCAGTCCATCATCTGGAACTTCAAGATCTTCTCTCAGATCTACATCATGACCAACGGTGGTGGCATCGCCGGGCAAAACCTTGTCCTCAATGTCTACGGTTACCAACAGGCGTTCGCCGCCAGCCTCTACGGCTTGGGATCCGCGCTCGGTGTGATCATGACGGTCATGCTGATGATCGTCACGCTGGTCTATCTGCGGATCCTCAAGAAAACGGGTGAGGTGCTATGACGACCTTCGATCTGCGCCCACGACAAGCACGCCGACAGACACGTCGGCCTCACCGGTACGGATCTGACGCAGCAGCACTGCTCATCGCCATCATTGTGGCCTTTCCCCTGTTTTGGATGGTCCTGTCCGCAGTCAAGCCGGCGACCGCGTTGAACGCGGGCGACTCGACCCCCTATACCCTGGCGCCGTCGCTGGACTCGTTCGGCCGCGTCCTGTCGGTCAACAACTTCGGGCACTACTTCGTCAACAGCGTCGTCGTCGCGCTCAGCGTCGTGGTGCTCTCCACGGTCTTGGCATTCCTGGCCTCGGTGGCCCTGACCCGGTACAACTTCACAATGCGCACCAAGCTGCTCATCGTCATCCTCGTTGCACAGATGGTGCCCGTTGAGGCACTGACCATCCCCCTCTTTTTCCTCTTCCGGGGCACCGGCCAAGTGATCCCACTGGTGGGCCTAAACCAGCTCGGATCCCTCGTCGTCGTCCACGTCGGATTTAGCATCCCGTTTGCGATCTGGATGCTTCGCGGCTTTGTCGCTGCGGTGCCGATAGAGATGGAGGAGGCGGCCCGCCTGGACGGCGCCACCAGCTTCAGGTTCGTGCGGTCCATACTCTTTCCTCTGGTAGCCCCCGGGGTGGTCGCATGCTCGGTGTTCTCGTTCATCTCCACCTGGAACGACTTCCTCTTCGCCAAGACGTTCATCATCTCGGCCCAGGAGAACCAGACCATGCCTATGGCCCTGTTGACCTTCTTCAAGCCAGATCAAAATGACTGGGGCGCCATCATGGCCGGGTCCGTGATCATGACTATCCCTGTGCTCGTCTTCTTCATCAGCGTCCAACGCAAGCTGGTGTCCGGGCTTGCCGGAGCCGTCAAAGGATGACGAGCCATCGAGTTACTCCAACGGTGAACCCGAGCGCTGCCAACTCCCACACCCTTATCCCCGCCCCGCGATCATTTCGCCCCATCGACGGCGTTCTCGATCTTGACAGTGCCACAACGGTCGCGTCTGACCCGCAACTCGACGCGACGCGCCGCTGGTTCACGCGAGCCTTCGGCGCGGCCACCGGTTGGGACCTGCCCCCAGCCGCCCCCGAGACCGCCAACATCAGGTTCCGGGTGGACACCGACATGGACGCGGAAGCGTATCGGTTGGAGGTTGACGACGTAGTGACCGTCCATGCGGCCGCGGGAGCTGGGGCCTTCCATGCCGCCCAGACACTGCTACAGCTGTTGGGGGCCGATGCACTGCGCCAGGCGCCGCTGCGCGACAGTCGTGCGGCCTGGCACCTTCGACGGGCGTCCATCGAGGACGGTCCGCGGCTCAGCTACCGCGGCGTCATGCTGGATGTGGCACGCCACTTCATGCCCAAGGAGGACGTGCTGCGCTTCATCGACGTGATGGCGCTACATAAGCTCAACGTGTTGCAGCTGCATCTCACCGACGACCAGGGCTGGCGGATCGAGGTCCACCGCTACCCGAAGCTCACCGAGATCGCGGCGTGGCGGCGCCAATCCTCGGTCGGGAGCTGGCGTGCAGGCATCGTTGACCCCCTGCCACACGGCGGCTATTACAGCCAGGACGACCTGCGGGAAATCGTCGCCTTCGCCGCGGACCGCCACATCACCGTCATTCCGGAAGTCGACGTGCCGGGCCACAGTCAAGCTGCCATCGCCGCATACCCGCAGCTGGGAAACGCCGATGAGCCCGTGGAGGTGTGGACCCGATGGGGCATCAGCGAGACCGTCTTGGACGTGTCGGAGACATCGCTGGAGTTCTACCGCAATGTCCTCGACGAAGTAGTGGAGATCTTTCCCTCGCCGTGGATCAGCCTGGGCGGGGACGAGGTCCCTCTGGCCCAGTGGGAAGGCTCTGCGGACGCCCGTGCCCGAGCCTCGGACCTGGGCCTACCCGGAGTCGGGGGGCTACACAGCTGGTTTGTCGCGCAGCTAGCACAGCACCTGACCGGACACGGACGGATCGCCTCGGTGTGGGATGAAGTCGGCGACAACGGACTCCCAGAGGGGGCCTTGGTTCTGTCGTGGCGAGGCTATGCGGGCGGGGTTGAGGCCCTCACACAGGGTTACGACGTGGTGATGTGCCCGGAGCACAAACTCTACCTTGACCACCGTCAGTCCGACCGCGACGACGAACCGGTTCCGGTCGGCTTCGTCACCACTCTCCAGGCGGTGTACGAGTTCGAGCCACTGCCGGAAGGCATCGACCCGGTCCAACCTGGGCGCCTGCTCGGCGCGCAGGCCAACATCTGGAGCGAGCATCTGGACTCGGCCCGTCGAGTGAACTATGCGGCTTACCCGCGCCTCAGCGCCATCGCCGAGGCGTTCTGGTCGCGGCCGGAAGTCCGTGACTACGAGTGGTTCCAGTCCCGGCTCAGAGGCGTCCATCTCGACCGGTTGGCCGCCAAGGGAGTGGAGTTCCGTCCGCTCGAGGGGCCGCTTCCCTGGCAGCAACGCCCCGGCGTTACCGGCTGGAAACGCGACTATGAAGCCGAACGGCACGGAGCGTCGGGTGAGGGTAACCGTGCGCACTGACGACCCCGCTGCACGCAACTCATCGGCCTCCCTTCGCCGGGCCCTCTCGTTGCTGTCAGTCGTTTCCAGCAGATCCAGCAACGCGGAAGGGTTCGCTCTCGGTGAACTGAGCACACTCTCCGGTTTGAACAAGAGCACGGTTCTGCGGCTCGTTGCCCCGCTCCTGGAGGAGAAGCTGCTGGAGCGCGACCACCAGTCAGGGAGGTTCCGGCTGGGACACGGCTGCCTGCGGCTAGGCCAGTCGTATCTGGACGGCCTCGACCTGCGGAGTGCGGCCAACGTAGAGCTCCGCCTCCTGATGCGGGCGTCTAAAAGCACCTGCCATCTGGTCGTGCTCTCCGGTCAGGACGTGGTGTATCTGGACAAGGTGGAGGACGAGGCCACCGTGCGGATGGCATCTCGCGTGGGCGCGACCATGCCCGCCTACTGCACGGCAGTAGGCAAGGCGATACTCGCGCATAGCCCCGAGGACGTGGTGGCACCGATAATGGCAGCCGAGCTCAAGCCCATAACAACAAGAACCATCACCGACCCGGAGGAACTTCAGGCTCAGTTCGCGGCCATCCGGCACCGCGGATACGCCATTGACGACCGTGAAAACGAGCCTGAAGTGCGCTGCGTTGCCGCTCCAATCTTCGGCCACGACGACCTGGTGACGGCCGCTCTCAGCGTCTCCGCGTTGTCCTCGAGGATGACGCCCAAACGGGTACGCGAAGTGGGCCCGATGGCCGCGGAAACCAGCCTGCGGATCTCCGCCAAGCTCGGCTCGCGACGAGCCAGCGCGAAGATCGCTTACGTCGGCTGAGAAGTGCGCAGCCATCGACAACGCCTTGCCGGCTTGTATGACTTGGAGGGCCTCCTGGGATGGGTGGTAGTCGCTACGGTAGCCGTGGGAGAAGGCCTCGGGTTGTGCCGCTTTCCGGCTGAGCGTTCGGGCTCGTGAAAGAGATCGACAGGCTCGGGGTCGGCTCTCCCGGCTAAGGCTCGGCTAAGGCTGGCCCGGTTCAGGGAATCGGTGGCCGGGGCGGGGTCCCGCCACGCGGGGTGCCCAACTCGGGCAGGCACCGGATCACGCACAAGCGAGGGGAGATTGAACCGCCCCGGTGAGTCCGGAGACTCAGTGGTGTGAGAGCTCAGCGGTCTGCTGGGCTCCGTCTTGAGCGTAGTAGGCGGCCTCGAGCTCGGCAGGCGGGATGTCGCCGCAGTAGCCGTGCAGGCGGCGCTGGTTGTACCAGTCGACGTACTCGGCGGTGGCCAGTTCGACCTGGTCGACGGTGCGCCACGGCGCCT
>JAABUT010003294.1_pt1 | contig 14075 bp, 12 predicted proteins | sample 5559281 | NCBI WGS metagenome assembly JAABUT01 (sample SAMN10711880, study PRJNA513359) | rock metagenome | isolation source: Antarctica rocks | place: Antarctica: Victoria Land, Ricker Hills nord | collected 2016-01-04
GCGCGGCCATCGTCGGCGTCGCCGGGCGATCCCTGCGCCCCGCCGCCGCTGTCCTGCTGCCGCTGCTCGTACCGCCCGTGCTGGCGTTGCCCTGGCTGCCCCGGTTGGTGGCCGACCCCGCGGTGCTGCTCACCGGTCTCGGCCGGCCGGGGGGGGTGGCGGGCATCGGCGTTCGCACCGCGCCCACCGGTGTCGACCTCCTGACCCTGCACTCGGTCGGCGACGGCGGCGCCGGGGTCCCGCCGGCCTGGGTCCTCGTGCCGTTGTTAGCGCTGGCTCTCGCCGCCCTGGCGCGCACCGCACCGCTGCGGCGCCGCGCCGCGCTGGCGCTGTGGGGGGTCGCGCTCGCGGCGCTCGGGGCCGCCGTGCTGGCCAGCCGCGCGCGGGTGCCCGGCGATGCCCCGGGGGGTGACACGGGATGGGCCGGACCCGCCCTCGCGGTCGGCGGCGCAGCGGTCGTCGGGGCCGCCGTCCTCGCCGCGCAGGACCTGCGCCGCCGCCTGGGCCGCCGGTCCTTCGGCTGGCGTCAGCTGTCGGCTGGGCTGCTCGTCGCCGCGGCCCTGCCCGTGCCCCTGCTGCTGGCCGGGAGCTGGCTGCAGCGTGGTGCCGGGATGCCCCTCGCGCGCCGCGACGTGGCACTGCTTCCCCTCGACGTCCTCGCCGATGCGGCCGCCGCCGACCCCCGGCAGCGAGTGCTCGTGCTGCGGCGCGAGCCCTTGGGCGCCGTGCGCTACGACCTGCGCGGGCTCGCCGGCGCGCGGCTCGGCGACGAGGAGCTGGTCAGCTCCCCGGCGGCGGGTGGCCTGCTCCGCGCGCTCGCGGCCGACCTCGCGACCGCGCGCGGCACCGACGCCGCCGAGACGCTGGCCACGTTCGACGTGTCCGTCGTGGCGGTGCCCGGGGACGCGCGCACCCCCCTCACCGACGCCCTCGACGCCCAGCCAGCCCTGTCGCGGCGGCCCACCCGCAGCCACGTGAGCCTGTGGCGTACGACGGTCCCCACCGCCCGGCTGCAGGTGCTGGGCCCCGGGCTGGCTGCCGCGGCCGGGCAGGCAGCGGCGGCGACGACCGGCACCGGGCGCGGCCCCGACCGCGCCGCGCTCGCCGCGGAGCCGCCGCTGGCCCTGGACAGTGGCCCCGAGGGCGCGCGCGTCGCCCTGGCGGCGGGCCCCGAGGGCCGGCTCCTCGTGCTGTCGGAGGCCGCCGATCCCGGCTGGGTCGCGAGCGTGGACGGCCGGCCGCTGGCCCGGCGTACCGCCTGGGGGTGGGCCCAGTCCTTCGCCCTGCCCGCCACCGGCGGCACGCTCGAGGTGCACCGTCGCAGCGAGGCGCGGCACCTGCTGCTCGTCGGTCAGGCGCTGGCGTTGCTGATCGTCGCCGTCCTCGCCGCGCCGTCGCTCGGCGCCGACCGCAACACGCTCGACGGCGCACCGGCGGCGACGGCGTGAGTGCGCGGGTGCCGGTCGGGGGGCTCGCGGTCGTGCTGACCCTGACCGGGGTCACGGCCGCGGCCACGGTGTCGCGACCGGTCGGGGCTCTGCCGGCCGACGCCGCCGTCGCCCGGCCGGTGCAGGGCGCCACCCTCGTCTGCCCCGCGGCCCCACCGCAGAGCGCCGACCTCGTGACCCGCACGATCGTCGCCACGAGCCGCCCCGGCGAGGGCAGCGCGGCCCTCCGCGCGCTCGGGCCGACGGCGCCACCGCCGCTGCGAGTCGACCTGTCCACCGCGGTTCACCCCGTCGACCTGCCGCCGGGGCTGCCCCTCGTGGTGACGGCGAGCGGGCCGGCGTCGGGTGGCCTGGTCGCGACCCGCAGCAGCCGGGGCATCGACGGGCGCGACCGGGGGTGGTCCCTCGACCGGTGTACGGCGCCGCGCACGGACGCCTGGTTCGTCGGGCTTTCCACCGCGCAGGGACAGGGCGCCGCTCTGCACGTCGTCAACGCCGAGGACGCCCCGGCGGAGATCAGCGTGCGGGCGTTGACCCTGCACGGCCCGGTCAGCTCCGCCGCCGCCCGCGGGGTGCGGCTCGCGCCCGGTGCGAGTTTCGACCTGCCGGTGGAGCAGCTCGCGCCCTTCGAGCCGGTGCTCGCCGTCGAGGTGGTGGCCGCACGCGGACGGGTGGCGAGCTCCATCCGCGAATACCGGGGCCTCGGCGCCCCCAAGCCCGGCGGGGTGGACGCGGTGCCCGAGGCGGAACGCGCCGAGCCGGTCGTGACCGTCGCCGGGGTCCCAGGCGTCGCGACCGGCACCCTGCTCGACGGCAGCCGCGTGCAACACCGGCTCACCGTCGGAGTCCCCGGTGACACCGATGCCACCGTGCGGGTGGAGGTGCTGGACGCCGACCGCCGCTTCGTCCCGGTCGGCCTCGACGCCGTCCCGGTCGCGGCCGGGACCGTCACGTCGCTCGACCTCACGCCCGCGCTCACCGGGGAGCGGGCCACCGTGCGGGTGAGCAGCGCCGAGGGGGTGCCGCTCGTCGCCGGCGTCCTCGTCGACGAGCAGGCGCACTTCGGCGACGTGCACGAGACGCTGCACCTCGGCGCCACCCCGCCGCTGCTGGGGGCGACCGTGGTCGCCGACGCGCAGGCGGCGGGGGCCGACCTCGACACCTTCGTCACCGTGACCTCGCCCGACACGGCGACGGCCGCGACCTTCGAGGTCGCCGGGCACGTCTTCGGGGTGGCGCTGCCGGCCGGCCGGGCGGTGACGTTCAAGACCCACGTCGCGAGCGCAACGGGCGGCCCGCTCGTCGTCACCCCGGCGCCGGGAAGCCCGCCGGTCTATGCCGCGGCGGTCGTCGAGGAACTCGGCCGCAACGGCCCCCTGCTCGGTGGCGTCGCGGTGAGCGGCGGCCTGGCCGACGTCGCGCTGCCGCCGACGTCCCCCGACCCGACCGTGGGCCTCGTCGACGGTCGCCGCCCACCAACCCCGTGATCCGCTGCGAATAACCCCCGAAAGCGGGTGCCAATCGCAGCGGATCACGGGGGGAGGGTGGGGGGCCGGTCGAGCTCAGTCGTCGTCGTCCCAGTCGTGGCCGTGGCCCTCGGGGTCGACCTCCTCGGGGGAGAGCCCCAGCAGCCGCGCCACCTCGTGCACGAGGACGTCGAGGACGAGATCGGCCCGGTCGGCGGGGTCACCGGAGCGCGCCTCGATGGGCCGCCGATAGACGACGATGCGGGGCGGCGAGGCCGACCGGCCGGAGCCGGTGGCCGGCGTGAGCCGCGACAGCGGCACCGGCTCGGCGTCGGTGAGCACGGTGGCGATGCCGGCGTCGGCACCGGCGACGTCCGCCGGCGGCACCTCCTCGACGGCGAACTCCACCCGCTCGAGCTGCGTCGACCAGCGCTCCTCCAGCTCCTCCACGGCGGCGAGGACGTGGTCGTCGAAGCGTTCCGCGCGCGTGCGAGCGGCGGGGACCGAGCGGGGAATCCTCGCCCTGCGGTCCAGCGCCTCGCTTCCCGTCGTCGGCGGCAGGAGCATCCCCCGCACCCCGCGCCCGCGGCGGTCCCGTCGCCGGCGCGACGGCGTCACGCGCGGTGGCTGCCCGACGCCGGGCGGCCCGCCGCCGGGCGGCCCGACCGGGGTCCGCGGCGGGAGGGCGGACACGCGGTCACCGTAGCCTCCTCGCTCCGGCGCCCCGCGACGGCTACCGTCTCGCCGTGCCTCCTCGTCGGTGCTCGCGCTCGGCCTGCTCGCGCTCGGCCGTCGGCACGCTGACCTACGCCTACGCCGAGTCCACCGCCGTCCTCGGCCCGCTGGCCCCGTACGCCGAGCCGCATTCTTACGACCTCTGCGAGCCGCACGCCGATCGACTGTCCGTGCCGCGTGGGTGGTCCGTGGTGCGCGTCGGCGGCGGTTCCGACGAGCCGGCGGGTCCGAGCGTGGACGACCTCGAGGCGCTCGCCGACGCCGTGCGGGAGGCAGCGCGGCCGATCGGGCACCCCGTCGCCGCCGGTGACCCGCTGGGCCGCCGCGGCCACCTGCGCGCCCTACCGACGCCGGGGTAAGGCGGGACTCACCCGCTTGGGCCTATGGCGCGGCGCCACGGCGGCCGATGCACGGGCATCGCCCCCCGGGACCGCCTCGCTGCGGGGGCCGCCCATCGCCCCGCCCGTCGCCGGAAGGTCCTGTCCCATGAGCCGTGCCCGCACCGCTGCCCGCCCGTCCGTCCCGGTGGAGCCCACCCCGGCGCAGCACCCAGCGGCAGAGCGCTGCGAAGCCTGCAGCAGCGATCGCGTCACCCGCCTGTCGATGACCCTGACCGACGGCGCCCCGGTGGACTTCACCAGCTGCCACACCTGCGAGCACAAGACCTGGCGTCGCGAGGGGGCCCCGCTGGACCTCCCGACGGTGCTCGAGAAGGCGCAGAAGCACAAGGTCTGAGCCGCCGAGGCGGTCGGTCGGGGCCGCCCAGGACGCCGTACCCGCGCGGGTAGGGTCGCCCGCGTGAAGGACCTGGACCGCATCTTCAAGGCGTACGACGTGCGTGGCGTCGTGCCGGACGAGCTCGATGACGAGGTCGCCCGGGCCGCGGGCGCCGCCTTCGTCCGGGTCGTCGATGCGCGCGCGGTCGTCACCGCGCACGACATGCGGGCGCACTCGGTCACCCTCGCGGCGGCCTTCGCCGACGGCGTCACCAGCCAGGGCGCCGACGTCATCGAGGCGGGCCTCGCGCCGACGGACCTCATCTACTTCGCCGCCGGCTCGCTGGACCTGCCGGGTGCGGTCTTCACCGCAAGCCACAACCCGGGCAGGTACGGCGGCATCAAGCTCTGTCGCCCCGGTGCGGCCCCCGTCGGCATGGAGACCGGCCTCGCGGAGGTGCGCGACCTGGTCGCCGGCGGTGTCCCCGCCCACGATGGCGCGCCCGGGTCGGTGTCGCAGCGCGACCTGATGGCCGCCTACGCGGCGTACCTCCGTGAGCTTGTGCCGCTGGCGGGGGGGCGGCCGCTCCGGGTGGTCATCGACGCGGGCAACGGGATGGGCGGGCACAGCGTGCCGGCGGTCCTCGGGCCCGAGGCCCACCTCACCATCGATCCGCTCTACTTCGAGCTCGACGGCACGTTCCCGAACCACGAGGCCAACCCCATCGACCCGGCCAACCTCGTCGACCTGCAGGCGAGGGTGCGCGACACCGGCGCCGATATCGGGCTGGCCTTCGACGGCGACGCCGACCGCTGCTTCATCGTCGACGAGACCGGCGGCATCGTCGCCCCGGCCACCGTGACGGGGCTCATCGCCGCCCGCGAGCTGGCCCGTGAGCCGGGCTCGACGATCATCCACAACCTCATCACGTCACGCTCGGTGCCCGAGATCGTCCGCGAGCACGGCGGCACGCCGGTGCGCACGCGGGTCGGCCACTCCTTCATCAAGGCTGAGATGGCCCGCACCGGAGCCGTTTTCGGCGGTGAGCACTCGGGGCACTTCTACTTCCGGGACTTCTGGCGGGCCGACTCCGGCATGCTCGCGGCGCTGCACGTGCTGGCCGCGCTGGGCATGTCACCCGAGCCGCTGTCGGTGCTGCTCGCCCCCTTCCACCGCTATGCGCAGAGCGGCGAGGTGAACTCCGCCGTCGCCGACGCGCCGGGGCGCGCGCGGGCGGTGCAGGAGCTCTTCGGTGGCCGCGACGGCGCCACGGTGGACCACCTCGACGGGCTGACCGTGGACGCCTTCGACGCCGCCGGCTGGTGGCTGAACGTGCGCCCGTCCAACACGGAACCGCTGCTGCGCCTGAACGTCGAGGCCCGCGAGCAGGCTCAGCTGGATGCCATCACCGCCGACGTCCTCACCGCCATCCGGGAGTCCTGATGCAGCTCGACCCCGTCCTGCTCGACATCCTCGCCTGCCCCTGCGAGGTGCACGCCCCGCTGTCGGTCGGCACGGAGGACGACGCCGGCGCCGAGGCCCTGCAGTGCCGCCGCTGCCTCACCGTCTTCGCGGTCCGCGACGACATCCCGGTGCTGCTGCTCGACGAGGCCACGCCCGGCCCCGAGGGGATCGGCGCGGACGTGCGCGGGGTGGGCCCGGCCGGACCGCCTGGCTCGTGAGCGGTCCCGATCTGCTTGACCTCGACGATCCCGGCGCGCTCGCGACCGGCGACCCGCAGGGCATGCTGCGGGTCGCCGCCACCGCCGGTGCGCAGGTGCGTGCCGCGGCGGCGGCCACCGCCGAGGCCGGGCTGGCGGCGTTGCGGGCCGACGGCCGCCCGCGGGCTGTCGTCACCGTGGGCATGGGGGGCTCCGGCATCGCCGGCGACGTCCTCGCGGGCGTCGCCGGCCTCGCGGTGCCGGTGCCGGTCGTGGGGCACCGCGCCGCCGGGCTCCCCGGCTGGGTCGGCCCCGTGGACCTCGTCGCGGCGGTCTCGTGCAGCGGCACGACAGCAGAGACGCTGTCGGCGCTGGAAGAGGCGGTGCGCCGCGGTGCTCGGGTGCTCGCCATCGGCGCGGCCGACTCACCGCTCGCCGACCTCTGCGAGCGGGGCCGCGGCGTCTTCGTGCCCGTCGAGCAGGGCCGGCAGCCACGCGCAGCGCTGTGGTCGCTGGTGCTGCCGTTGCTGCTCGCCGGTGACGCGCTGGGCCTGCTCGCGTGTGGCCCCGAGGTGGTCGAGGCCACCGCCGCTCGGCTGGAGCAGGTGGCGATCGCGTGTCGGCCCGACGCCGAGTCGGTCACCAACGCCGCGAAGACGCTGGCCGCCGACCTGATGGGCACCGTGCCGGCCGTCTGGGGTACGTCGCCCCTGACCGGCGTCGCCGCCTACCGCACCGCCTGCCAGCTCAACGAGAACGCAAAGATGCCCTGCAGCTGGGGCACTCTCCCGGAGGCGGCGCACAACCAGGTGGTCGCACTCGACGGCCCGCACGGGGCTCGTCGCCGCGACGGTGCTGCCTCGAGGGCGGGGGAGGGGGCTGGCGACGACTTCTTCCGCGACCGCGTCGACGATGACGCCGGGCTTCCCCTGCGGCTGCTCCTCCTGCGCGACGCCCCCGGCGAGGAGCACGCCCCCGTCGCGCGGACGGCCGCGGTCGTCGCCGGGCTGGCCCGCGACCGCGGGGTTGCCGTCATCGAACTCCGCGCCGAGGGCTCATCGCCGCCGGAGCGGCTGGCCAGCCTCGTCGGGCTGGTCGACTTCGCCTCCGTCTACTCCGGTCTCCTGCACGGCATCGACCCCACCCCGGTCGACGTCATCACCGAGCTCAAGGCCCGCAGCGCCTGACGGGGGGTTGCTCATGCTCAGGCCGGGTCGCCCGCGGCGCGGCGCAACTCGCGGATGGCGTCAACCAGGCAGTGCACGCCGCTCGGGGGCAGTCCCGGGGCGGTGAAGACGTCGGCATTGAGGCGTTGCGTCGCTGCGAGCGCCGCCGTCCGACCCGCGACCGTGATCTCCACCAGGGTCCCCCGCCCGTCGGTCGGGTGCGGACGCCGCACCACCAGCCCGGCGGCCTGGAGCCGGTCCACCGCGTTGGTCACGCTCGTCGGGTGCACCAGCAACCGGCCGCTTGCCTTCGTGACCGGGAGGGAGCCACGCGCGCTGAAGTGCAGCAGCATCAGCAGCTCATAGCGGGCGAAGGTCAACCCCAGTGGGCGCAAGACGTCGTCGACGCGGGCCAGCATGATCTGCTGGGCCCGCATGACGGAGGTCACGGCGACCATGCCGTCGGCCGCGTCGCCCCAGCCGTGCGCCGCCCACTGCCGGCGGGCCTCCTCGATCGGGTCGCGCCGGTCGGGCTGCCGCTGGGGATGCCGCTGGGGCTGCGGCTGGGGCTGCCGCTCAGACATTGCGGCGGTACTGGCCTCCGACCTCGAAGAAGGCGTCGCTGATCTGCCCGAGGGAGCAGTAGCGGACCGCGTCCATGAGGGCGGCGAAGACGTTGCCGCCCGAGACGGCCGCGGCCTGCAGGGCGGCCAGTGCGGCCGGGGCCTCGGCGCGGTGCCGGGCGTGGAAATCGGCCAGCCGGTCGAGCTGGGACTGCTTCTCCGACTCCGTCGCCCGGGCGAGCTCGACCGCGGGCGCCGGGGCGCCGGCCGCCGCGGGGGGCGCCAGGAACGTGTTGACCCCGATGAGCGGCAGGGAGCCGTCATGTTTGCCGTGCTCGTAGAGCATCGACTCGTCCTGGATCCGGCCCCGCTGATAGCCGGTCTCCATCGCCCCCAGCACCCCGCCCCGCTCGGCGATGCGGTCGAACTCCGCGAGCACGGCCTCCTCGACCAGGTCGGTGAGCTCGGCGACGATGAAGCTGCCCTGCAGGGGATTCTCGTTGCCGGCCAGCCCCCACTCCTGATCGATGATCATCTGGATGGCCAGCGCCCGCCGTACCGAGGACTCCGACGGCGTGGTGACCGCCTCGTCGTAGGCGTTGGTGTGCAGGCTGTTGCAGTTGTCGTAGATCGCGCAGAGGGCCTGCAGCGTGGTGCGGATGTCGTTGAAGTCCATCTCCTGCGCGTGCAGCGACCGGCCCGAGGTCTGCACGTGGTATTTGAGCTTCTGGCTGCGCTCGGCCGCGCCGTAACGCTCTCGCATCGCGACCGCCCAGATCCGCCGCGCGACGCGGCCGAGGACCGTGTATTCCGCGTCCATGCCGTTGCTGAAGAAGAAGGACAGGTTCGGCGCGAAGTCGTCGATCGCCATGCCGCGGGCGAGGTAGGCCTCGACGTAGGTGAAGCCGTTGGCGAGAGTGAAAGCCAGCTGGCTGAGGGGATTGGCCCCGGCCTCGGCTATGTGATAGCCGGAGATGCTGACCGAATAGAAGTTGCGGACGGCGTGGGCGATGAACCACTCCTGGATGTCTGCCATGCACCGCAGCGCGAACTCCGTGGAGAAGATGCAGGTGTTCTGGCCCTGGTCCTCCTTGAGGATGTCGGCCTGCACCGTGCCGCGGACGTTCGCCAGCACCCAGGCGGTGACCTCTGCGGCCTCCGCGGCGTCGGGCTCGCGGCCGCGCTCAATCCGGAAGGACTGCAGCCGCTGGTCGATCGCGGTGGTGAGGAACATCGCCAGCATGGCGGGGGCCGGCCCGTTGATGGTCATCGAGACCGACGTGGTCGGCGAGCACAGGTCGAAGCCGGAGTAGAGCACCTCCATGTCGTCGAGGGTCGCGATCGAGACGCCGGAGGTCCCGACCTTGCCGTAGACGTCGGGCCGCGGGTCGGGGTCGCGGCCATAGAGCGTCACGGAGTCGAAGGCCGTCGAGAGCCGGGTGGCAGCGTTGCCGGCCGACAGGACCTGGAAGCGGCGGTTGGTGCGGAAGGCGTCGCCCTCCCCGGCGAACATCCGCGCGGGGGCCTCGCCCGCTCGCTTGACCGGGAAGACCCCGGCGGTGAAGGGGAAGGAGCCGGGCAGGTTCTCGCCGCGCAAGAAGGTGACCAGCTCGCCGTCGTCGGTGGTGCGGGGCAGCGCGACCCGCGGGACCTTCGTGCCGGCCAGCGTCGTACGCCGCAGGGGGGTGCGCACTTCTTCGCCGCGGACGATGTAGACGAGGTCGTCACCGGCGTAGGACGCGACGCGGTCCGGCCACCCGGCGAGCACCTCGCGCACCTCGGGGAGCAGCTCGTCGTCCGCGGCCGTGACGAGGGCCTCCACCTGCACGCGGGCGGCGCCGTCGAGCAGTCCTCGCGCGGTCTCCAGGTGCTGCCGGCGACGGGCGGTGGCCGCCTGCTCGCGGGTGCGCCCGTGGAATTCTCTGACGGTGGAGGCGATCTCGGCGAGGTAGCGCTCCCGCGCCGCGGGGAGCACGCCGGTCAACCCGGTCGAGGCCTTGCCGTCCACGGTGGGCAGCACGCCGGCACCCGCTGGCAGGCCGGCGGCGACGAGGAGGCCGCGCAGGTGCTGGTAGAGCGCCGTCACGCCGTCGTCGTTGAAGCGGGCGGCGCTGGTGCCGAAGACGGGCATCGCCTCCCACGGGGTGCCGAATGCCTCCCGGTTGCGGACGAGTTGGCGGGCGACATCGCGGCGGGCGTCCTCGGCCCCGCGGCGCTCGAACTTGTTGACCGCGACGACATCGGCCGCGTCGAGCATGTCGATCTTCTCGAGCTGGCTGGCGGCGCCGTACTCGGGTGTCATGACGTAGAGGGAGACATCGCAGAATTCCACGATCGCCGCGTCGCCCTGCCCGATCCCGGGCGTCTCCACGATGACGAGGTCGAAGCCGGCGGCCGAGCAGGCGGCGATGGCGTCGCCGAGGTGTTCGGGCACCTGCGCCCCGGCGGAGCGGGTCGCGAACGAACGGAAGAAGACCTTCGCCGGGTCGGAGTCGTCGAGGGCGTTGCACCGGATGCGGTCGCCGAGCAGGGCGCCGTTGCCCCTGCGCCGGGTCGGATCGATGGCGAGGACGGCGATGCGCAGCTTGTCCTCGCAGTCCAGGCGCAGCCGGCGGACCAGCTCGTCGGTCAGCGAGGACTTTCCGGAGCCACCGGTGCCGGTGATGCCGAGGACGGGCACGCGGTGCGCCGCGGCCGCGCGGCGCAGCCCGGCGGCGAGCGCCGGCGAGCGGCCGGCCTGCAGCACCGTGATGGCGCGGGCCAGGGCTGCGGGCTCGCCGGCGAGGACGTCGGCCTCGGCGGGCGGCTCGGCGGCGAGGTCGACGTCGCAGGCCAGCACGAGCGTGTTGATCATCCCGACCAGGCCGAGCCGCTGGCCGTCCGCCGGCGCGAAGATCGTCACCCCGCGCTCGCGTAGCAGGGCGATCTCCGCGGCCACGATGACGCCGCCCCCGCCGCCGAAGACCTGCACGTGGCCGGCGCCCGCCTCCCGCAGGCGCTCGACGAGGTAGCTGAAGTATTCGACGTGGCCGCCCTGGTAGGACGACACCGCGACTCCCTGCGCGTCTTCCTGGAGGGCGGCGGTGACGACCGCCTCCACGCTGCGGTCGTGCCCGAGGTGGATCACTTCCACGCCCTGCGCCTGCAGCACCCTGCGCATGATCGTGATGGCGGCATCGTGGCCGTCGAACAGGCTCGCCGCGGTGACGAACCGCACCGGGTTGACGGGGACGTGCAGGCCGGGGTCGGGCACGGGAGTCTCGACAATCTGGTGGCGGCAGGGTGGCGGACCACGATACGTGGACGTCCACGTATCTGTCACGCAGCACTGTGCCGAGTTGCCGATGTGGGGTTGCGGCTCCCGCAGGAAGGGGTAGTCTGCACCAGTGCTTGTGAAAGTGTTCACATGCACGAGGACGACGTGGCCCGGGTGCCCAGCCGGTGCCCGGAGGAGGGCTCAGCGATGACAGCACCGACCGTCCCCACCGGGCCGGACGCCGACAGCGACGCCGTCCGGCGTCGCGAGGTGCATGCCGCGAGCCACGAGTGGGAGTGGCAGCTCGCGGGCGCGTGCCGGGACGCAGCCGGGGAGCTCTTCTTCCACCCCTGGGGCGAGCGCGATCCGAGCCGGACCCGCCGCGAGGTCGCCGCCAAGGCCGTCTGCGCCGGTTGCCCGGTCATCCGCCAGTGCCGGGCCTACGCGTTGGAGACCCGCGAGCCCTACGGCGTCTGGGGGGGCCTGTCAGAACACGACCGCGAGGACATCCTGGGCGTGCGCTTCGGCTGACCCGAGCCCACCGGCTCCCAGCCCCAGCCCCAGCCCCCCGCCCCAGCCCCCCGGCCCCCGGCCCCCACCGTGATCCGCTGGGATTTCCCCCCGATTCCGGGGGGAAATCCCAGCGGATCACGGTGGGGGGGAGCGGCGGATCACGGTTGGGAGGGGGGCCAGCAGCCGACGGGCCTTGGCGCTCTCGAAGTCCAGCGCGGCCACCGGGCTCCGCCCGGTCAGCTCGGCGAGGCGCTGCACGTCGGCCCGGACCCGTTGATCGGTGACCACCCGCAGCGCGAAGGCCAGCGCCGCGGGGGATACGGCGTAGGCGGCCTCGAGCTCCACGCCGAGGCGGGCCGCCTCGACCGCCGCGGGCGAGTAGCGCCGGTGGGTGCCCCGCTCGCGGCCGACCGGCAGGAGCCCGAGCGCCTCCCGGTAGCGCAGCGCCCGCGCCGTCGTACCCAAGTGGGCGCATGCCTCGCCGATCGTCAGCACCCGTCCAGTCTCGAACCTGACGCTGCAACGTCAAGAAGGTCGCGTCGAGGGCCGGCGCGTGCTGGGGTGAGGCCATGACCGACCTCACCCCGATCGTCAAGCACGACGTCGCCGACCTCTCCCTCGCCGCCCAGGGCAAGGCCCGGATCGAGTGGGCCGAGCGTTCCATGCCGGTGCTGCGCCAGATCCGCGAGCGCTTCGCCGCCGAGAAGCCCTTCACGGGCGTCCGGATCGCCGCCTGCATGCACGTCACCACCGAGACCGCGAACCTCATGCGCGCCCTGCAGTCGGGCGGTGCCGAGATCGCGCTCTGCGCCTCCAACCCGCTGTCGACCCAGGACGACACGGCCGCGGCGCTCGTCGCGGAATACGGGATCTCGACGTTCGCCCGCAACGCCGTGGACCGCGACGGCTACTACGGCCACATCAACGCCGCGCTCGACTCCGGCCCGAGCTACGTCTTCGACGACGGCTGCGACCTCGTCAACGTGCTGCACAGCACGCGCAAGGAGTTGCTCGCGGGGGTCAAGGCCGGCTGCGAGGAGACGACCACCGGTGTGATCCGGCTCCGGCAGATGACCAAGGACGGCGCGCTCACCTTCCCGATGATCGCCGTCAACGACACGGACACCAAGCACATGTTCGACAACCGCTACGGCACCGGCCAGTCCACGCTGGACGCGATCTTCCGTTCCACCAACACGCTGCTCGCCGGCAAGACGGTCGTCGTCGGCGGCTACGGCTATTGCGGCACCGGTGTGGCCCAGCGCGCCAACGGCATGGGCGCCAACGTCGTCGTGACCGAGATCGACCCGACGAAGGCGCTGGACGCCCTCATGCAGGGCTATCAGGTGATGCCGATGGCCGAGGCCGCGAAGATCGGCGACGTCTTCATCACCGTCACCGGCAACCGCGACGTCATCCGCACCGAGCACGTCGAGGCCATGAAGGACGGCGCGATCCTCGCCAACTCCGGGCACTTCGACATCGAGATCGACGTCGCCGGCATGACCGCCATGGCGACCGAGGTCCGGCGACACATCCGCCCGCAGACAGACGAATACGTGCTGCCCGACGGCCGCCGCGTCCTGCTCCTCGCCGAGGGGCGCCTCGTGAACCTCGGTGCCGCCGAGGGTCACCCGGCGGCGGTCATGGACATGAGCTTCGCCGACCAGGCCCTCACCGCCGAGTGGCTGCTCACTCAGGACCTCGCGCCGGGCGTGTACGACGTGCCCACCGAGGTCGACAAGGACGTCGCGCGCCTCAAGCTCGCGGCGATGGGCTCGTCGATCGACACCCTCACCCCGGCGCAGGAGCACTACCTCAACAGCTGGGACACCGGCAGCTGACGCGACCATCCCGGTACGACGTGGACCCGCGGCGCGGCGCGGACCGGCGGCTGGCTCGCGCTTCGTGTCGCAGACCCGCAGCACAACGCGCGAGCGGCGACGGCTGGCTCGCGGTTCGTGTCGTGGAAGCGCAGCACAAAGCGCGAGGTGGGCGGGCTGGCTCGGTGCTCGCAGGCCTCAGGTGTCGAGCGGCCCGTCGTACGCCGCCATGCCGACCGGGCGCGGCGACCAGGCACCCAGGGGCGCCCAGCCCCCGCCGGGTCGGCTGCCGGCGCCCGGCGGGTAGCCGAAACCGGGCTGGCCGAAGCCGCCGGGGGGTGGCGGCGCGGCGTACCCGGCCTGCATCTGCCCCGGCACCCGCGCGGCCGCGCGGGCGCGCTCAGCCAGGCGGATCTCATCGCGGCGCCGACGCTCCGCGAGCACCGCGGCGAGGAAGGCCCAACCGGGAGCTCCGGGGGGGACCGGCCCGACGGCGGCCGCCACTTCCGCGACAAGCCGGCCACCCACCGCCTCACGGGCCTCCGGGCGCAGGTCGTGCGCCCGCAGGAGCACCTGGCGGGCCCGCAGCGCGGTGACGTCCGTCAGCCGGGAGAGGTCGAGCGCGGCGGCCCAGCCGGCGAGCGGAGGGGGCATCGCCACCGGCGGCAGCACCCGCCCGGTGATCCGCTCACTCACCACGAGCGTGCCGGCGGCGAGGTCGCCGAGC
>JAABUT010003295.1_pt1 | contig 14064 bp, 14 predicted proteins | sample 5559281 | NCBI WGS metagenome assembly JAABUT01 (sample SAMN10711880, study PRJNA513359) | rock metagenome | isolation source: Antarctica rocks | place: Antarctica: Victoria Land, Ricker Hills nord | collected 2016-01-04
ATCTGTCGCCGCTCCGAGGGGCGCTCGCTGCGCCCCCGCTGGTAGCGTAACAGGCGTTCGCGGAGCGCGGCAGGGCCGATCCGGCGCAGCAATGCCCCCCCCCCGGTCGGGCCATTGGCATCGGGGGCGGGTGGCAGGGCATTCGGTTGAAGGGTGGGTCGCGGAGCTCGTGCCACGGCTACCCTACTTCCTGCTGGTGTGCCAGCGCCATGCAATGAGTGCCGTATGACCGAGCGGCAGCGATCGGCGCGCAGCGAGGGGGCAGTGACGGTGCTAGCGCGTCGCCAACGCCCTTTTCGCCGCGTCGCTGAGCGCACGGCTATCGGCGCGCCCCGCCGCCCGCGCGATCAGCACGGGCATGACCAGCTTCATGTCGCTCGGGCCGGTGGCACCGGTCTCGGCGACCACCGCGCGCACCAGCGCCTCGATCTCGTCCGCGCTGAGGCCCGCCGGGAGATACGCCTGGAGGATCGCCAGTTGCGCTTCCTCGCGCCCGACGAGATCGGGCCGCCCGGCACGCCCGAATTGTTCGATCGAATCCTGGCGCTGTTTGATCTGGCGCTTCAGGACCGCGAGCGCCTCATCGTCCGACAGCGGGCGATCACGGTCGGCAGAGCGGGCCACCTCGGCCATGTCGGAGCCCTCTTCGGGCAGATCGTCCGGCACCTGCACCCGCGCGATCTGGGCATTCTGGAACGCCGCCCGGAGGAACCGGATCACATCGCGGCGCGCGGTATCGCCCGCGCGCATCGACTCCTTCAAATCATTGGTCAGTTGCTGATCGAGGGTGCCCATCTGTCGCAGGGTCCTTACCGTTTCGGCGCGCAACCGGCGCACCGGAGCGGCGTTCTGTTATGCGGGTGCGGATAGAGTGCGCCCGCTTCGCTCGCCGTACGGCCCGTACGGTACGGGCTTTTTCGGCATCTCGCGTGCCGACATCCCCGCCACGGCCATCAGTTGGAGCATATAATCGTCCCCCCTAAGTATAGAAGCGCCTCCGACGCCCGTCAACAGCCGTTTTTCCCCTTTCTGGAAAGCAAAAGAGTGTTCGGCACAGGGCGGGGCAGATGCCGGAGACGGCTGATATACTTCCCGTATACCCGCCGTGGGCACCTCGCCCCGCCTCACAACTACCTGCAACATAGGAAGACAATGCCGGAATTACCCGAAGTAGAGACAGTACGACGTGGCCTGGCGGCACAGATCACCGGGCGCACCTTCAGCGGGATCAGCTTTTTGGAATGGCCCCGCACGATCGAAGCGCCCACGCCCGAGGACTTGGCGCGACGCATCGCCGGTCGGCGTGTGGTGGAGGTGCGGCGACGCGCCAAGTTCCTGCTTGTGGCCCTCGACAACGACGAGGCGCTGACGATCCACCTGCGGATGACCGGACAGGTGATGATCGCGCCGCACGACGCGCCGCGCGACCGCTTCGAGCGGGTCGCGCTCGCCTTCGCCGATGGCGACGAGTTGCGTTTCAGCGACATCCGCCGTTTCGGACGGATCGCCCTCTACGACCGGGAGGCGCTCGTTGCGCGCTTCCGCGATCTCGGCCCGGAGCCGCTCGGGGACGGTTGGGCGCGCGACGACTTCGTGGCGGCGCTGGCGCGGCGGCGCACGCGCCTGAAGCCGCTCCTCCTCGACCAGAGCTTTTTGGCCGGGCTCGGCAACATCTACGTGGACGAGTCGCTCTTCCGCGCCGAGCTGCACCCGCTGACCCTCGCCGCCGAGGTGACGCCCGCCCAGGGCGCGCGCCTCCACGCGACGATCCGCGAGGTGTTGGGCGAGGCGATTGCCAGCGGCGGCACCACCTTCTCGAACTATCGCGACGCTTTCGGTAACGAGGGGGACTATTACGAGCGCCGCCGCGTCTACGGACGCGCCGACGAGCCCTGCCCGACCTGCGGCACGGCGATCGCACGGATCGTCGTCGGGGGCCGGGGGACGCATTTCTGCCCCACTTGTCAGCCCACGCCCGACGCGGGCGTGGCGACGATCGTGCCGTTCCCGGCGGTGGCGGCGAGTCGTGAGCGCCTGGTGGCCGAACCACGCGCGGACTACACGATAGACGGCACAGACGGGTCAGCGGATGGGCGCTGAGTCGGCCACGAACACGAAACGCGAGGGGTTCCCGGCGCGCGTCTTCGCGATCGTCGCGCGGATCCCCGAGGGGCGCGTGACGACCTATGGCCGGATCGCGCGCGCGATCGGCGAGCCGCGCGCCGCGCGGATGGTCGGCTGGGCGCTCCACGCCAGCCACGCCCACCCCGACCTCCCCTGCCACCGGGTGATCAATCGCAACGGCGAGTTGACCGGACGCTTGCACTGGGGCGACCCCGATCTGATGCGGACCCTCCTCGAAGGCGAAGGGATCGAGTTCGATGAGGCGGAGCGGGTGGATCTGCGGCGCTTCGGGTGGGATCCGGCGGATGACGAGTGGGCGAGTGGGCGGAGTGGGCCAGTGGGCGAGTAGGGAGTCGTCGGTCGTCAGTCGTCGGTCGTCAGATAGACTGCACTCCTTCGTACTTCGTCGTTCGTACTTCGTACTTTCCACTCACATCAACAATGCTACAGGAGCTGAGATGGGCGCATTCGACGGCAAGGTTGCGATCATCACCGGGGGCAGCGCGGGCGTGGGGCGGGCGACCGCAGAGGCCCTAGCGCGGGAGGGCGCGGCGGTCGGGATCATCGCGCGCGGGCAGGAGGTGATCGACGCGACCGTGCGCGAGATCGCGGCGGCGGGGGGCCGGGCGCTGGCGCTGCCCGCCGACGTGACCGACGAGGCGGCAGTCCAGGGTGCGGTCGCGCGGCTGGTCCGCGAGTTCGGCGGGCTCGACATCGTGATCGCCAACGCAGGGGCCGGGCATAACGGCAAGATCGACGACACGACGCTGGAAGACTGGAACCGCGTGCTCGGCGTCACCCTGACCGGACCCTTCCTGATCGCCCGCGCCGCCCTGCCGCATCTGCGCGCGCGGGGCGGCGGGCAGATCATCGCCGTTTCGTCGGGGGCCGGGAAGCACGGATACGCCGGGATGGCCGCGTATTGCGCCGCGAAGTTCGGCTTGCAGGGCTTCATGGAATCGCTGGCGGAGGAGGTCGGCGGCGAGGGTATCCGCGTCGGCACGGTCGTCCCCGGCAGCATCATGACCGGCTTCGGCGGGCGCTCGGTCGACGCCAAGCGCGACAGCGGGGCCAAGTACCTCCAGCCGGAGGATGTTGCCGACGCGATCCTCTACCAGCTCCGCCAACCGGCCAACGCCCGCATCCAGGAGATGCTGCTCTGGCCGAATTGATCGCCAAGGGGGAAGCATGGTCGCGCCGCGCAACGACATGCCAGTGCCCCGTCCCAGCGCGCGGGTTCTGCTGATCGATGACAACGGGCATATTCTCCTCTTCTCCAGCAAGGACGAGGCGGGACAGATCTTCTGGTATCCGCCGGGGGGTGGGAGCGAACCAGGGGAGGCCGCCGAGGAGACGGCCCGGCGAGAAGTATGGGAGGAAACCGGACTGCGCGACATCCCCCTCACCGCCGAGATCGGGCGGCGGCGAGGCCTGGAACTGCGGTGCGGCGTAACCTACGACCATCGCGAGCGGTGGTTTCTCGCTCGCGTCGTGCCGTACCAAATCGAGACCACCGGATTCACCGACGACGAGCGACAGACGATCACCACCCATCGGTGGTGGATACTTGACGAACTTGCCACTACCACCGATCGCCTCATACCCGCGAATCTCGCCGCGCTGATCCGCGAGCTACTCCGCAACGGCCCTCCCGCTGTACCGATCGATCTCAGATCCTAAAACCTTGCCATCCCTCACATGGCCGGGGGCATATGACCTATCGCTGCCGCACCTTTCGCCGATGGGGCGTTTGCTTACCAACGCGCGCCAAGTTTCCCTCACCATTTCGTTCCCTACGACATCTGGCAGACGTTCATGCATGGTAAGCGGTAAAAGCAAACACGTTCGTAGCGAACGTGTTTGCTTTTACGAACACGTTCGTGATATAGTCCTTGTACGAATTGACGCAGTGATACGGGGAATAATCGCCGGTCTCGCTGGTCGGCTTGAATAGAAGATCCTCCCGTGGGTCGCCGACAACACATCAGGTCTCGACCACATCCACGAATAAGACGGAAGCCCTCGCGGAGGCGACGCGGCTGTTCGCGGCAAGCATGTTCAGCATCCCGGTCGAGAAGACCTTCCCGCTCGCGGCAACGACGGACGCTCAGGCGGCGAGCGCGGTCGGTCACGTCGCCGGCAAGCTCGTGGTCACCGTCCCGTGGGCGGTCATTGCGGCCCCGGCGAATGCCGCTTGGTAGTCGCGCATCGAGATCCGCCGGGAGCATTCCCACGCGCTCCCGGCGAGTTTTTCAGGAGTTCGCAGGACGAACGTATTCGTCACGAACAGGTTTATAGTGCGATTCTTATGGAGGTATGGGAGTGTCTGTACGCGGAAATGTTGCGACGCCGCGCAGTCGGCGCGAACGTCCGGCGAAGCCAGCCCTGACCCGGCAGGGGATCATCGACGCCGCGCTCGCGGTCCTGCGCGACGAGGGGCTGCATAGGGTGACCATGCGCCGCGTCGCCGCAGCGCTCGATACCGGGGCCGCATCGCTCTACGTCTACGTCCGCGACACCGAAGACCTGCACGCGCAGCTGCTGGACGCCCTGCTTGGCCCGGTCGCGGCGGCGATCCCCGCCGCCGGCACCTGGCAAGAGCGACTGGCTGCCGCCCTGACGCGGTACACGCGCACCCTCTACGACTATCCCGGCATCGCGCGGCTCACGTTCTTCAACTGGCCCAGCGGTCCCAACTACCTCGCCCTCCTCGACCTGCTCCTCGCGCTCCTCGCCGAGGGGGGCGTCCCCGATCGGGACGCGGCCTGGGCGGTCGATCTGCTCCTGCAATTCGCGACCGCCACGGCCACCGAGCAGGGCGCGCGACACGCCTCCGGGCGCGCTGCCGAGGAGATGTCCGATCTGGCGACCGCGATCGCGACCGCCGAGGCCGCGTCGTACCCGCACATCGCCCGGCTGGGTGACGAACTGCTCTCCGGGCCAGGAGACGCCCGTTTCGCATGGGGACTGGATGTCCTCATCGCGGGCATCCTCGCCACCCGCCGCCCGCACACGGAAAAAGGATCTTGATGACCACATACATACCAGCACATCGCCGCGCCTAAAACCCGAACAGCGACGTGAACCCGAGGGGAGTAACAACGACTTATCGTTAAGGAGCACCGACCATGCCTGCAACACCACGGATCGCCATCATCGGCGGTGGCCTCGGCGGCCTCACCCTCGCGCGCATTCTCCAGGTCCACGGTATCGCGGCGACTGTCTACGAGCTCGACGCCTCCGCCGACGCCCGCAATCAGGGCGGCTCGCTGGATATCCATGAGGAGTCCGGGCAGCGTGCCTTGCGCGAGGCCGAGCTCTACGAGGCGTTCCGCCACCTCACGCACCCGGAGGGCGAGTCTACGCGCATCCTCGACAAGGCAGGCACGGTCTTCGTCGACGAGGCGGCAGGCGACGGCGGTAGGGGCCGTCCCGAGATCGATCGGGCAGATCTGCGCGGCCTGCTGATCGCGTCCCTCGACCCAGGCCGGATCGTCTGGGGCCACAAGGTCACCACAGCCACACCCTTGGGCGGTGGTCGGCACGCCCTGACCTTCGCCGACGGCAGCAGCACCACGGTCGACCTGCTGGTCGGGGCGGACGGCGCGTGGTCGCGGGTGCGTCCGCTGCTGTCGTTCGCCAGACCGATGTACTCCGGGATCTCATTCCTCGACACGTCTATTTCCGATGTCGAGCGTTACCCGGATGCGGGCAAGCTCGTCGGCCCCGGCATCATGTTCGCGCTCTCCGACAACAGGGGCATGATCGCCCACGGCGGCGGGCACATCCGCAACTACGTCGCGCTGCGCGTTCCGCAGGACTGGACGACCAGTTGCGGCGTCGATTGGTCCGACGCGCCCGCCGCCCGCGAGGCATTGCTCGCGGAGTTCGCTGATTGGTGCAGGGAATTCAAGGATCTCATCCGCAACTGCGACGACACGATCATCCCCCGCCCGATCTACGCCCTGCCGATAGGACACGCATGGTTGCGGGTTCCGGGCGTGACGCTGCTCGGGGACGCGGCGCACCTCATGTCGCCGTTCGCCGGTGAAGGCGCGAACCTCGCCATGCTCGATGGGGCCGAGTTGGCCCTGGCCCTCATCCAGCACGGTGACGACGTCGAGACGGCGCTGGCCCAGTACGAAGCGGCCCTGTTCCCCCGCAGCGAGGCGGCGGCCATCGAGTCGGCGCAAGGCATCGAATTCTGCTTCAACGACGAGGCCCCGCGCGGACTCGTCGAAGTGATGGCCGCTTTCCAGCAGGAAGGACGCTGACCCGCGCCATAATCCAGTGACCCATCCCCGTGCCGCCTCCCCCGCAAGCAGCAAACGAGGCGGGGCCAGATGACGCGATCCGCCCCGCCCCGTGCCTTACCGCTGCCGCGTTGTCCTCCTACCCCCGCCCCGGCGCGTGCGGCGGGTCGGCGATGTAGAACGTCTGATCGCTGAGCGGCACGCGGCGGAGCAGGCCTTCGGCAACGAGCGCGTCCAGTGCCACCACCGTCTCACCCTCGGGGAGGGCGATCAGGCGTGCCCAGAACGGGGCGGGACCAGCGACGGCGGCGGGGCGATCCTGCGCGATGCGGTCGAGGATGCGGCGTTGGGCGTCCGGGCGCGCGCTCATGGGGCGACCAGCTCGGCGGCGGTGGCGAAGCGGTAGCCGCGCGCGCGCAGACCGTCGATCATCGGCCCCAGCGCCTCGGCGTCGCGCGAACCGGCACCGACGTGCATCAGCACGATCGCGCCGGGCGCGGCCCCGGCGAAGGTGCGGTCGAGGATCGCCCGGGTCGAGGCACCGTTCCATCCCTGGGTATCGATCGTCCAGAGCAGATTGTAATAGTAGCCCGCCGCCGCGAGTTGCCCGGCCACCGCCGCGTCGTACTCGCCGTAGGGCGGGCGGAACCAGGGCCGCGCGGAGAAGCCGAGGAGGGGCGTGAAGATCGCGTCCGCCGCTTCGAGTTCGGCGATTCGCGCGTCCGCGTTCAGCCCGCCGCGCCCGTCGCTGAGGCCCGTGAACGAGCGGTGGTCGAGCGTGTGGTTGATGACGTGGTGCCCCTCCGCGCCGATCCGCCGGACCAGATCGGGGTTGTCGCGCGCCCAGAGGCCGGTGATCCCGAACGACGCCTTGACGTTCTTCGCGGCCAGCGTGTCGAGAATCTGCGCGGCGTTGCCACGATCGGCCCCGGCATCGAGCGTCAGCACCATGATCGGCTCGATTGTCGCGAAGCGCGCGATCGTCCGCGCGGCGGCGGGGGGCGCGGGCGCGGCGACGAACGGTGCCGCGCCGAGCAGCCCCCGCGCCGTCGCGCGCTGCGCGCCGAGCAGGCCGAGGGTCACCGCACCGGGCGTCCCGGCGGCATCGGCGTGGTATTCGAGGCGACCGCGCTCGAAATACTGCGTCGGATAAGGGCGACCATCGGCGGGATTCGCCTCCACGAACTCTTCGGAGAGGGGATAGCCGAGCACGGTCAGGCCACCGCCCGCCATCCAATAATCACGGAATGCCCCGCCGAGGGTGTGCCCGGTCTCCGGGAAGAAGGCGCGTTCGGCGGGGGCGATGGGGAGGGCGCGGAAGGGCGCTTCGGCCTCGCGCCCGGTGGTCAGTTCGCGCCCGAGCTGGAGCCCTTGCACGAAATAGGGGCTACTCGCATACTCTGGGAACGTTTGCAAGACCGCGCGCTCGAAATACTGCGTCGTGCGCCCCCCTTCACCGAACTCCTCCGAGAGGGGGTAGCCGAGGATCGCCACGCCGCCCCGCTCCCGCCAGGCAAGGGTGAAGTGCGGCCCGACGGTGTGGCCGGTCTGCGGATAGTAGAGCGGCGCGACGGCACCCGCACGGGCGGGCGGCACCAGCGCCAGCAGGGCGACGACGAGCAGCACAGCGGCACCCAGGCGACGGAGGGAATTGACGGCGCGCATGCTTCGGCCTCCTCGGTGAGGGGTGCGGCGAGCATAAACGGGGGTTCGCGCCGCCATTATACCCCGGCGGCCACCCCGCGCCCGATGCGACTGACGAGCAGGAAGCTTGCCGCCAGCGCCAGGGCGATGATCGGGAAGAAGACGGCGTAGGGAATCACGCTCAGCGCGACCCCCCCGAAGAGCGGCAGAAGGTTCGCGGGGAGGAGGAGCGCCCCCTGTAAGCTGATGTAGAGGGGCCGCTGCGCCGCCGGGGCGATCCCGAGCAGCAGGTTCATCCAGCCGATGAACTCCCCGGCCAGCACCGCGCCGGAGACGACGTAGACGACGGTGAACGCCGCCGGGGGGAATTGCGGCGTCAGCAGCACGTAGAGGGGCAGCAGGGCCGCCAGGATGAGCGAGCACTGCACCACCAGCCGGTTGCCGAACTTGGTGCTGAGCCAGCCCCAGAGGCCGGTCGCCAGCAGTTGCCCGAAGATCGACGCGGAGACGAAGGTGCCGACCGCCGCGTCGCCGACCCCGACCGTCTCGCGCGCGAACTGGAGATAGAAGGGGATGGCGACGAGGTGGGCGACGTAGAGGACGCGCGCGCCGACGAGGCGGCGGAACGCGCCGTCCACGCGCCAGATGTGCCGCCCCTGCGCCAGGAGCGAGCGATCGTCGGGCGCGCCGCGCGGTTCGGCAGCGGTCCCTTTCATCTCGGTCGGTTCCGACTCGGTCGGCTCGTGGACGAAGGCGAAGACGGCGAAGGCGATCGTCAGCATCACGGCGGCGGCGAGGAAGAGCAGCGCGTAGTTGCGCGGGAATTGCCCCTCCGTCGTGAGGATTCGCGCGACGACGAAGCCCGCCGCGAACGAGCAGATGTTCCCCGCCGTCCGCCCGATCGCGGAGACTTGACCGCGCCGCTCCGGCGGGGTGATCCGAGCGAAGATATCGAGCCAGGCGACGCTCTCCAGCCCCACGCCGAGCGCGAAAAGGGCGTAGCAGACGAAGAAGATCGCCAGCAGCACGCCCGGGTCCGAGCGGGTCCAGGTGGCGGCAGCGAGGATGAAGATCGGGATGTTGCGGAACAGGCTGGTCGCGATCAGGAACGGCACCTTGCGCGGACGCCCGGTGAGGAAGCGCACCGCCGCGAGTTGCGGCAGGCCGATCCCCATCTGATAGACGGTCGGCACCAGCCCGAGCAGGACGGTGGACGCGGTGAGGGTGGCGACAAAGGCGATCAGCACCGTCCCGGCGTCGAAGAAGGCCGCACCGATCCCGAAAGCGACGATCTCCCCGATCGTCAGCAGGAAGTTCCGCCGGAGATGGCGACCCGCCTCATCGGGCGCGGCGGTCGCGCGCCCCACCGCCGCCGGTAATTGGTCCGGCGTCTCCACTGTTGTCATCGATCTCCCCTCGCCCACAATCTCGGGGATGGTCCCACCCTTACGGGCGGGCGTCAAGGGCGCGCCGCCCCTGTGCTAGACTGCACGGGTAGCGGTCCTGGCGCGCCCACGCGCGCCCCGCACAATCCGCGAGAAGGAGGCTTTTGTGGCAGAGACATCCCGCACAGTCCCGGCGATCGCCCTCGAGGATCTGGTGCGCGTCCCCGGTGTACAAGGCTTCGACCTGGCACCCACCGGCGACCGCGCCGTCATCGCCTGGAATGCGAGCGGCATCCCGCAACTCTACGTCGTCGCGCTCGCTGGCGCCGCCGCGCCGCGACAGCTGACGCACGGGACGCAGACGGCGATGGGGCCGCGCTGGTCGCCGCAGGGCGATTCGATCGCCTTCACGCAGGATGTGGGCGGCGACGAGAATGCCGACATCTTCCTGATCGCGCCGGATGGCGGCGAGCCGCGCCGGTTCACCGACACGCCCGGCGCGGCGAACAACGAGCCGACATGGTCGCCGGACGGCACGCGGCTCGCCTTCAGTTCCAATCGCGGCGGCCACTTCGATGTGTGGGTGCAGGCGCTCGACGGTGGCGAGGCCCGTCGCCTGACGGACGCCCTCGCGCCCGACCGCGACCTCCAGTGGTCGCCGGATGGCACGCGGATCGCCTTCAATTCCAACCGCTCCGCCGATCGCAACAACCAGGACGTCTTTGTCGTCACCGTCTCCGGCGACCGCCGCGAGCGCCAGATCAGCCCGAGCGAGGGTGCGGCCCACGAGCACGGTGGGCGCTGGTCCCCCGATGGCAGGGAGATCGCCTTCGTCTCCGACGCGCGCGGCGAGGACGACATCCTCGTCGCCACCGTGGAGGGGGGCCTGGTCACGCCGTTCGCGCAGGGGGAAGCGGAGGAGCAGGCCCCGGTCTGGTCGCCCGACGGGCGGCGGATCGCCTACCTGATCAATCGCGACGGCGGCAGCGAGTTGTGGGTCAAGACGATCGTCAGCGGCGGCAGCGTGCGGATCGAGGTCGAACCCGGCGTGGTGTCGGGCTTCGCCGCGCCGCAGTTCACCCCCGACGGTACGGGAATCGTCTTCATCCACAGCAGCGGCCAGGACCCCGCCGACCTCTGGCTCGCGTCGAGCGACGGCAGCGGTCCCGCGCGTCGCCTCACCGACTCCCTCGCCGTCAGCGGCGCATCGATCGAGCGCGACTGGCTGGCACAGCCGGAGCACGTCCGCTGGCCGAGCGCCGATGGCACGAGCGTGCCGGGCCTCCTCTACCGCCCGCGCGCCCTCCCCGCCGATGGTGAACTCCCCGCCGCGATCGTCTACGTCCACGGCGGCCCGACGGGCCAGACGACGAACGGCTGGAACCCGACGATTCAGTATTACGTCAACCACGGCTACGTCGTCCTCGCGCCGAACGTGCGCGGCAGCACCGGCTATGGCCGCGCCTATCGCGACGGCAACCTCAAGGACTGGGGGGGCGGCGATCTCGCCGATCTCGTCGCGGGGGCCGACTTCCTGGCGCGCGCGGGGTTGGCCGATCGTCGGCGGATCGGCGTGACCGGCGGCTCGTATGGCGGTTACATGACGCTGATCGCGCTGACCAAGTCGCCGCAGACCTGGGCCGCCGGGGTCAGCGTCGTCGGCATCGCCAACCTGCGAAGTCTCTACGAGCGGACGCGCGACGACTTGCAGTACTACCTGATCCAGCAGATCGGCACGCCGGAGGAGAACCCGGAGCTCTACCACGACCGCTCGGCGATCAACTTCGTGGACCGGATCGCGGCCCCGTTGCTGATCTTGCAAGGGGAGACCGATCCGCGCGTCCCGCTGCACGAGGCCGAGCAGATGCGCGAACTCCTCGAAGAGCACAACAAGACCTATCGCTACCACGTCTACGCGCAGGAGGGACACGGCTTCCGCCGCGAGGAGAATCGCATCGACGCCGCGCGGCGCACCGTGGCGTTCTTCGACGAGTATTTGTGAGTGGGCGAAGTGGTGCCAGTGGGCGGAGTGGGCGAAGTGGGCCAGTAGTGCGCGGAAGTGATGCAGAAGACTACAGGCCACGAGTAACGCATACTTTCTTCTGGTCCACTCGCCCACTCGTACCACTTCGCCCACTGGAGGAACGATGAAAGTGCTGATCTCCGCCGACATGGAAGGGACGTGCGGCGTCACGTCCTGGGTGCAGGTGATGCCGCCCGAGTACGGCCAGCAGCCGGCCTCGCTGACGGAGTACGAGCGGGCGCGGTTGCGGCTGACGCGCGAGGTCAATGCGGCGGTCGAGGGGGCGCTGGCGGGCGGGGCCGAGGAGGTCATCGTCAACGAGGCGCACAACGGGATGCGGAACCTGATCCCGGAGGAGCTGCACTCCTCGGTCCGCTTCATCACCGGCAACGACAAGCAGTTCGGGATGATGCAAGGAATCCAGGAGGCCGGGATCGGCGCGGTCTTCTACACCGGCTACCACGCCCGCGCCGGGACGCCCGCCGCCCCCCTCGCCCACACCTGGACAGGGTACGTGCAAGATGTGCGCTTCAACGGCGTCTCGACCGGCGAGTACGGGATCAACGCGGCGGTCGCGGGGCACTTCGGGGTGCCGGTCACGCTGGTGACAGGCGACGACAAGGCGGTCATGCAGGTGCGCGAGTTCTTGGGGGCGAACGTGGTCGGCGTGGTCGTCAAGGAGGGCTACGCGACGACAAGCGCGATCCATCTCCACCCGCTGCGCGCCCAGGAGTTGATCCGCCAGGGGGCCGAGGAGGCGATCCGCCGCGCCGCCGACGCCAGACCGTGGACGCTGCCGCGCGGCTGCCGGATCGAGTTGGACTTCGACCACCAGACGCGGGCCGAGCAGTGCCTCTACATCCCCGGCGTCGAGCGCGCGGGGGAGCGGACGATCGGCTACTGGCCGAAGGATGCGCTCGACTTCATCAGCACCTTCCGCGCGATCATGCGCGCCAGCGGGGTACCGCTGACGCCGTAGCAGAGGATCGCGCCGCATCGCCGCTATGCCGCCGATCAGCCCGCCGTCGCCACGCCGACGATGTGTGGCGCGGTGACGCCGGGATGGGTGCGGAAGTGGGCAATCTGCACCCGGGCGAAGCCCGCGTCCGCGATGGTGCGCCAGGTCTCGCGATCGGTGTGGCAACCATCCAGACAATAGAAGTAGCAGGGGCGGGCGAGCCATTGGGCGCGACGCTGCCAACTACCATCAGGCGCGGCCACATGCTCGATGAAGAGGAAGCGCCCGCCCAGCCTGAGGACGCGCCGGATCTCGGCGAGGGCTGCGGCGGGGTCGGCGACCGAGCAGAGGACGAGGGTACAGACGACCGCGTCGACACTGGCATCGGGAAAAGGGATTCGCTCCGCCGTGCCTTCGAGGAGGGTCAGCGGTCGCCCCAATTCGCCGGCGCGCTCCGCGAGATAGCGGCGCATGGCGGGGCTCGGCTCGATGGCGGTCAGGGCGATGTCGCGCGGGAGATAGGCGAGGTTCGCGCCCGTTCCCGGCCCGATCTCCACGACCGTGCCGCTGAGGTCGGCGAAGAGCGCCCGCTTGTGCCGCCGGTAATCGGCGTCGTCCACACCCTCCAGGCGCTTCATCAGCCAGGCGGCGAGTGGGCGCAGTGGGCGCAGGGGGCGAGTGGCAACAGTGGGACGAGAAGGTGAAGGATCGCGATCCAGGTCGGCGTCTCTTCTCGCACTCATTATCTCTTCCTAAGCCTACTCCGTCCACTCGCCTACTCCCCCCTGAACGGACACCGGCGCGCGCGTGTGCTAGAGTTTGCCCTATGATGGACCTGACCGGGCAGAGTATCGCCAATTACCGCCTCATCGCGCCACTCGACGACGATGGCTGCGTGGCGCGCTACCGCACGACCGATCCGCTGACTGGTCAGGCGCTCGTCCTGGCACTCCTGCCCGATAATACGGATCCAGCGGTGCCGGACCTGGGGCGACTGGCGGCGCTGGTCGGGCCGCACATCGTGCCGATCCTCGATTGGGGCGCTGTCGCAGACTGGCGCTACCTGGCCTTACCCGCATTGCGGGGCGGCAGCGCACGGCGTCTCCTGACGACGAGGCAGTCGCCGCGCGCGGCGATCGCGCTGGTGCGGCAGGCGGCGGAGGGGGTCGGCTACGCGCACGCGCGCGGCATCGCGCACGGCGAGCTGCGGCCCGAACGGCTGCTGCTCGATGAGGATGGGCCGGAGCGCGGTGTCGGCGCTTGGGTGCGCGTCGCCCTTTTCGGGCTCGGCGGGGCGGAGCCGGTGGTGGAAGCGCGCCCCTATGCCGCGCCAGAGCGCCTCCGTGGGGGGGCTCCCACCGCGCGCGGCGATGTCTATGCGCTCGGAGTAATCCTCAGCGAGGCGCTATTTGGGTATCGCCCCGGCACAGGCAGCGTCACAAACGATAGGGATATGTCGCGAGAGGGCGGGTTGCCCATCACCCCCGTGCTCGACGCGATCCTGCGCCGCTGCCTCGCCGCCGCGCCCACCGAGCGCTACGCCGATGCCGGTGAATTGGCGGCGGCACTGCGCGCGGCGGAAGAGCCGACGAGCGTTGCGGTCGCACCCGATAAGCCGGGCATCACCCTCGCGCTCCTGCCCGCCGCGCTGACGCTGATACCGGGCGAGCCGACCAC
>JAABUT010003296.1_pt1 | contig 14055 bp, 15 predicted proteins | sample 5559281 | NCBI WGS metagenome assembly JAABUT01 (sample SAMN10711880, study PRJNA513359) | rock metagenome | isolation source: Antarctica rocks | place: Antarctica: Victoria Land, Ricker Hills nord | collected 2016-01-04
TTCAATGAACATAGCAATGATAGAGACTGCAGCATATAGATCACTAGTCAAATGATTGAATGTGATTACTTTCGCGATCATCATCACGAAAATCGATCGACTTCTAAAAACAGCTAGAAATAAATCAAAAGATGTAAATCTACAAGAGCTTTCACATGAAGAGATCTTGAAAGAAGTCAAAGCTAAGCTTTCTTTGAAATATCATGACTATCTAGACGTGTTTGATTGAGCGATGATTGATCAACTACTTTCTCATTGCTTCTATGATCATAAAATAGAGTTGATCGACGAGAAAACATCTTCTCGAAGTCGTCTTTATCATATGTCTGATTACAAACTTCAAAAGATGAAGAACTATCTGATCAAGCATCTGAATAAAGATTTCATATCGTTTAGCTCAGCTTCATATGCTTCGCTCATACTATTCATCGAAAAGAAAGACGATAGCTTGCGTTTCTGCATTGATTACAGAAAGCTCAATGCTTTGATCAAATGAAATCGCTACTCTTTGTCATTAATAGACGAGACTTTCACTCATATACAAGAAAGCAAATATCTGACTTGATTGAACATCATTGTCACGTTCAATAAACTGCGAATGCATTCAGATAGTGAAAATTTGACTATCTTTATCACTTCTTTTGATTTCTACAAATATCATGTGATGTCTTTTGAATTAATCAACGATTCAACTTTCTATCAACACTATATGAATGACGTGCTATTTGACTATCTTCATCAGTTTTGTCAGATCTATCTAGATGACATTATTATTTACAGCAAAACACTGAAAAAACATAAGCGACACATATGATTAGTTCTACATAGATTACAAGAGACTGATCTTCAGATGAATATAAACAAGTGCAAGTTTCATGTTCAGAAGATCTTCTTTCTGAAACTATTGCTATTCATTGAAGAACTAAAGATGAATCTCAGAAAAGTACAAGCAGTAGTTGAATGATCTACTTTTACAAATCTCACTCAGATGCAGTTTTTCGTCGACTTCTGCAATTTCTATCGACGTTTTATAAAGAACTTTTCAAAGATTGTTCATTTTCTGATTTAACTAATTCAAAAAGAGATGATATTTGAATGAAATTAAGCTTGTTAAACAATCTTTGATCATATGAAGAAATGAATGACTGAAGTCTCTATTCTTCGTCATTTTGATCAAAATAAAGAGACTATTCTTGAAACAGACTCATTCAACTACGTCAACGATGACATACTTTCTCAATATGACGATGAAGAAACATTGCATTCAATGATCTACTACAGCAAGAATCTGAGCTTCGCTGAGTGCAATTACGAGATCTATGACAAGAAATTACTAGCAATCATTCATGTCTTCAAGCATTGATGATCTGAGCTGAAATTGACTGAGCTATTCATCAAGATGTTCATTGATCATCAAGCTTTAACATCATTAATGAAAGATAAAGAGCTAAGTAGATGTCAAATGCACTGAGTACAAAAGCTTGTTGACTTCAACTTCAAAATCATGTATCGCTCAGACAAATAAAACATCAAAGTCGATGCATTGACTCGTCAAGTCGATTCAGTTTCTAGAAGTTCAGAAAATGAGTGTGTTTGCTATCAATGAATCACTATTCTGACTTCGAATCGAATGAAAATTGCTGATTTAAAGAAGAACATCAGTGAATCAATCTATAAACAGATTCTTGAGATTAATGAAATCGACGAGAATTGTATGCTACTTCGCGAAGTCATAGCAAGAGATGAGACACAATATGAAGATATCAAATTAAGAGATTGTCTAGTTCAGAACGAAATACTATATCGAGATGATCTTCTATGAATTTTCTTCGATGAGCATCTTCAAATGAAGTTAATTCAAGAAGTTCACGATCAATCTTTTATTGATCATTTTGAAATTCTCAGAATGATGAAGATCATAAGAAGATACTACTATTGATCTTCAATGCAAAAGACAATAGATCAATATATTTGAAATTGCTACATTTGTCAGCGATCAAAGACTTCTCAAGATAAATTCAATGAACTACTACATTCTCTACTCATACTTGAACAGCAATGAAAGAACATAGTCATGAATTTTGTCATTGACTTATCTTTTTTGAAAGACAAAAACATCATACTAACAGTGATATGTAGACTGACAAAGAAACGACATTATATTTCTTGCTTCACTGATGACGAGAGAATCACAGCAGAAAAAACAGCTGAGCTAATGCTTCAGTGAATATATCAAATACACGATTTACTCGATTTCATTGTTTCAAATCGAGACTTTCAATTTATCTTCATTCTATGAAAGTCACTTTGCAAAAGACTAGATATTAATCTTCGACTCTTCATAATTTATCATCTTCAGATCAATGATCAAAGTGAACAAGTCAATCAGAACGTCGAAAGATATTTTTGATTCTTCTGTTTGTACATGCAGAATGACTGAGCTAAGCTATTACTCATGATCGAGTTTGTCAATAATAATGCTCTGTTCTCAATCATCTTCTCAATTTCTTTCTTTTTAAACAAAGACTTTCATTCTCATATGAGCTTTGAACTCGATGTCATTGAATATGAAAGTTCTTATGAACACTTGCAGACAACTAAAGTTGAGAATATATCTGAATATATGAACAAAACACTGAAGTTTGCTCGCGAGTCGCTAGTCAAAACATGAAAACAAATGATGAAACAAGTCAATAAGCATAGAAAAGAAGTTGATTATAAGATCAAATCAAAGATGTTTCTGAATGAAAGAAACATCGTTACAGCGAAATCTTTCAAGAAGTTAAATGACAAAATGCTCAATTCTTTCATCAATCTAGATCTTGTCAACTCATCATATAAGCTGAAATTATCAGAGTCTATGCATGTTCATGATGTATTTCATTCTGATCTGCTTCGCTCTGTTGTCAACAACTTTTTGTCTGATCAAAAGAATGAACTTTCAGATTCAATAGTGATAAACGATGAAGATGAGTGAAAAATCTATGATATATTGAATTTTCGTCAATATCGAAGATGACTTCAGTATAGAGTCAAATGAAATGACTATGACAATGATCTCAATTGATACAACGCTGATGACGACGAATTTATGAATGCTCAGAAGATCGTTGATGATTTTCATATTCAATACTTGAACAAATTGTGCTAATCTCAATCAATTATGATTGAGCAATCAATCGAGTCGAGCAGAAAATACATTCATGCAAACATGAATCATCAAAGAAAGAAGATAATGTCACGATTCTAGTCTTGTCAGACTCAATCTTCTAATCTTGTCAAATCTATTCTCACTTCATCATCTTGACTAGTCTCTATTGAGTCTAACGTCGACTGAGAAACACATATATGTAATCAGCTTCTTTTCTGTAGCTATCTTTCTTTCTTAGCATTTATCTTCTAGTTAAATGACACTCATATTGACTTGCTCTATGCTGACTTCTAACAATCAGCATGTCAAAATCAATTTGAGCAAGAAAAAATGAAAGCAGCTGAGCAATCAAGTTGATCAAATCTTTCATATTCTCGAATGCATTTGCTGCATCAAATCTGCGTATTTTTCGAAAATTTTTGAAGCGTTGAAGTCGTCTCGATTGACTTTATGATTCATGTCATAGAAAGTATTGAGCTTGAGAACATCTAGTAGAAATTCGATCTATATGATGAATTGATCGAAAAGCATATGATGAATCAATGTGTCAAGATGATCGTCATCGAAAGAGATTGAGAGCATCATATGTTCATCTGATGATTAAGAATAAAAGATAGAATATTTTCTTGAAATCATTTTTATCATATGTTTGATTACAAACTTCAAAAGATGAAGAATTATTTAATTAAATATCTGAATAAGAACTTTATATTTTTCAGCTCGATTTCATACGTTTCACTTATACTATTCATTAAAAAGAAAGACAATAGTCTGCGTTTCTGCATTAATTATAAAAAGCTCAATGCTTTGATTAAATGAAATCACTACTTTTTATTTTTAATAAATGAAACTTTCACTTGTATTCAAAATAGCAAGTATTTGACTCAATTAAATATAATAGTTATTTTCAACAAATTACATATGCATTCAAGAAGTGAAGATTTAACTATCTTTATTATCTTTTTTGATTTTTACAAATATCATGTGATATTTTTTGAATTAATAAACGACTTGACTTTCTATCAACATTATATAAATGATGTATTGTTTGATTATTTACATGAGTTTTGTCAAATTTATTTAGATGATATTATCATTTATAGCAAAATACTGAAGAAACATAAACAACATGTATGATTGATTTTACATAAACTACGAAAGACTGATCTTCAGATAAATATAAACAAGTGCAAATTTCATGTTCAGAAGATTTTCTTTCTGAAACTATTACTATTCATTGAAAAACTAAAGATGAATCTCAGAAAAGTATAAACAGTAATTGAATGATTTACTTTTACAAATTTCATTCAGATGCAATTCTTCATTAACTTTTGCAACTTTTATCAACATTTTATAAAGAACTTTTCAAAAATTGTTCATTTTCTGATTCAACTTACTCAAAAAAAGATGATATTTGAATAAAATCATGCTTGTCAAATGATCTTTGATCATATGAAGAAATGAATGATTGAAGCATTTATTCTTTGTCATTTTGATCAGAATAAAAAGACTATTCTTGAAATAAACTCATTCAACTACGTCAACAATGATATACTTTTTCAATATGATGATAAAGAAACATTGCATTCAATGATTTACTACAGCAAGAATCTGAATTTTATTGAGTGCAATTATAAAATTTATGATAAGAAGTTATTAACAATCATTTAAGCATTCAAGCATTGATGATTTGAGCTGAAATTGACTGAGTTATCAATTAAAATGTTCATCAATCATCAAGTTTTGACATCATTATTGAAGAATAAAGAGCTGAGTAAACATTAAATGCATTGAGTTCAGAAATTAACTGATTTCAACTTCAAGATAATGTATTGATCTGATAAACAGAACATTAAGATCAATGCATTAACTTGTTGAGCTGACTTCATGCTCAAAGATTTCAATAATGAATGTATTCATTATTAATGAATCACTATTTTAACATTGAATTGAATGAAGATTGCTGATTTAAAGAAGAATGTCAGTGAGTCAATTTATAAATAAGTTCTTGATGTGAATGAAATCAATGAAAATTGTACTTTACTTCGTGAAGCAATAGAAAAAGATGAAGCATAATGCAAAGATATCAAGCTGAAGAATTGCTGAGTTCAGAATGAAATTTTATACAAAGACAGTCAGTTATGAATCTCATTCAATGAATTTTTACAAATGAATCTGATTCATGAGATGCATGATCAACTTTTAATAAATCATCTCAATATTCTTAGAATGATAAAAATCATCAAACAAAACTACTATTAATGATTCATGTGAAAGACAGTAAATTAATATATTCAAAACTGCTATGTTTATCAATGATCAAAAACATCTAGAAATAAATTAAATGACTTGCTTCAATCTTTATTAATATCTGAACAGCAATGATAAAACATAGTCATGAATTTCATTATTGATTTATTTGATTTATATGATTACAACATTATTTTAACTGTCATCTGCAAATTGTTGAAAGAAAGACATTATATTTCTTGCATCATTGATGATGAAAATATCACAGTTGAAAAGACAGTTGAAATGTTGCTTCAATGAATATATTGAACTTATGATTTATCAAACTTCATTATATTCAATTGAGATTCTCAGTTCATCTTCATTCTTTGAAAGTCTTTTTGCAAATGATTAAACATTTCTCTTTAATTGTTCATCATTTATCATCTTCAGATCAATGATCAAAGCAAACAAGTCAATCAAAATATTGAGTGATATCTTCATTTTTTCTGTTCATACATACAGAATGACTGATTCAAATGATTACTTATGATTGAGTTTATCAATAATAACATTTTGTCTTTAATCATCTTTTTAACTCTCTTCTTCATGAACAAGAACTTTCATTTTTATATGAGTTTCAACTTTGACATCATTAAGTATGAAAGCATTCGCGAACGTTTGCAAATTGCTTGAGTTGAAAATATATTCAATCACATGAATAAAACATTAATTTTTGCTCGCGAAGCTTTGATTAAAACACAAGAGCAAATGATGAATCAAATTAATAAACATAGAAAGAAGATCAATTATAAAATCAAATTAAAAATATTTTTGAATGAAAGAAACATCATTACAGTGAGATTTTTTAAGAAGCTAAATGATAAAATGCTCAATTCTTTCATCAATTTAAATCTTGTCAACTCTTCATATAAACTGAAATTATCAGAGTTTATGCATGTTCATGATGTATTTCATTCTGATCTGCTTTGCTCTGTCATTGATGATTCTCTGTCTGATCAAAAGAATGAATTTTCGAAATTAATAATAATAAAAGATGAAGATAAATGAAAAATTGATGATATACTGAACTTTCAACACTATAGAAGACGACTTTAATATCAAGTCAAATAAAAAAACTATGACAATGATTTCAATTGATATAACGTGAACGACAATAAATTTATGAATGTTTCAAAAATGATTGATGACTTTCATATCAAATATTCAAGAAAAGTGCATTAAGAAACAACATTCATGCAAACATGAATAATCAAGAAAAGAAAGTAATGTTATGATTTTAATCTTATCAGACTCAATTTTTTAATCTTGTTAAATTTATTTTAACTTTGTCATCTTAACTAATCTTTATTAAGTTTAATGTTAACTGAGAAACATACATATGTAATCAACTTCTTTTCTATAATTATTTTTCTTTCTTAGCATTTATCTTCTAGTTAAATGACACTCATATTAACTCACTTTATGCTGATTTCTAACAATAATAGCAGAAACATAATTATTAATTGAATCAAATCTTAATATTTATTACACTTTTTTTCTTATAGCAATTGTATAAAATTACTTATAATGATTTATATGAAGTTTTTGCAACAAAACTTTCTTATTTAAAAACATGATGAGTTTATCTTTTATTATTATTTAATCATTCATGAACTTATGTTTTGCATAAAATTTCTACTTTACTTAATGCATGTTGTATAAAAATGTTGAAAAAGATTTTATTCATCATTTCTTTTATTTTAACTTGTAGTTTCTGATTATATTAATTGAAGCATTCATACATTTCAAGATTAATGCAATCTGTTCATATTGATATAATTCAACTGTAACATTCATTTCATTGAAAGCATTCATCATCAAGAACATTATTATCAAAGTTATTATACATTGCAGTATTGCATGCAAAATTAATTCAGATGTAACAAATTTCATATAAATAAATTGTTAAAGAAAATCAGAAGCAACAAGTGCAAAATAAAGTAATAATTGAATAAATAATTGAAATGAAACAAGTCTTCAAATATGTTACATATTATTAAAAGAAGAACTTTATTAACATGCAATATGTTGAAAGCTTGATAATAACTTGAAATAATTAAAAACATCAACATGTAATGCATATATGAAAGAAAAGCAGATACAATTATAATCAGAATTATTAAACAGTTATTATCAAACTTTCAGATATGCAATAAAAATCATATGATTTTTTTATATTTAAATAAATTAGTGCATGAAAATTACTTCATACAAAATTATCATAAACATTGTACAATATTTTCTTTTTTCTTTCATTAATCATCATCTCATCATCATTATTATCATCAACAACATAAGTGTAACAGTTTAAAATGATATATAGTACAAAGTATATAAATTAATGATGCATTGTACAATGCAAAATAACAACAACAATATAAGTTTAACAACTGCAATAAATATTAAATGTATAAGTTGATGATGTTTTGTATGAAGAGCAACAGTAATGATGTGAGTTGAATTTTATTTTATTTATGAACTATGTGATTTACATGTTGTACAAAAAATTCTTGTTCTTTAAAATTTCATTGCAATCATTATTGTTGTTAACACTTTCACTTTCATTACTTTTGCTTCAATTAACATCTTTTTTTATCTTTTTATAAAATAATTACAACTTACTATCTTCATTCATACAAAATTTAAACATGCACTTTTCACTCATTTTAAACAAAATTTTGATTTTATACAAGAAATGATTTCTTTGAATCAAATGAAAATGTACAGATTTTTATACATCAACATTGTTTTGATTCAATCTCATGAATAAGTCATTTTTGTGACTTGTACACAATGTGCATAATCAAATGATTTTCAATCTTTCTTGAAGTGTTGCTTTATTTCAAAGCATTTTGAGAAAGTTTGTATCAATTGCAAATGACAAAATCATGTAACATGATGCAATTTTCTTAAAATTGAAAATGACAAAAGTGAAAATGAATAAAATGAAAATCATCATTCTTGCTTATTCAAAAGAGAAAATGATTGTACAAAGCAAAAAAGATTGAAAGAATTTAAGTTGAAAGAGTAAAAACTGTTGAGAGTGAGAAATGTTTTTAATTTCATTGTGTTAAATTAATGATATGTATGAAACACATTTTTTTTTCTATTTATAAGCATTTATTTTTTCAGCATATTTTGAAGCACAGTCATGTATCTTAAGTCAGCAATTTGCATCTTTACATGATGCTTAAAATCAGTACTTTGTACAAAGAAAAAAGTTATCATGATTATTTTTTAGTATGAAAAAAGCGAAAATAAATTCTTTTATCTACATTTTATACATAATGTTAATTAATCTTGTTGTATAAAGTAGAATTAATAAACAGCATTCAATCAACTCTTCTTGTTGTTACAGCTCATGCAAACTGACTATTAATCTTTTTTACGAGCATATCAAGACTGATTAGAACTAGTCAATGATTTAGTCGAGATCTGATCTAGATCTAACTCAGATTTGACTCAGATATGATTCAACACTCTTTTTCTTTCTCAACATCTTGTTCATCTACATCTTTTTTTTTTCATGTTACAAACACATTTCTTTCAAGTTTAGCACAGTTTCTGAACATTACATAAATAAAAGCTTTTGTATCAATCTTCTTCTGTATTTTTAATATTCAGTTATAGCTATTTCTAAAGATCAAGCACTATCAATTCTGATCTTCATTGATTGTATCATTTAAACATGATTCTGACATTATATTAAGAATTTGTTAATCACATGATATTAATCTCATTACTCATTCAACATACTTGTCTAAACAAAATGAGTTTAAAGAAATTCATTTATCTGATGATCAATGACAATTGAAAGACAGAACAACATTAAAGAGTTGAATAAAATCAACGATGAAATTGTTTGAATTGCTAGACTACTTATTGTTCATTAAGTATGCAAAGTTCACTCGATTATGAAAATCATGATAAAGAATCTTCGTGAATTGCTCAAGAATCAAATCGATCGATAGATTCAACAATAAAGAATCTTCGTTGTTTATTAGAGAATCAATCAAATTACTCAACAAATAAATCTCATCTTCTAATTGAAGATTGAATCTCATCTCATATGTCTTTCTTCTTCAATCATCAAGCATCGTCATTCATTCAACTCTCTTTCAAACAAATCTCATCATGTTTAATCATTCATTTACTGAAGAGCATTCTGAGAAATTTCAAACTCATTTCTTTCAAATCTTTGATGCTGATTCATTGAAATCACGAACGAAATCATCAAGTGCTACATCATTCATTCATGAAGATGATGAATCATTCACTGAAACAGTAATATCTCTTGTGTTCTATGAAATCTGAAAGACTTGAAGTCTAGTTCTTGATAAAGAAACAGATCGACTCTACGAGTTAAATAAACAACAAGAAGACGAAATCAAAGAGTTAAAGACAAGATTTCAAACTAAAGAAAACACTTCTTTTGATTTCATTTACTTTGAGCGTTTTAGATCTCAAAAAATATCTGATTCTTCGCTGTTTATTGATGAAAAGAACTCTATTTGAAAGAATTGATACAAAAAAATTCAGAATAAACTAGAGATCAACATCGATCTCTTTTTTAATGAACAAGTCAAATTGAGCTATGTACATTCTAGATTATTCAATGACGCAGCAAAGATCACTCAAGCTAAATGTGAACGTGATTGTGTCAATTTTTACAGAATCATTGAAGATCTTTTGAAAGAGCTAGCTCAGTTGTTTGATGATTCAAATAAGAAAGTTAACTTTCATAGAAAATACTACAACTTGATTCAAGAATCAAAGAAATTCAACGAGTTTTATACTCAGTTTCAACGACTATTTTTCTATCTAGACTATCACGAAAAGCAACTGATTGTTGATCTGAAAGATAAAATACATTTTTGTTTTCAATTCATTTAAGTAGATCAATCAGTTCAATCTGATTCTTTAAAAGAAATTCGTTTCTATCTGATTCATTTGAATAATGATCAGCGAGTCATTCAAGAGATCAAGAACAAGCTCAAACATGTCAATGATATTTCAAAAACTATCTTTCATAAAGCAATTGTTATCACTTAATCAGTCAATCACTTGAAGTCTGATCATCTAAAGTTGCGTGACGTGATTTTAACTAACGTCAAAGAAGCAAACATTCTAGTTGAAAGCTGTTTTGTATATCATAAATCAGATCATAGCTTTAAGAAGTGCTTCAATCGATCTACTAGAATCAGTGCAGTGAACAAAGAATATGATTGCTTCGATTTCAATTTGAATTTCAATTCAAAAAACTAGTCATCTTTTCAAAAGTCATCAAAGAAATAGAGATTATATCTTTGTGTAAATTAAATGAAATTCTATTGAAAGAGAATTACTTTGAAAAGTCATTTTTAATTGATGCTCATTTCATCTTTCAGAAATGATCTTTCAGTCTTTGTTCTTTAATAGACAGTGATTCAGTCATTTACACAATCATACATTTCAATCTAGTCGATAAAATATGCAAGAAACTGAAAATTCAATCTATATCACTGACAAAAGAGAAGCTAATAAGAGATTATGATGAGAAGATATTTAAGAAGACAATCACTCATAAAATTCTACTCAATCTCATTATCGAAAGTCATAAGAAATTGACTGTATCAATGTTGATAGCTGATATCAATCATCATGAAGTCATATTGAGTAAGCTCTGAATGAATAAAAACGAAATATTACTGAATATACAAAACAACATCATTGTTTTTTCAAATCAATTGAATACTTCTATTTTGATTTTTTCAATCTCGCTCAATTCAAAGCATTCAAGTTGATCGCGATCAACTTCGCTTTCTTCAATCACTCAGACTAAGACTTTTATGATGCTCAAACGACTCGTTTCAATCACTGCTCAAAAAGAGTCATTCTCGATTCAAAGCATAAATGTTGCTTCATTCAAAACATTGTTGAATCATTCAAAGAAGAACAAGATCAAAGTCTTTGCTTTATTCATGATGAATATCAATAAAAAAATCGCGTACAATACTCAGTGCAATTTGAATGCTCTAAACATCTCTTCAATCAATGAAACGACTCAGAATTTAAAAGACATTAAAGCAAAGCTGTCTTCAAAATATCACGAGTTTTTAAATGTTTTTGATCGAGTTCAATTGAATAAACTACTTTCTCATTGCTTCTACAATCATAAAATTGAACTCACTAGTGATTCAACATTCTCTTGCTGTTGAGCATATTAAATGTTCTCTGTCAAACTTCTGAAAGTAAAGAAGTATCTGAATGAGAATCTGTCAAAGAAATTCATCACTCTCAGTCAGACTCTCTATTTCTCTTCAATTCTATTCACTTTCAAAGCAAATAAAGATCTTCGATTCTGCATGAACTATTGAAAGCTAAATGTCATTTTCAAAAGAAATAGATATTCTCTATCATTGATAGACGAGATCATTGATAAAATAATGAGTTGCAAGCATCTGACTAGATTGAACATCATATCAACATTCAAGAAACTTTGAATGCATCTTGATAGCAAGAATTACATCACTTTTATCATTGTTTTAGAAGCATATAAATACAAGATGCTATCATTTGAACTGATTAATGAATCGATCTTCTTTCAACAATATATGAATGACATTTTATAAGACTTTCTGAACGACTTTTGTCAAGTCTATCTAGATAACATTCTCATCTATAACAAAATGAGAAAGAAACATAGAGATCATGTCAAACTAGTATTGAGTTAACTACGTGAAGCTGAATTACAGATAAATATTTGAAAGTGCAAATTCAATGTAGAAGAGACTGTTTTTCTAGAAGTCATTGTATCAGAACTAGATCTTCATATGAATCTCAGCAAAGTGACAGTCATAGTCAGCTAAATCATCTCAATCAATCTAAAGAAAATTCAGAGCTTCGTGAGATTTGTTAACTTCTATCGTCGTTTCATTAAAAACTTCTTGAAGCTAGTCAAATTGTTCACTCAGCTGACTAGAAAGAATACATCTTTTGTTTGAAACAAGATTTGTGTTTAAGTCTTTGACAATTTAAAGAAACAAGTCAGCTTAATCTCAGTACTTCATCACTTTGATCTCAAACGACAAGCTATTCTGAAGATCAACGCTTTGAACTATGTAAAAGATGAAATACTATCTCAGTATGATGATGAGAGAGTTCTTCATTCAATGATCTTCTACAGCAAAAGCATGATTCTCGCTGAAATCAATTATCACATTTATGACAAGAAATTGCTAGTCATTATTCGATGTTTTAAACACTGATGACTCAAGCTGAAATGCATTGAACTATTCATTCAGATGTTCATTGATCATCAGACTTTGAAGATCTTCATGAAAAACAAACAGTTGAGTCAATGACAAGTCAATTATTTGAACATTCTATTGAAGTTCAACTTTCAAATCATCTTTAGATCAGACAAAATGAACATAAAGATTAATGCTTTAATCAGAATGTCTCTAGCAGATGTCTTTGAATCAGCTCAGCGTCTTGAAAATCATTTTCAGACTATTCTGATTTCTGATAAAGTTGATGTTCTATCTGTTGAATCAGAAGTAAATCTCTATCAACGAGTACATATGACAAATCAAATAAATGAGTTCTGTAGCAAATATAAACAAGCTATGAATGAAAACAAACTCAAATTTCATATCACTAAACTGAAGAACTGCAAAATTATTGACAACATTCTATTTAAAAAAGATCTACTGTGAATTTCTGAGAATATGCACACGAAATTACTACAAGAAGTGCATGATCAATCTTTAATCTTTCATCTTGACAATAAACAAATCATTGATCTAGTTCAGTGTTTCTACTATTGATCAGATCATTGAGCTACTATTCGATGATACATTCAAAACTATCATGCTTATCAGCGAAGCAAAGTTTCTAGAAATAGCATCAATGAACTTCATCATTCTCTTTCAATTTCACAGAAACGCTGAAAAGATATAGTTATAAACTTCATCACTGAACTATCTTTGTCAGAAGACTGTAACATCATTTGCACAATCATATATTATTTCATCAAAAAACATCATTATGTTCTTTGTCATTAAAAAGATGATGACATCTCAGTTGAAGAAATGATTTAAATCATGCTATGAAACGTCTATCAACTGCATGATTTACTCAGTTTTATTGTTTTGAACAGAAACTCTTAATTCATATCAACTATGTGAAAAAGTCTTTGCAAGCGACTGAGAATCACAGCTAGTTTATTCACAGTTTATCATTCTGAGATTGATGATCAATTGAAATGAGTCAATCAGAATGTTGAATGCAAACTTAAAATCTACTGCAATTACATGCAGAATGACTGAGTTAAATGAATATTTATGATGAAATTCAGCAACAATTTCAATATCTTCTTGATCACTTCAATGACTTTCTTCTACTTCAATAAAGAATTTCACTCTTGAATGAGTTTTGATTCAGATACGACTGACTATAAAATGACTCATGAATGACTTGAAGCTAGAAAGACAAATGATATTGTCATTCAAATGAAAGAGCTACTGAGCTTTAATCATCAACAATTGAAAAAGATGAAGCTGATCATTGAAGTTCAGATCAATAAACATAGATGAAACATCACATATGAAGTAAATGACTGAGTTTGACTA
>JAABUT010003297.1_pt1 | contig 14042 bp, 8 predicted proteins | sample 5559281 | NCBI WGS metagenome assembly JAABUT01 (sample SAMN10711880, study PRJNA513359) | rock metagenome | isolation source: Antarctica rocks | place: Antarctica: Victoria Land, Ricker Hills nord | collected 2016-01-04
ATTCGACGACGCGGCGGACCAACGCCGCCCCCTCCTCCGGCTCGACCAGTCCCGGCCCGACGATCGTCGCCGCCGCGCCCTGGCAGAGAATCTCCAGCTCGGCCAACTGTTCCGGGTCCGGTGCGCCGCTGGGGAGGGCGGGAAGGGCCGCGACCAGGGCTTCCGGGATCGCCACGCCGAGCGCGGGCGCGACCGGAGCGGCCACCGCCAGTTGCAGTTTGCCCGCCCCCACGCGCAACGCCGCCGTCGCCGCCAGCAGCGCCCCGCCCGGCACGCGCGCGTCCCCCCCGACGACCAGGATTCTCCCGCGCGCCTCTTTGTCGGCGTCGGCCCCCGGCTCCGGGAGCGCCCAGTCGCCCAGGAGTTCCCGCGTGATCGCCCAGCCCCCGCCGGGAGCGGTCTCGCCCGGTGCGTCCTCCGCAGGCCTCGTGGGGGATTCGTGCCGCGTCGCGCCCGGTGTGCTGGCCGTGGCGGTCATGGTTGTGGAGGGCTGGTTCGACTCGTCGGTTTCCGGTGCGTCGCGGCGCATGGTCGTCTCCTCCGGGTGCGATTCGATGGGGGGCACGTGGCCCGGGTGTTCGGCGGTGACGGATACCCGCGCGTCGGCCAGGTGCGCGACGCTATTAAACGTGTGCAGCGCGAGATGGCCTTCGGCGCGTCGATACGAGGTGACGGAGGTATTCGCGACCTCGCCGGGCTTCTCCAGCGCCAGGACCCCCGCCTCGTCCAATCCTTCGAGCACGTAGCGCAGGCAGACCACCACGACCTGATGGGTGACGATCAGCACACGTCGATCGGCATATTCGGTGCGGAGGAGCTCGACGATCGAGCGCAGGCGCAGGATCACGTCGCACCAGCTCTCGCCGCCGGGCGGACGGTAGTAGAACTTCCCGAGCTGCCCGTACGCCTCCGCCTCCGCCGGGTAGCGCGCGATGATCCCCGCGCGCGTGAGCCCTTCGAGTCGCCCGGCATCCTTCTCGCGCAGGCGCTCGTCGGTCACGATCGGGATCGGCGCGCGCTCGCCGGTGTGCCGTGCCGGGCGCTCCTCGCCCGCGATCGGCGCGCCGGTCTCGATCGCGCCGAAGAGGGGCCAGCCCGCCGCCTCGGCGATGTGCGCGGCGGTCTCGCGGGTACGGCGATAGGGCGACACGAGGATTGTCGTCGGCGCTGGCCCCGCTTCACGTCCGAACCAATGGCCCAGCGCCGCCGCCTGTGCGGTGCCGCGCTCCGAGAGCGGGATGTCGGGGTCGCGCGCCGTCACCCCGATCGTTTGCGAACCGCTCGATTGCGCCGCGATGTGCGCGGCATTGCCGACACTCTCCGCATGGCGCACCACCCACAATTGTTCCGGCCAGGCCGCATCGCTCATCGTCTCTCCTTACCGCCACGCTCGCCGTATCCGTTGCCGCCCTTTCTCAGGGGCGGTGCCTCGATTACGGGCCGCTCGCTGCGGCGGCTCATCGGATCGCATACGAGGCGGACGGCAGGGTATCATTGTGCGGCAATTTACGCACTGATGCTGCCCGGAGATGGGTCGGAGCGTCTTGATCGGTAGACCGGACGATGGGCTCCGGTCTATCGCGGGGCGACGGCACGAGGCGGTGGCGACGTGAGGGATGGGGGCAGATGATCGGGCGCGCGGCGTGGCGGGCCGTGGCGGTGGGGTGCGGTGCCGGACTCTTCCTCACCGCGACGATGCTCCTTGTGCGCCTCTGGCTCGGGACAGCCACCTTCCCGGAGCGGATCGCCGATGGCGTGCTGCTGCTGATCCCGCAGCAACTCTTCAGCCTGACCCTCGATCGGTTCGGCTTCGCCGCCAAGCCGCTCCTCTTCGTCGGCATCGTCGCGGCCCAGGTGATCGTCGCGGGGATCGGTGGCTTCCTCTACTGGACCCTCGCCGTGTTCCTCGCCGGGCGATTCGACCTGACGCACCCGCTCGCGGGCGGCGCGCTCGGCATCCTCCTCGGCCTCGCGATCGACTTCGCCCTGCTCCCCGCGCTCGGCATCGTCGCCCCGACCGCCGCGCGTGGCGACGTGCCGCTGCCTGCGGCGCTCGCGCAGGCGGGCTTGCCGAGCCTGACCTATGGCCTGGCGCTCGTGGTCCTCCTGCGCCTGGCGACCCCGCCGCGCGCGCGGCGAGCGGCGTCGGGCGGAGCCTTCGTCGTGGAACGGGGGGCGGTCGCACGGCGAGCGGCGCTCGCCCTGCTTCTGTCGGGCGGCGGGGCGCTGGTCACCGCGCTCGCCTTGCGTCGCCTGATCGACGGGCCACCCGCCGCCGCGACCGCCACCCCATCCGCACCGCCGACGATCGCCGCCGGTGACCTCCCGACCCCAGTGCCGACAGCGCCCGCCGCATCCACCGTCGAGATCGCCCCCGCCCCCGCCACCGCGAGCCCTCCCGCCACAGCCGGGGCGCTCGGTGGCGCGCCCCCCATTGCGACACCGGCGGCGACGGTGTCGGCAACGCCGACGCTCGTCGCGAGCGGGCCGATCATCCCGGCGGCGGTCGCGCCCGCGCTCACGCCGACCGCGCGGTTCTACCTGATCTCGAAGAATCTGGTCGATCCGGCGCTTGTCGGGAATCTGTGGGAGTTGACGATCGGCGGGCTGGTGAACGAGCCCAGGACGATGCGTCGCGACGAGTTCCTGACCATCCCGCCGGTCACGTTCGCCGCGACCCTCGAATGTATCAGCAACGAGCCGGGCGGCGACCTGATCGGCACGGCGACCTGGGCCGGGGTGCCCCTCCGCACCCTACTGGTCGGTGTCGGGATTCGCCCCGAGGCGACGCACGTCGTCTTCGGGTGTGCGGACGACTACGTAGAACGCCTGACGCTCGCCCAGGCGCTCGATCCGGCGACGGTCCTCGTCCACACGATGAACGATGCGCCGCTGACCCAGAAGCACGGCTTCCCCGTGCGCCTGATCGCCGCCGGGCGTTATGGCATGAAGAATCCGAAGTGGGTCGTGCGGATCGACCTGATCGCCGGGGCGATCCCGAGCTACTGGTCGCAGCGCGGCTGGAATCCCGACGCTCCGGTGCAGGCCTTCACGCGGATCGATGCGCCCGCCACGGCGGTGGGGGCGCGGGGGGCGACCCCGGTCGGCGGCGTCGCCTATGCGGGGGATCGCGGCATCTCGCGCGTCGAGATCAGCGCCGACAACGGGGCGACCTGGCTCCCCGCCGAACTCGAAGCGCCTCTCTCGCCGACCACCTGGGTCCGTTGGATGGCACCCTGGACGCCGCCCGCGCCCGGCACCTACACCCTCAGCGCGCGCGCCTTCGAGGCCGACGGCACCCCGCAGACCGCCGAGACGACGACCCTCAATCCGCGCGGCTCGACCGGCTACGGACGCCGGACGGTGATCGTCACCCTCTGAGCGGCTGTGCCCTATATCCACTATCGGGGGAATGCTGTCCTCGCTCACAACGGATCGATACGCGCTCTGATGGTGCTGCGGTCATCTGATGAGGGATGGCATCCTGAACAGGGGAATTATCACTATTGCACAAGCCGTATGGGCGTTTCCCCTATTGACTCTGTATCTACTTGGCGATATTATGGATTGTAGAGCAGAACAAAGTTTGTCCTGGCAAAACGTTCGCGCGGCACGGTGCGTGGAGGGATATGGACGCATCGTCGCCGGACGAGCGCTACTACGTCGAGGTGGTCGCGGAGGCGAGCGAACTCCTGCGCGCCTTCGCGAATGCGCCGTATCGCTTCACCTTGACCGAGTTGAGCGTCGCGTCGGGGCTCTCCAAGAACAAGACGTTTCGCCTGCTCTACACGCTGGTGTACACCGGCCTGGTGCAGCAGGACGCCGAGACGAAGCGCTACATGCTCGGCCTGCCGCTCCTCCACCTGGCGAGTATCGTCCAGGGGAGCAACGAACTCTTGCTTGCCGCGCGCGATACCCTGGATTGGTTGCAGGAAACCATCGGGGAGCGGATCAACCTGGGCACGTACGATGGCCCCGACCACGCCATCTGCGTCGATACGCGCGAGAGTGCGCGACGGATCGCGATCAGCGCGCGTATCGGGGTCCGTATCCCGCTCCACGCCGGGGCCGTGCCGAAGATACTGCTCGCCTTCTCGACGGACGCGCAGATCGCTAGCTATCTGGAACGCAACTCGCCCCTGCGGCAATTCACGCCGCGCACGGCGACGACGGCTGACGCGCTATGGGACGATCTGCGGACGATCCGCCGAAACGGCTTCGCCGCCAGCGAGGAGGATCTCGACGAGGGGATGGGTGCCCTGGCCGCCCCGATCTTCGACCGCTACGGCGCGGTCGTCGCTGCTGTGAGCGTTGCGGTGCCGGTGGAGCGCTTCGGTCGGTTCGAGCGCGAGGAGTATGAGGCGGCGTTGCAACGGGCGAGCGAGCGTATCTCGCGCAACCTCGGGTTTGTCGCCTCATTTGGGCGACAGGGTCTTGCCTGAGGCGTCCGATATGGCGCGTATCAGCCGCCGCGCGTCGCAGGGTGTCTACGGTTCGTAGCAGCGTTCGGACACCTGTACCGCCGGATCTGGCGCAACTGCCTGGCAAGGGCTGGAGCGGCGCTCACGGTGGCGTGGACACCGTCTGACGATGCGTTGATTTTGGCCGGACAACGGGTGCGCCCACTTGGGCGCAAACGCGACAAGAGGAGGGATTCATGCCACGCGAAGGACAAATTGCCCGACTGAACCGCCGTCAACTGCTCACCGGCCTGAGTGCGATGGGCGCGCTCGCGCTCGCCGCCTGTGGCGGGAGCGTCGCGGTCCCGACTACTGCCCCGGCCGGGAGCACGGCCCCCGGCGCGAGTAGCGCCCCGCCGACCCAGGTCATCTTCGGCACACAGCAGCCGACCGCGATCCCGCAGCTCCCGACGCAGTCCGTCGCGACCCCCGCCGCCGGTGGCGCGGCGACGGTGACGCGCGCGGCCTCGGCGACCGCCGCCCCGGCGGCGGCGACCCCGGCGATCACGGGGCAGCGCGGCGGCACGGTGCGCTTCCCGGTCGGCTCCGACCCGGTCCCGAACCCGATCTCGGCACCGGGTGGCCTCGCCAGCATCTTCGGCAACAAGCTGATGTTCAACGGCCTGATCCGCTACAACAGCAAGACCCTCAATCCGGAGGGCGACCTCGCGGAGAGCTGGAGCTTCTCGCCGGATGGCAAGGAACTGACCTTCAAGCTGCGGAGCGGCGTGAAGTGGCACGACGGCCAGCCCTTCACCGCCGAGGATGTCAAGTTCACTTTCGACACGATGCTCGACACCAAGATCACCGCGCGCTTCCGGTCGAACATCCGTGGCGTGACGGAGGCGCGGGTCGTCGACCCGCTGACGGTCGTGCTGAAGCTCTCCACGCCGCTGCCGTCGTTGCCGATCCAGCTCGGCTACAACGTGCTGATGGTGCCGAAGCACATCTTGCAGGGGCAGGACATCAATACGCCGACCGAGTTCCTGAAGAAGCCGATCGGCACCGGCCCCTTCAAGATCGTCGAATACACACCGGGCAGCACCCTGACCGTGGAGCGCAACGACGCCTTCCACTTCGGGGCACCGCTGCTCGACCGGATCACCCTCCGCGTCATCCCTGACATCAACTCGCAACTGGCGCAGATGAAGTCGGGCGAACTCGATTTCATGCTGATGGAGCCCGATCAGGCGGCCTCGATCGGCGGCAGTAACAACATCGTGATCCAGAACGCCGCGCAGGTGAACTACTATTTCATCGCCTACAACAACTCGCGCCCGGTCTTCGCCGAGAAGGAGGTCCGCCAGGCGCTGACGATGGGCCTTAACCGGGAGGACATCGTTAAGAGCATCCTCGGCGGCGCGGCGCGAGTCGCCAACGGGCCGATCAACCCGCTCCTCGCCTGGGCCTACACCGACGATGTGAAGCAGTTCCCGTACAATCCGGAAGGGGCGAAGCAACTCCTGGAGACGGCGGGCTGGAAGGTCGGGGCGGGCGGCATCCGCGAGAAGAACGGCCTGCGCCTCGCCTTCGAGTTGATCGTCGATCGCGGGAATACCACGCGCGAATCGACCGCCGCGCTGGCGCAGCAGCAATGGCGACAGATCGGCGCGGAGGTGCAGATCAACACGATGGAGTTCAACGCCTCGCTCGACCGGTTGCAGAAGTTCAATTACGACGCGATCGTGGAGTGGTTCATCACCGCGCCCGACCCGGATCTGCTGGCGTACTATGGCACCGGCGGCACCTCCAACTTCTGGAAGTACTCCAACCCGCAGGTCGATACGCTGCTCGATCAGGCCCGTTCCGAGATCGATCAGACCAAGCGCGGTGCCCTCTACAAAGACTTCCTCAAGATCATCGCCGAGGATCAGCCGCTCACCTTCACCTACTTCCCGCAGGAGATTCGCGGCCTCTCTTCGAAGCTGCAGAACGTCCTGCCGGTCGGGATCCGCGACGCGATCGTCTACTCCTATCAGTGGTCACTGTCGAAGTAGTCGAAGTAGCGGAGCGACGAACGAACTGCGCGCCGCGCACCCACCGTAACCGGAGGGTCGCGCGGCGCGGATTCCCGTCTGTCGTGCGGAGGCCACATGGGCGCATTCCTGATCCGTCGCATCGTGCAATCGCTGGTCCTGTTGCTGCTCGTGACCTTCCTGACCTTCCTGCTGATCCATCAGGCACCGGGCGGGCCGAGTATCCTGCTCAGCCCGGACATCCCGCCCGCCGAGGCGGCGCTGATCAGCCATGCGCTGGGGCTGGACGATCCGTTGCCGGTGCAATACGCGCGCTGGCTCAGCGGCATGGTCCGGCTCAATCTCGGCAACTCCTATCAGCAGTCGCGCCCGGTCACCGCCGTGATCGCCCAACGCCTCCCGCCCACCCTGGCCCTTGCCGGGGCCTCGCTGGCGATCTCCTTGCTGATCGCGATCCCGCTCGGTATCCTCGCGGCGGTGCGGCGTAACAGCGTCTTCGACAATATCGCCACGGCGGTCAGCCTCTTCGGGGTGGCGGTGCCGGTCTTCTGGTATGGACTGCTGCTGATCATCATCTTCGGCGTCTGGCTCCACCTCCTGCCCTCGGGTGGGCTGGCCGACGACACGGCGCAGTTCGTCCTCGGTGATCGCCTGAAGCACCTGATCCTGCCGACGCTCGTCCTCTCCACGACCGCGATGGGGCAGTTCACGCGCTACATGCGCTCGGGCATGACCGCCGTGTTGCAGGACGATTACATCCGCACCGCACGCGCGAAGGGCCTGAGCGAGCGGGTGGTGCTGACACGCCACGGCCTGCGGAACGCGCTGATCCCGGTGATCACGATCGTCGGGGTGGTCATCCCGCGCCTGATCGGCGGCGCGGCGATCACCGAGAAGGTCTTCTCGTACCCCGGCATGGGGAGTCTGGCGGTCGATTCCGCCTTCCAGCGCGATTATCCGGTGGTGATGGGGGTCACCCTCTTCGTCGGCGCGGCGGTCATCGTCGGCAATCTGCTGACCGACGTGGCCTATGGCCTGGTCGATCCGCGCATTCGCGTCGGCGAGCGGTCGCGCGGCTAGGGCGCGATGGCGCGCGTGGTTGCTACAGCATGGAGGGGAAGATGGCCTCTGACTCCGACGGGATCGCGATCGCGCAACGCGGTGCCAACGCCCGCGATCGCGACGCGCTCACCCCACGGCGGCGCAGCGAGTGGCGGGCGGGGCTGCGGGTGTTGCTCCGCAACAAACTGGCGCTGGTCTCGATCGCCTTTTTGGTGCTGGTCCACCTCGCCGCCCTCGCGGCACCGCTGATCGCCCCCGCCGATCCCGACTTCATCCAGATCGGCAAGCGCTTCCAGCGTCCCAATGCCGAATTCATCCTCGGTGCCGATGAGAATGGGCGCGATGTGCTAACGCGCCTGATCTACGGCGCGCGCGTCTCATTGCTGGTCGGCAGCCTCTCGGTCCTCCTCTCGGTGACGATCGGGACGCTGGCGGGCGGGATCGCGGGCTATCGCGGCGGGGTCATCGACAGCCTGATCATGCGCTTCACCGATGGGATGCTGACGATCCCGACCTTCTTCCTGGTGCTGATCATCGTCACCGTCTTCGGCTCGACGCTGACGAACATCATCCTGGTGATCGCGCTGACGAGCTGGATGGTGATCGCGCGCGTGGTGCGCGGCGACGTGCTGCGGATCGTCAGCCAGGACTACATCCTCGCCGCCCGCGCGACCGGCATACCGCCGATCCGCTTGCTCCTGCGGCATGTCCTCCCCGGCGCGATGCCGAGCATCATCGTCTCGACCACGCTCGGCGTCGCCAACGCCATCCTGACCGAGTCGGCCCTCTCCTATCTCGGGCTAGGCGTGCAGCCGCCGACCTCGACCTGGGGGACGATGCTGAGCGGCGCGCAGAATTACCTCTTCCGCCGCCCGGAACTGGCGGTCTATCCGGGGGTGCTGATCTTCCTCACCGTGCTCGCGTACAACTTCTTCGGGGATGCCCTGCACGACGCGATGGACCCGCGCTACCGGCACAAGAGTTGAGCCGCCGCAGGGCCGGGCGCGGTGTGGGGTCCGGGCAAATAGGGCCGCGCGATGGGGCGCGGTTCCCGCTGGCGTCGTGGACAACGCGACGCCGGGACCTACAGGAAGGGATGGGATGACAGCGCTAGGACCGGCGGTCCTCGGGGCGATCAGCATCGCCACGTCGGAGTGCGACAGCCTGATCGAGGGGTTGGCCGCGCACCTCCCCTCGCAGGTCGCGATCCGGCCTTACGGCCTACTCGATGGCCTCGGCGATGAGGAGGCTATCGCCGCCTTCGGACGCGACGATGGGCAGCGCGGGATCGTCTCGCATACCGCCAGCGGGCGCGAGATCCTCGTCGCCCACGAGAAGATTCTGTCCGGCGTCTGCCGTCTCGTCGCGCGGGCGGAGGATGATGGTGCCTTCGCCACGGTCGTCCTCTGCGGGGCGGGCTGGGCCGACGTGCCGCGCCGCCGCCCGCTCGTCGATCCCGGCGCACTCTTCCCGGCGAACATCCGGGCGCTGGCCGGGTCGCAGCGGCTCGGCATCATCAAGCCTTCCGCCGGACAGATCGACTACGAGCGGGCGCGCTACACCGCCTGGGGTCACGATGTGGCGGTGACGAGCGCCAGCGCCTTCGCCGGTGGGGCGGACGATTTTCGGCGCGCGGCGCGCGAACTGCGCGCTGCGGGCGCGGAATTGATCTGGATGACTTGCGTCGGCTTCGAGGACGAGTACCGCATGGTAGTCGCGGAGGAGACCGGCGTGCCGGTGATCCTCGCGCGCCCGCTGCTCGGGCGGATCCTCGCCGAGGTGATGGCGACCGCCGGGATGCCGAGCGGCGCGCGCGCGTGAGCGCATCAACGCGGATAGTGTGGGAATGAAGGAGGTGGATCGATGACGCAGACAGGCGCTGATGTACTCGGTGCGGTGCGGGGTGCGGTCGATCGCGATCGTCTGGCCGCGCACCTCGACTACTTCGCGACGGTCGATCGGACCAGTGGCACCGCCGGAGAGCGCGAGGCGGTGGACTACCTGACGCGGACCTTGCAGGGGTATGGCATCGCGACCGAGGTGCGCGAGTTCCAGGGGTACCTGTCGTATCCCGGCGCGGCGACCCTCGAAATCCTCGCGCCGACGCCGCTGACGATTCCCTGCCGCACCCGCTCGTTCGGCGGCGCGACGCCGCCGGGCGGGCTTGAACTCGACCTGACCTTCGTGGATGTCGCGCGCCAGTTGGAGCAGGGCGCGATGATCTTCAGCCACCGCGCCAACGCCGCCGAGTACGACGGGCGTGACGTGCGCGGCGCGGCGGTCGTCACGCCCGATGGCGGTCCGGACGGGGTGCGCCGCGCGCAGGAGGCGGGCGCGGCGGCGCATATCCACCTCTGGACGAGCGACGAGCCGCACATCCACGAGATGATCGTGACGCCGATCTGGGGGACGCCGACCCCCGAGTCGGCCCCCAGTCTGCCGCAGATCCCGGCCCTCTCGATCACCAACGCCGACGGCCTGCGCCTGCGCGATCTCTGCGCCGCCGGGCCGGTGCGCGCGCGGCTGACCGCCGAGGTGACGACCGGCTGGATGCCGCAGCCGTTGACGCTGGCGACGATTCCGGGGCGCACCGATCAGTTTTTGCTCGTCGGGTCGCACATCGATTCCTGGTATGTCGGGGTGACCGATAACGCCACCGGCAACGCCGCGCTGCTGGAGATGGCGCGCGTGCTGCACGAGCAGCGCGACAGTCTGGAGCGCGGCGTCGTCTTCGCCTGGTGGCCGGGACACTCCACGGGGCGCTACGCCGGCTCCACCTGGTACGCCGACACCGCGTTCGAGGAGTTGCGCGCCTACTGCGTCGGCTACCTGAACATCGATTCCCCCGGTATCCGCGAGGCGTCGGTCTGGGATTGTCGCTACACGATGGGCGAGGCCGAGGCGTTCATGGAAGAGTTGGTACGCGAGGTGACCAAACAGGCGGCGAATCCGCGCCGCCCGCTGAAGGCCGGGGACCAGTCGTTCTGGGGGGTCGGCCTCACCTCGCTCGGCGCGTTCCGCATGTTGCCGACCGATCACCCCGAGCGCAAGGCGGTCGGCGGCTGTGGCGGTGGCTGGTGGTGGCACACGCCGGAGGACACGCTGGACAAGGCCGATGCCGAGATCCTGCGCGGCGACACCGAGCTCTACGCCGCCATTGCCGCCCGGCTCGCCGGTGATCCGGTCCTGCCGTACGCCTTCCCGACCGTCGCGCGGGACTTCGCCGCGCGGCTGGCGACGCTGGCCGAGGAGAGCGGCGGGCGCTTCGACTTCGCCCCGGCGCTCGCCGCCGCCTCCGCCTTCGAGATCGTGGCGACGCGTCTGGAAGGGGTGCGGCAAGGACTGCTGACCGGCACCGCCGCCCAGCGTGCCGCCTGCGACGCCGGGCTGCTCCGCCTCTGCCGCGTGCTCAACGCGGCGCTCTACACGATCAGCGGCGACTACGACCAGGATCCGGCGTTGCAACTGCCGCTCCTGCCCGGCCTGAGCCGCGCGACCGCCCTGCCGGGACTCGACCCGACGAGCGACGCGGCCCGTTTCCTGGCGACCCGCCTCGTGCGCGAGCGCAACCGGGTCGTCGATGCCCTGCGCGCGGCGAGCGACGAGGCCGCGCGCCTGATCCGCGAATTGGAGGGGACACGATGACCGCCGATTTCACCCCGCTCGCCGCGCTCCCGGCGGTCGCGCGGGCCGAGCGCGCCCTGCTGGACCGGATCGATCCCGACCGGATGATGCGCGATGTCGCCTATCTCAGCACCCTTGAGCGTCTCGCCGGGACCGCCGATGAGGCGGCGGCTTTCCGTTACCTCGCCGACGAGTGCCGCAAGGCCGGGATCGCGGATGTGCGCGAGGAGTCGTTCGACGCCTTCCTCTCCTTCCCGATCGCCGGCACCCTCAGCGTGGACGGCTTCGGCCCGATCCGCGCCAAGACCCGCGCTTTCGCCGTCTCGACCGGGGGCGCGGAGGTCAGCGGCGAGATCGTCTTCGTGCCGACGAAGGGGGGCACCGCCCTTTTCTCCGGCGATGGCTCGCGGGACTACGACGACCTCGACGTGCGCGGCAAGATCGTGATCTCCGATCGCGGTCGCCCGGACACGATCCTGGCGGCGGGGCGCGCGGGGGCGCTAGCGCACATCCACTACTGGGCCAGCGACGAGGACGCCATCCACGAGCAGATCACGACGACGATCTGGGGCACACCCACCCCCGACAACATCGGGCGGTTGCCGACGATCCCCTCGCTCGGCGTGACGCGGGCCGATGGCCTGCGGATCGTCGAGTTCGTGAAGGGGGGCGGCGTGCGCGCGACCTTCAGCACGGTCGTAGAGACCGGCTGGCGGCGGATCCCGATCCTCACCGCGCAGATCCCCGGCACCGCCTCGGACGACTTCGCCTTCCTCAACGGCCACGTCGATTCGTGGCACTATGGCACGACCGACAACGCCACCGGCAACGCCGCCTGCCTCGAACTGGCGCGGATCGCCTCGGCTAGTCGTATGGAACTGACGCGCGGGGTGCGGATCTGCTGGTGGTCGGGGCACTCGCAGGGGCGCTACGCCGGGAGTGCCTGGTACGCCGACCAGTATTGGGAGGATCTGCACGACCACGCGATCATCAACATCAACATCGACTCCCCCGGTGCGCGGGGCGCGACACGCTACGATCCGATCACGATGGCGGCGGAGACGGAAGGGCTCGGGGCAGCCGTCATCCACGACCTGACCGGGCAGCACGCCGAGGCGGAGCGCCCCACCCGCGCGGGCGACCAGTCGTTCTGGGGTCCGGGTATCCCCTCGCTCTACATGCTCCTTTCAAGTCTGCCCAAGGAGCAATGGGCGGCGGTCGGCGGCTGCGGGATGAACTGGTGGTGGCACACCGAGGCGGACACGGTCGAGACCGCCGATCGTGAGGTGCTGGCGCTCGACACGCGCATCTACGCCGCCACGATCGCGCGCGTCTGCGCGGGGCCGGTCCTGCCCTATACGTTGGCGGCCTCGGCGCGCGAGATCGACGCGCTGCTGGCCGACTACGCGACGCAGGCAGACGGGCGACTCGACCTGGGGCATCCGCGCGCCCGGGCGGCGGCGCTGATCGCGGCGCTCGACGAACTCGACGCGCGCGCGGCGGCGGCGGTCGCGGGGGATCTCGACCCGGCTGGACCGGAGGCGGTGGCCGTTGTCGCCGCGCAGAAGGGCGTCTCGCGCGCGCTGGTGCCGCTGCGCTACACGAGCGGGGAGCGCTTCGGGCACGACGCGGCGATGCCCGCGCCCCCGCTGCAAGCGCTGCGCGAGGCTCCGGCGCTCGCCACGCTCGACCCGGCGAGCGATGAGGCGCGCTTCTTGCACACGGCGCTCGTGCGACGGCGGAATGCGGTGACCCAGACGTTACGGGAGGCCCTCGCGGCGGCGACCCTGCCGACCGCGTGACGCCTACAACTACTGCTCGGACGTAGCGGCGTACGCTGGACTACTGACAAAAGTGCGAAATGTAATGGCGTAGAGGAGATGAGGATGACCGACACGATGATCCCGGCGGCGACCTGGCGCGACGGCGAAGCCGAGACGCACTTCCTGGGCGCGCTCAACACCGACATGCCGTGGGAGGTGGTCAACGAATTCACCCAGTTCGTGCGCGAGTCGAGCACGGCGGGAGAGGCACGGGCGGTCGCGGCGATCACCAGGCGCCTCGACGCCTATGGCGTCGCTTACACCGTCCATCGCCCGCGCTGCTACATCAGCCTGCCGCGCGGCGCATCCGTCATCGTCACCCTCGACGACGGCACGATGCGCGAACTCAAGGGCACCACACCCGGCTTCGCGATCCCGACCGGCGCGGCGGGGATCACGGCGGCACCGGCGGTGGTGCAGGCGGGGCATGCGACGAGCAGCGGCACCCTCTTCGCCGATCTCGGCGCGGCGATCGCCGGGGTCGATCTGGTCGGGAAGATCGCGATCCTGGACGCCCTGCCGATGCCCGCGCGTGTCTGCGATCTGACGGTGGCGGGGGCCGCCGCCGCGATCTTCATCAGCCCCGGCAAGAATGTCCACGAGGGGATTTGCACCCCGATCTGGGGCTCGCCCGACCTGGACACGGTCGATCAATTGCCGACCCTCAGCGTCGCCGAGGTCAACAACCCCGACGGGCGGTGGTTGAAGGAGCAGGCGAGCGCCGGGAATATCCGGGAGTTGGTCGTCCGCACGAACCTCGATACCGGCTGGCGCGAGATCCCGGTCACCGTCGCGGAGATTCGCGGCGCGACGAACCCGGACGAGTTCGTCCTCGTCCACGGCCACCTCGACTCCTGGGGCGAGGGGATCGGCGACAACGCCACCGGCGACGCCACCCTGCTCGAACTGGCGCGCGTCCTCCAGGCCAACAGCGGCACGCTGGCGCGCAGCGTGCGGATCGCCTGGTGGAGCGGGCACTCGCACGGGCGTTACGCCGGGAGCACCTGGTACGCCGACGCCTTCGGCCTCGACCTGATCGAGAACTGCGTGGCGCAGGTCAACATCGATTCGCCGGGTTGCCGCTGGGCGACCGAGTA
>JAABUT010003298.1_pt1 | contig 14036 bp, 16 predicted proteins | sample 5559281 | NCBI WGS metagenome assembly JAABUT01 (sample SAMN10711880, study PRJNA513359) | rock metagenome | isolation source: Antarctica rocks | place: Antarctica: Victoria Land, Ricker Hills nord | collected 2016-01-04
GGCCAAGAAGCGCTTCCGCCGCTGGGCAAAGAAGGGTGTATTCGACCGGCTGATGGAGTGCTCGCAGCCTGTCGCTGCCCCGGACGTGCTGCACATTGATAGTACCAGCATCAAGTGCCACCGCACCGCGGCCGGCGCCCGCGGCGGCGGGGACGAATGCATCGGACGCAGCCGCGGCGGGCTGACCAGCAAGGCCCACCACGCCGTCGATGGCCTGGGCTTCATCCGCCGGCAACTGACCTCGCCGGGCCAACAGGGCGACTGCACGAAGGCCGAGGCGCTGACGGCGGGGCTGCACCCGCTCTCGGTGGTGGGCGACAAGGGCTACGACAGCGACAAGGCACGCGAGCACTGGCGCGGACGCGGCATCGGCGTGTGCATCCCGCCCAAGCGAAACCGCATCGTGCAGCACTGGTATGACAAGTGCCTGTATCGCACCCGGCACCTCGTCGAGAACTCGTTCAACAGGCTGAAGGACTTCCGCCGCCTCAGCCTACGGCTGGACAAGACGGACACCAGCTTCCGCGGGTTCCTCGCCTTCGCCGCAGCCATCCTGAACTGGCGGCTGAAGGTCAGGCTTTGCGCCCAAGCCCAACCCTGTCAGTAACTTAGGTGGCCCGCAAAACTTTGTCCCTAGACCCTAGTTAAATGAGTGCGCGGTATCCTGCACAAGAAGGCACGTCTGCTGAACGTAGGCACATGGACGTAACCTTCAGCGGCCGAGACCAAGAGGGCACGGGCCATGTGGCTGGTGACTGCGGGATCGCTAACGCCATTTTGGCGCGGGTTGGCGACAAATGGACCATGCTGACCGTGATGCTGCTGGAACCGGGGAAGCTGCGGTTCAACGAGATCAAGCGCCGGGTCGGCGGGATATCGCAGCGCATGCTGACGGTCACGCTGCGAGGGCTGGAACGTGACGGGCTGGTCTTGCGCACTGTCACACCCTGGACCCCGCCGCGTGTCGACTACGAGCTGACAGAACTTGGCCATTCCCTAGCGGACGCCGTCCAAGTGTTGGGGCAATGGGCATTAATCCATCGCGGGAAGGTCGAGCAGGCCCGCCAAACGTTTGACGACAGAACCGGCCCCACGCGCGACTGCGGCTTAAGTGGCAGCGGACGTCCGCTTCCGGGATGAGCCGAGTTGCCGTCCTACGGCTTACACCGGTTGAGAGCTGACCATCATAGGCGGTCTACATTGAGGTAGCTATAGACGACCGGTCTATTCCGTGCTTAACAGTGCGTATGGACCGGTCAGCCACGCAGGACATCTCCGATGTCCGCCAGAGCATCCTAGGAAAATACAGACGACCGGTCTATTTTGTGCTTTAACAATACGTGTGAACCGGTCAGCCCCGCAGGACACCTCCGATGTCCGTCAGAGCATCCTTGAGAATGGCCAACGCATCATGGCTGGCAAGGGCTTCTCTGCCGTCGGCCTGAACGAGGTGCTGGCAGCGGCCCAAGTTCCGAAAGGCTCTTTCTACCACTACTTCGGTTCCAAGGAGGCTTTCGGTGAGGAGATGCTTGAGAAATACTTCGAGGGCTACCTTGCAGAACTTGAAGCGGCGCTCTGCTCGCCTGGATCAACCATGGCGCAGCGTCTGATGACCTATTGGCAACACTGGCAGGACACGCAGTCCTTCTTCGATTGCCAGGGAAAGTGTCTTGCCGTGAAGTTGGGGGCAGAGGTCGCAGATTTGTCAGAGGCCATGCGATTGGCACTCAAGCGAGGGACGACCGGGATCATCACTCGGCTTAGAGCCGCCATAGAGGCCGGTGTCGCTGAGGGATCACTGTCGGTTGACGGCGACCCGGACTGCGTGGCGCAGAGCCTGTATCAGCTTTGGCTCGGCGCCAGCGTAATGGCGAAGATCGTCCGCAACACACATCCCTTCGAGGCGGCAACGATGACCACTCGCCACATCCTCCACCTTCCGCCCTGATCGGGAAGATGCCGGCTGCACTTCAGCTCGAGGTGCTCTTTCGTGCCGCAAGAATAGACGACTGGTCTATTCCGAGTCGCCTTCACCGCCTTTCCAACACAGGAACAGCAACATGAAAATCTTGATGGTTCTAACCTCGCACGACAAACTGGGCGACACGGGTCGCAAGACGGGCTTCTGGCTCGAGGAGTTTGCCGGGCCTTACTACACGTTCCAGGAAGCAGGCGCGGAGATCGTGCTGGCTTCCCCCAAAGGCGGGCAACCCCCGATCGATCCGATGAGCACCGGAAAGGACTACCAGACCGAGTTCACCCGGCGCTTCGACGCGGACCCGGCGGCACAGGCGCAGCTCGCCGCCACGGTGCGCCTGGACAGCGTCTCACAGGCAGATTTCGATACGGTGTTCTACTCGGGCGGCCATGGTCCGCTTTGGGACCTAGCCGAAGACAGGTACTCCATCGACCTGATCCAGTCCTTCCTCGCGGCCGGCAAGCCCATCGCCCTCGTGTGCCATGCACCGGGCGTCCTCCGTCACGCCAAGGCCCCAAACGGTAAGCCACTGGTCGAGGGCAAGAAGGTCACCGGGTTCGCCAACACCGAGGAGGCTGCGGTCAAGTTGACTGACGTCGTGCCTTTCCTGGTCGAAAGCGAGCTCCTGTCCCAGGGAGCGACGTATTCGAAGGGTGATGACATGGCACCATACGTCGTCAACGATGGCCTGCTCATCACTGGCCAGAACCCTGCCTCCTCGACGCCAGCCGCAGCCTTTCTCCTAAAGCAGCTTGCCGCAGGCGCAAAGTCATAGCCGTCTCCTAAGCGCTCGCTGGCGCGACCGGTCATTCGACAAACCGATGTACCGGTCGCGCCAACAGCGACAACGACCAATTGAACATACCGGGGTCGCGCCGTAGAACGGGTTCTTGGCCAGTTTTGATACTGTTGAGGAAATAGGGCCTGAGCGTCACCCGGGTTAGCGGTCAAGTAGTTGATTTCCTTGTCATGATGGTGCGCGCCCCGCGCGCGGTTGATCTGCTGGCGGATCCGCCTGGCGCACCGCAGCGCCCGTTCAGTAGCTGCAGCGGGCCACCCGCAATCACGGCAGAGCGGGGCTGCCAGGATGCCAGGATGCCAGGATGCCAGGTGGCGTGAACAAATGGCTAACTCTGAATTCGCTAGCAGTATCAGTTTTGGTGGTCATGCCGGACAAGCTCGCGGCGGCGAGCTTGAACAGCAGCGCGGATTTGCCCGTCACGCGCTTCAGGTCGGTCATCAGCTCGCCCTCCACACGCTTTTCGGCCTTGGCGCCGATACGGTGGACGGTGGTGATGAGCAGGTCGGTCAGCGTGTCGGCGATCTCGCGCCCACGGACGTGATAGAAGGCGGCTAGCAGTGTCAGCCGGATCGGGTCGGGATGGCGCCGGAGTTCGTACAGCTCCTCGGTGCCAACCCGGCGGCGGTAGGCCAGCAGCACCTCGGCGCAGCGCGGGAAACGGCCCTCCGCTGCGAACAGCTTTAGCAGCACGGCGAAGCCCAGTCGCGTGGCGCCAGTCTTGTTGCCGATCAGCGCGCGGTCCGTGGCATGAAGCGTCCAGGCGTCTCCTGACCCTCCAGATGCTGACATCCAGCTCACGACCTAATCTGAGAAGGGCGGGACCAAAAGGGCCGCGATCAGCCAAGCCGCCGGGCGAGCGTCTCCTTGGTATGACGGATGTGGTCCCGCATCGCCCGCTCCGCCCCGTCCGGATCGCGTCGGGCAATCGCGTCGAGGATGGCGTGGTGCTCGGCCAAGCCGCGCCGGCGCTGCTCCTGGTCCGAGGACACCTGCCGCAATCCCAGTTGCATCTGGGCCTCAAGAGTGAGCAGCACCTCGGAAAGCCGCCTGTTGCCGGCTCCCTCGGCGATGGCACAGTGGAACTCGGCGTTTGTCCTGAACCAGCCGGGGGCATCGTCCCGTCCCACGACAGCGCGCTGCTGCAAGAGGATGTCTGCCAGGCGTCGCAGCGTCTCGTCGGGCGCGCGTTCCGCGCACAGCCGGGCCGCTTGCGCCTCGACGCCCTCGCGCACCTCGTGGATTTCCAGCAGGTCGGATGCTTCAACCTCCACGACGGACACCCCGCGCCGGGGATGCTCGACCGCAAGGCCGTCGGCAACCAGCGCCAGGAGGGCCTCGCGCACCGGGCTGCGGGACACCTCCAGCTGACGCGACAGGTCCGGTACCGAGAGGGATTGGCCAGGCGACAAGCCACCATCGAGGATGGCTGCCCGCAGCGCCGCATGGACCGAGTCCACGATACGCTCGGCGGGCTTCAAGGCAGGTAGGCCGGCCATTGCGGCGGCCTACAGGCGGAGCAGCAGTTCGTCCAGCTTGCCCGCCGGTGCGCGCAGGAAGCCGGACTCGTGCATGAACGCGCCGAGCGCCTCCACGCCTGCCGGCTCCGTCGTGAAGCGCGTCTCCGGCTGTGCCAACTGGCGGGCCAGCTCCGCCTCCGGCTGCCCGGCGTCGCGTGCGAGCAGGGCAGCGGCCTCGGCCGGTTGCTCGGTCAGCAGGCCGATGGCCCTCTGCACGGCTGCTTGCAGCGCCCGCAGCGCCGGGGCGTTCTGCCGCTCAAGCTGCTCACGAGCGAAGCACACGTTGAAGGTCAGCGGTCCGAATAGGTCGCTGGACGACAGCAGCCGCCGCACCCCGCGCGCCGCCGCTGCTTCTTGGAAAGGCGGGGCGCCGACGTAACCCGCGACCTGGTTGGTCAGCACGGATTGCAGGGCATCGGGATGCGGCATGGACAGCATGGCGAGGTCGAGCGCCTTCGGGTCGCCAAACGCCTGCTGGGCAGCCCGGCGCAGCACGAAAGCCTGGTTGGTGTCGGGCGCCACGACGGCCACCTTGTCGCCGGGCCGGAAGTCGCGGACCGACTGCACCCGGGGGTCGTTGGTCAGCAGCCAGAGGTCCACGGTGTTCAAGGCCGCGATCAGCCGGGTGCGGAAGCCGCGGTCCCGGCCGATCAGAAAGGGTGCCACGCTGCCGCAGCCGATCTGCACCTCACCGGCCAGCATGGCTTCGCGGATGGCGACGCTGGAGGAGATAACCTTCCACTCCACCTGTACGCCCGGCACGGCCTCCTCGCCAACGCTTCTGCTTGACGACCACCATGGGCGCGTAGCCCAGGCCGGGCTGGGTGGCGATGACCAGCTTGCCCGGGGTTTGTGCCCAGGCAGCGTCGGACGCTGCAAACGATGCCGCGGCGGCTGCGCTGGCGAGGAAGGGGCGGCGGCGGATCATTGGGGCGTTCTCCTACGGGGTGCCGGACGCCGAGGCCTGCTTCATGCCCCAGCGCACGACGGTGTGGCGCTCGATCAGGTTGAACCCGGCCTCCAGCAGCACGCCGATGGCGGCAACGGTGACGATGCCGGCGAATACGTCGTCAGTCCGCATGAAGGTGCGGGCGTCATTCAGGAAATTGCCGAGGCCGCCCTTGCTACCGGAGATGCCGAAGACAAGCTCGGCGGCGATGATGGTGCGCCAGCCATAGCCCAGCCCGGTTTTGATCCCGGTCATCGTGTGGGGGAGTGCCGCCGGGAACAGCACGTCTGTCACCATGCGCCACCATGACAGGCCTAGCACGCGGCCGACGTTGACCAGGGTGGGATTGGCAGTGCGAAACCCCGTGCTGATGTTCAGCGTCACCGGCCAGACTACGGCGTTGACCACCACGAACAGCAGCGCGTTGACGTTCAGGCCGAACCAGATGATCGCGATGGGCAGCATGGCGACGGACGGGAGGGGGTTCAGCATCCCGGTCAGCAACTCCACCAGGTCGTCAGCGAAGGTGCTGACGCGGGCGAGGACGGTGAACACCAGGCCAAGTGCCACGCCCATGGCAAGGCTCAGCAGCAGGAGCCAGATCGTGGCCCCAGTGGCCCTGGCGAGGTCGCCCGAGACCCAGCCGGTCAGGAGCGCCCAACCTACGTCCACAGGGGCCGGGAAGATCAACGGCTCCACATCGGACCACACGACGTAACCTTGCCACAGCGCCAGCAGCAGGATGAACTGCACCGCCCGGCGCAACGCCGCGGGCAGGTCCTTCCATCGCGGCAGGCTGGCAATGCGAGGGGTCTTGGCAGCGTCCACCCTACTCGCCATGCGCGTGCCCTCCGTCGTGGCCCATCACCTCGGACACTTCCTGGCCCACTCGCAGGGCGGCATCAGACCGGGGGTCGGACACCTCGCGCGCATCCACTACCGCCTTGATGGCAGAGGGCGTGCCGTCGAGGATGACGATGTCGGAGCCGACCAGCACGGCCTCCGCAATGGAATGGGTAACGAAGAGCGCGGTGGCGCCCGTGCGCCGTGCCACGTCGATGAACTCCAATTGCAGGCGCAGCCGGGTTTGAGGGTCCAGCGCGCCGAACGGTTCGTCCATCAGCAGCACCGCCGGCTCCAGCGCGAGGGCGCGGGCAATGGCCACGCGCTGCTTCATGCCGCCCGACAGGTGGTGCGGAAGGCGGTCGGCGGCGTGCTCCAGTCGCATGACGCCAAGCCAGTGCCGGGCGCGCTCCGCCGCGTCTCGCCGGGAGCGTCCGGTGACGCGCAGGGGATAGGCCACGTTGTCCATCACGGTACGCCAGGGGAAGAGCTGGTCGAACTCCTGGAACACGACGGCGCGGTCCGGGCCTGGCTTGGTCACGGGCTTGCCACCCACCAGCACCCGTCCGGCCGCCGGACGCAGGAAGCCGCCGACGGCCTTCAGGATGGTGCTCTTGCCACAGCCAGACGGGCCGAGCAGTGCCGCCGTTTCTCCCTGCCGCACGGTGAATGACACGCCCGACACGGCGGGGGTGAACGCGGTGCCGGTGCCATAGCCCAGCACAAGGGCGTCCACATCCAGCATAGCTGCCGTGGCTGCCACGGGCTGACCCGCTCCGGCCGCCCCCATCCCGTTCGCTAGCATTGCGACGTGTCCGTTTTGCGCTTGCATCAGCCGCCGACCGCGACAATGGCCTCGATCTCGACCTTGGCGCCGAAATGCAGCTCGGCGCAGGGTACCACGGACCGGGCCGGCCGGTGCGCGCCGAAGAAGGCGGCGTAGGCACGGTTCGCCTCGTCCCAGTGCTCGATGCCCGTCACGAACACCGTGCATTTCGCCACATCGTCTCGCCCGGCTCCGACCACGCGGGCGATGCGCTCGATGTTGCCCAGCGCGAAGGCGACCTGTTCCGTGACGGACACCGCCGCCGCATTCGGCGTATCGCGCGTGACCCCAAGCTGGCCGGAAACATACAGTGCCGTCCCGTGCAGCATGGCCTGGGCATAGTGCCCGCCGGCTGCGGGCGCTTCGGCGCAGCGCACCTCCGTCAATTTCGGAGCCAGCTTCGGGCTGGTCGTCGGCATCGTGTTGTCCCCCATGTGCGTCACCACCCGCCCGTGCGCGTCCAGCGGTCCACGATGACGCCGTCCCGCAGCACGTCGTATGCCCCGTAGGCGGCGCAGGTCAGGCAGGCGTGGTTGGGCAGGATGCGCACGGCGCTGCCCACTGGCAGGCGACCGAACCAGCTCTCATCCGGCACGGGCACCGTCCCGTGCTCCTGGTGGACGGTCTCGACCGACAGGGAACCAAGCCGCTCCAGGGTGTCCGGGTCGCACACCCAGCCGTAGCGGGCATCCGGCAGGAAGCGGTTGGCGCCGAGATCCTTGGACAGCGCCAGCGCACCCGCGTCCAGCACAAGGCTGGGGCCACGGCGCTGGTGGCCGATGACGGTGGCCAGTACGGACACTGCGATGTCGCCCTCGGCGCACACGCCCCGCGACAGTTGTGCGAGGTCGTTGAAGAGATAGATGCCGGCCCGTGCTTCCGTGACGCCATGCAGGTGTTCGGCAAACAGCACGGTCGGGGTCGAGCCAATGCTGACGATGGGGCAAGGGTGCCCAAGCCTGCGCAGCATCTCGGCGGAGGACACGGCAGCAACCCGCTCGGCTTCCGCCATGCCACGGACCGCGGTGCAATCGTCGAGGGAGTAGGAGTGCCCGGCGTGCGTCATCACCCCTTCCAGCCGAAGATTGGGCACCGTCCCCGAGATGGCCGCGACGACTGCGGCAAGCTCGGCAGAGGCTGGTGCAGCGCCGCTGCGGTGCTCGCCGCAATCCACTTCCGCCAGGACGCCGAACGTCGCGCCTTGGGCCGCAGCCGCCACTCCAAGCAGCGCTGCCGCCTCGGGGCTGTCCACCGTGAGTAGCAGGCGGGTGCCGGTCTCATGCTGGATGCGGGCAGCACGCGCCACCTTTGCCGGCGCCATCGCGGTCGCATACAGGATGTCGCGCCACCCGGCGGCAGCGAGGTATTCGGCCTCTGCCAGCGTGGACGTTGTGACAGGTCCAGGTGCGCCGCCGCCGGCGAGGCGGGCCACTTCGACCGATTTCGCAGTCTTGAGGTGCGGGCGCAAGACGACGCCCAAGGCCGCGCAGCGCTCCCTCATGCGGGCCGCATTGCGCTCCAGCCGGTCCTGGTCCAGCAGCAGCCGCGGCGTTTCCAGCCCAGTGAAGGCAGGTGTCCCGTCCATCAAACCAAGTCCAGCAGCGGATGCAAGGTGTTGGCGACAAGGAACGACCGTGCCTGATCCGCAACGAACGGCAGGCCAGCGCGGTTGTGCCAGAACACTGGCATGCCGACGCCAGTAGCGCCTGGCACGTCAGCCGGTGATCCCGCGACGAACAGGGTGCGGGCGGGATCAGTGCCGAGCCGGGCGAGTACCACGCGGTAGGGTTCAGGATGCGGCTTGTAGAAGCCGGCCTCCTCGGAGGTCACGACGGCGTTGAACGGAACGCCCACGTTGGAGGCTGCTTGCGTGCCCATAGTGGCAGAGCAGTTCGTAGCCACGCCAAGCGGCACGCCGCGGCGGGCAAGGTCGCCTAACACGCCCGGCGCTTCTGCCCAGGGTTGCAAGTCGCTCCAGCCGGAGGTCAGCTCACCGGCAAGGCTGGCCTGCAACCCAGCGCTGACCGCCGCCTCCTGCACCAGGTCCTCATAGGGCCGGTAGGCCCCGCAGCCGTAGGTTAGGCGCAGGTAGGCACGCCGCCAGCGCAGCCCGTCGCTGTCCGATCCAGCCGCACGGTTCCATACCGTCCAGGAGTCCAGGAGAGCTGTCAGGAGATCGAACACAACGGCGTCGAACCTTGCTTGATGCACAGATGCCAAAGTCATCTCCTCGACTACATTTTACATGTAACATGTGGGGTGTAGAGTCAAGCGCTGACAGTCTTGGCAGTCGGATACGATGCTGGATGCGCCTGTCCCATTCGCGTCTACCCTAGCGGCACACCTACACGAGACACCGAAGTGCGTCTCGCATGGGTTGTTCCTGGGCTACGAGACGGTAGTCTGAGCAGGTCTGGATCCTGCCAAGACGGATCGTCCTGCCGCCATGCCGACCTATGGCTACGCCCGCGTGAGCACCCTCGACCAGGACCTCACCATCCAGCGCGCCGCCCTCAAGGCAGCCGGCTGCGGCGTGGTCCGCGCCGAGAAGGCAAGCGGCAGCCGGTGCGACGGCCGGACCGAGCTGCAAGTGCTGCTGGACTTCGTGCAGCCCGACGACACCCTGGTCGTCACCCACATCGACCGGCTCGCCCGGTCCATGAAGGAATTGCAGGACATCGTCCACGAGCTGAAGGAGAAGGGCGTCGCCTTGCGCGCGACCGAGCAGCCGGCGGACACGGGCACCGCCGCCGGCAAGGCGTTTCTGGATATGCTGGGCGTGTTCGCCGAGTTCGAGACCAACCTGCGCCGGGAGCGCCAACTCGAAGGCATCAGGGCCGCCAAGGCGCGGCATCTACAAAGGCCGCAGGCCAACCATCGACGCGGCCGAATTGCGCCAGCTGCGCGACGATGTAAAGCTCGGGCCTGCCGCCATCGCGCGCCGGCTCGGCATCGGACGCGCCAGGGTCTACCGGGTGCTCGGCAAACCGGCCGCGCCAGCATAGCCCCACGACCCACGCAGCCGGCTTATTTTGGGGCTGGTGTCACTAATGTTGGGTGAACCCCTTGTAGCCGGCGAGCCAGGCGGACCCACAGTTGGTATGAGCGCGCCCTAGCCAACCCTTAAGCGCCATATTGGCATGACGCGCTTTCACTGAACGTATGCGTCACATTCGACCTCGACAGCGGCACCTCGGGCAAGGCCATTGACACCAACTGCCATCCGAACCGGTAAGCGATCTGGCTTGAAGTACCTCACATATACGGCGTTGAACGAAGGCGCGTTTTTCATATCTGACAAGAAGACATGGCACCTGTAGACGTCGTTCATGGACGCGCCCGCGAGCTTGAGTTGATCGGCCACCGCTTGCATCGCGTTTGTCGCCTGTGCGGAGAAATCACCCGGCAATGTACCATCCGGTGCCACGCCAAGCACGCCTGATATATAGACATAGTTTCCAATCCGCACGGCCGGTGAGAATGGCCTTCCATTCTCCGCAGGAAAAAACAGAGTGCTCGGCGAAGCTGCTGCTAGCGTGGCGAACGCAGAGGACAGGATAGCAAACGTCACTAACGGTAGCTTGAACATTCAAATCTCCGGGAAAAGCTAAACGGCCGCGCAGCTCAGTCGGGCGACCGCAGGTGTTCAATTGGAGGGAAGCCAAACGCGAAAGCGGTTAGTTCCCAGGGTATGGGTCCGGTCAAGGTTTCATGCCGCCGCTGGCTTGCCTAGCCGGCGCGAACGGAGACGGGTGCTGCCCGGAAGGAGGCTGGGAACCCGGAAGGGTGGGATCGGGCGCTTGGCTGACCGGAGGCGTGCCGAGATGGTCAGCAATCTGTGAGCCGTTAAAACCCTCGGTAAAGCTGTGTTCGACCTCGGGCAGCATCGTCGCGTTCCATTCGTTCCACGCGGCCGTCAGCTCCTCATAGATGTCCGGGCGCCGTTCCTTCATGTTGGCGCGTTCGAGCGGGTCCGTGACGACGTTGAACAGGAACGTGTTGTCCAGGATCTTCAAGTATTTCCAATCCCCGATGCGCGCTGCGCGCTGCCACAGCGATTTGTAGCGCCAGAACAGGCTGCGCTCGACCACCGGTGCGCCCTCGGCCAAGTGCGACAGTAGGTTCATGCCGTCTGGCGGGTAGCGCGGATCGGACGCGACACCGGCCGCAGCGAGCAGCGTGGGCATCCAGTCCATGTTGGCTGTCACCTGCTCGCTGACATGTCCGGCACGGACGCGCGCCGGCCAGGAGATGATGGCGGGAACGCGCAAGCCCCCTTCCAACAGCTCGGTCTTGCGCCCCGAGAACGGCCAGGTGTCGGCAAAGCGTTCGCCGCCGTTGTCGCTGGTGAAGACCACGATCGTGTCGCGCGCGATCTCGCCATCCTTCAGTGCCTGCAACACGCGACTGACCTGCATGTCCATCGCCGCGATCATTCGGCGGTAGGTTTCCTGAGAGCCGCCATCCCAGTGGATCGGGTCCCGGCCGCGCAGGCGTTCCGCCTCGGCGCGGTCATCCGGCCCCTCCCAGGGCCAGTGCGGCGCGTTGAAGTGCAGGCTGAGCAGGAAAGGCCGGCCGGCCCGGGCATAGTTACCGATTATACTTACGGCCCGGTCGCCGAACAGGGTCGTGCTGTAGCCGTCCTGCTCGATCCGCTCGTCTTCTTCCCAGAAATCCGGGGTCCCGGTGCGGCCAGTATGCCGGAAATAGTCCAACGTGCCGCCGCGAAAGCCATAGAAGTGCTCGTAACCGCTCTTGTGCGGCCCGAAATCCGGCGGGTTGCCGAGATGCCACTTGCCGACCAATGTGGTGCTGTAGCCGGCCTGCCGCAGCAGCAAAGGCAGGGTGGGATGGTCGGGTGGTAGGCCAATGCCTCGGCGCGTTGGGCCGGAGATGGGCTCCTCCAGCCCGACTGGCAAGCGCAGCTGGTATCGCCCCGTCATGATCGCCGTGCGCGAGGCGCTGCACACCGGCGAGTTGGCGTAGCCCTGGATGAAACGCGTGCCCTGGGCGGCGATGCGGTCGATGCCGGGGGTGATCAAGTCGCGCCGGCCGTAACAGGATACGTCCGCGTAGCCCAAGTCGTCGGCCATAATGAAGACAATGTTGGGCTGCTGCAACGGCGTCTGGGCCATTGCAGTGCCGCTGGCTGCCGAGACGGCGGCGGTCGAAACCAGCAGGTCGCGGCGGCTAATTGGCATCTCGTTCTTCCTTGTTGTTCGCCCATGCTGTCGTGGCCGGATGGTGTGGCATGAGCATCTCCGTTCGATTCTCTGATGAAATCACAAAAGGCTCTTACGAAAGAACACCCGATTGAACCCGTCCTCCGTTTTGCGGCCGGTCTCGGTGAAGCCGATTTTTGTGTAGAGGGCGATGTTCTCGTGCATCTTCTCGTTCGTGAAGAGCCTAACCGCCGTCAAACCCTGCGCGCGTGCCATGCCCTCGGCATGGTCCATGAGCACGCGGCCGTAGCCGCGGCCCTGGGCCGACGGTTCTACGACGAGGTTGTTGACCTTGATCGAGTCGTCGTCCCTGGAGAGAAGAACCGAGCCGATCACGTTGCTGCCGACCCGCAGCACATAGAGGCTTTGGGTTTCGACAAGCTTGTCGTAATCCGCCGTCATGGCCGCTGGCAGCTTGCCAAAGCGCTCGATGTACTTCGAGTAGGCCGCATCGATCATCTGCTTGATGGCGGGCACGTCCTCGGCCTTGGCTGTCTCCACTACAAGGTTTTCAACGTGGTCGAGAGCGAGGTTGTCCATCGTTCCAGCTTCTCTGAGTGGTTCCGGTAGGGGCTTCACCAAAGGCCGATCAGGCGCTTCCCGGCGAACGACGAGAGGCGCTCGACGTCGGCGTCGGTCGTCGTGACCCGGGTCTTGCGTTGCCGGCTCCACTCGAACAGCCGGTCGGCCATGTCGCGGAGCGTGGGTTGGTGGCCTGAATCCGCACCGAGATCAGCGAGTTCCTGCGGGTCATTCCGCAGGTCGAAGAGCTGCGGACGAAGGCGCTCGTAGAAGACGTACTTCCACCGGTCCGTCGCAACCATGTAGGCGCGCGCCTCACTAGGACCCAAGCCCAGGTCGCGGCGTGCCTGACGGAAGCTGTAGTCGAGTTCGCTCACCGCGTGTTCGCGCCAAGTGGGGGCGTGTGCGCCGCGCCGGAGCAGACCCAGGAGCGAGCGGCCTTCCAGGCGCTGGTCGGCGACTTGGCCGCCCAGGGCCTCGACGAAGGTCGGAACAAGATCGATGCTCTCGACGAGAGCATCGCTCACCGTCCCCCGCGTTGCCTGCGCCTCGTCCGAAGGATCGACGACGATGAGCGGCACCCTGACGCTCTGCTCGTGGAACAGCTCCTTCTCGCCAAGCCAGTGGTCGCCCATGTAGTCGCCGTGGTCGCTCGTGAACACGATCAATGTGTCGTCGAGCCGGCTTTTGGCCTCCAGAAATTGCATGAGACGGCCGATGTGGTCGTCGATTTGCTTGATGAGGCCCATGTAGGTCGGGGCGACCGTGAGCCTCACCTCCTCCTTGGAGAACAGCAGGCTCTCGGGGTGCTGCATGAACGCCTTGAAGACCGGGTGAGCATCCTCCCGCTCCGCCTCGCTGCGGATCACGGGAACGCAATCCTCCGGGCCGTACATGTCATGATAGGGCGCCGACACGATGTAGGGCCAATGGGGCTTGATGTAGCTGACGTGCAAGACCCAGGCTTGATCGCCCTGCACCCGGATGAACTCCATGGCCTGATCCGTCGTCCAAGCCGTCTCGCTGTGTTCCTCTGGAATGCGCGCGGGCTCGCGCGCATTGCGCATGTACCAGCCTGAGAGGAGTGCGCCATCCTCGTCGGACCCCGAGTTGGCCCAGTCCTGCCAGAGGTTCTTCCCGTCGTAGCCCCTCTCCCGAAGGTATCGTTCGTAGGATGCGTCCGGGTCATAGATGAAGTCGGGGTGCAGGCCGTCGTCGCGCGCGAAGGGGTCGAAGCCGCATTCGGCGGCGATCGCGGTAGGGACGCGCATCACTGCGCGCCCCCCGCACAGAACCGTACGGGCGGAATTCCCGCATACGGCTCCCACCTTGGGTGTTTGACGGCGAACCGCTGAGACGGCCAGGGATGGAGGACTC
>JAABUT010003302.1_pt1 | contig 14025 bp, 14 predicted proteins | sample 5559281 | NCBI WGS metagenome assembly JAABUT01 (sample SAMN10711880, study PRJNA513359) | rock metagenome | isolation source: Antarctica rocks | place: Antarctica: Victoria Land, Ricker Hills nord | collected 2016-01-04
TACGGGGTCGGCACCGCCCGGTGAGCTGGACTGCCGGTCTGTCCTCCTCGGCGATCCGAGATCTGGATCGAATCCCACCCCGAGTGGTACCCGCAGTGCTGGAGTTCATCTACGGCCCACTGACGGAGAACCCGCGCAGGGTCGGCAAACCATTGCGCGATGACTTCGCGGGGGAGTGGAGTGCCCGCCGCGGCTCCTACCGGATCCTGTACCGCCTCGACGACGCCCGCCACCTCATCACCGTTTCCCGCGTCAACCACCGTGCGCACGCCTACCGCAGACGATGACACCGACGCCGCTCCGGGCGTAGCGTTCGGTGCTCGTGAGGGAGGTGGCCAATGCTGCAGAAGATCATGGAGTTCCTGACCCTCAGGTGGCTCAGGGACCGCCGCTAGGCAGTCATCGGCCATTAGGTCTGTAGCAGCAGACGCACCGACTCGTATCCGAGGGCCACCACCAGCACAGCGAGGCGCCTCCGACGGCTTCAGCCGCCTCGGTCAATGACGTGCTCAACCATTTCGATGACCGCGGCCAGGCCCACACTCAAAACAGGACAAACAGGCAATACCTGACATAATATAACTTATCGGCGCTTGAATTACGTTGTGGGGGAATGCGTTCCGGTAGTGTGTGTCGTAACAGTGTCCGCGCGGGTGCCACCTCGTGGACGGATCCTACTGCGTGATCGACCATTTGTTCGATCGTATGTGTTCGTAGGGTGTGAGCGTTAGGCGATGTTGTCGACGGGGGTCATCTCGGCGAGCACCATCATCGGTGTGGTGGTGGAGATGACGGTGACGCGGCTGTCGACGACGGTCCAGCCGCCCTCGATCCGGCGCAAGCGCACCCCGGGGATAGCGGCGGTCTTCTCGTCGCCGGTGCGGAGGCGTTGCATTGTTTGGAAGATGCGGACGACGTCGTCAGGGTGCGGGGTGTCGCGGTTGTCCTGGGTGCCTTTCCACTGGATGCCCGGGACTGGATCGGTGAACCAGTTGATGAGCCGGGCTTGGCTGACGTCCATGAGTGCAACTGCGGTTGGCGCCCGCCCGGCCATCGCGGCGGCGAGGGCGACGGAATCGAGGGTGGGTGCTGCTGGCGGCACGGTGTCGGTGACGTCGTGGATGATGCCGCGCCAGGCTTGCTGGTGGGGTTTGGGCATGCTGCGCATTGCTAGGTGCACGGTGCGCAGTGTGTTCGGCCCGTAGACGGTGGCGGTGCCGTCCCAGCGGTCCTCGGGAACTGGTTCGAGGGCTTTGGCGATGAGTGTCATGGCCGCGTCGAACCGGGCGACGTGACGGAAGGCCTCGGGTGCGGTGAGGCTCGCGCGGCCGGCGTACGGATAGTCCTCGGCGGGGTCACGGACCTCGGCGTTCAGTTCAATCAAACGTGAGGTTGCCGACCACTCGATGGCGGCAACGTTCGCTGGCCGTGGCGGGTCGGCGTCGGGGTGCCCGGTCCACAGCTGGACGGCGTGGACTGCCCCGGAAGGACCGAGAACCGGGGTTGCGGCGACGCGGAAGCGGTGCTTGTCGCGTGGTCCGAGTACGACGTTCATCGGCCCCGCGGAGTCATAGACCGCGGTGACGATGGTCCGAACGCGGTCGGCGGTGGCGCGGGTGCCGCCGATGCGGGGCAGCGGCGCCCACGCCCGTGGGGCGCCGTGATCGGCGAGCACGGTGGGCTCAGCACCGGGGAGCAGCGTGTCGATGAGCAGCGACGCGCCCGGTAGGCCGTTGGAGCGTTCCGTGGTCATCATCGCCTCACGCCGGGGTGTTCGACTGGGGTGGGTTGCTGGATCGTTGTGCCAGCGTAGTGCGACCGCAACCGTGGGTGACTGTGCGCGCCACGGCAACCCGGCCTGGGGTGCTGCGAGACTGGTGGGCGTGGAGCGGACCGTTCGACAAGCCGGACCCGGGCACGCCTCTGCGGTGGCCACCATGCTGGCTCAGGCGTTCAACGACGATCCGGTGATGCACTGGATGCAACCGAGTCCCTCGCGGCGCCCGGCTGCCCTGAGAAGGTTGTTCGCCGCGCAGCTGCGCCACGATTACGTGCCCGCCGGCGGCGTGCAGCTGATCGGCGACACCACAGGGCAACCACTGGCGGCGGCCATGTGGAAGCCACCGGGCACCACCGGGCCGCGGGCGAGTCGACGGGAGGATTTGACGATGACCGCGGTTGTCGTCGGGACACTGCGCACCCGGTTGCCGGCGGCGCTCACGCTGCGCCGCGCACTGGACGGTGTGCACCCTGCGGAGCCGCACTGGTACCTGAACAAGCTCGGCACCGCGCAAACAGCCCGGGGGCAGGGTCTGGCCTCGGCCCTGCTCAGCGCCCAGGCACGCTACTGCGACGAAACCAGCACAGCCGCGTACCTGGAAGCCACCCGGCATGAGCTGATCGGGTTCTACGAAAAGTTCGGCTTCACCTGCACCGCGCCGATCGACGTCCCGCACGGTGGGCCCCGCGTGTGGGGGATGTGGCGCGCTCCTCGCTGAGCCAGCGCGCATTTCGTCACACACGCTCATCGCCGGCCGGCGCAGCGTTCGTTGAGGATCGCCCGCACCTGGGCACGGCCCGGGCCGCCCAAGGCTGCCCGCCCGGCTTCGTGGGCAGCGGCGTCTGCGGCGAGCTGGGCGGGTACGGCGGCGATGCGCTCGGCCGCGGCGTCAGCTTCGGCTGCGGCGGGTGCGTCGCGCCAGAGGGTGGGTCGTTCGCCGATGTCAGCGCGGTGCAGCAGGGCGAGCAGGTATTTCACCGGGTTGTGCGGTGCGTCATAGACCCGGAACCCCGTGGTGGCCACGTCGTTGAGGTGCTGGATGACGTCGCGGTCGGTCCAACCGGCCTGCGCCCACCGTGTCAGTCCCGCTGCGTAGGCGTGCGGGGAGTAACGCCTGATCCACCCGGGACACTCCGGATGAGCCCGCAGCCCCTTACTCAGCGCCATCCCAACCTCCCCAGGGTCGGACGCACCATCCCGAACCCCCTTCCTGGTCGATGCGCGGCGCGGAGCGCCGTCCGCTGATCCCGCAGGGTGCTCTGTGCCGGTAGAAACCATTCTCTCTCCGAGAGAGGGGGAAGGAACAAGACCACTCCGTGGAGGGGTGCCATCTGGTGATTGACCTGCGCCGATACGCACAGGGTTATCCACAGGGTGAGTGCTGGTGTGGTGCAGGGCGTACACGGCAGTCCAGCCACGTCCTTTGTCGCCGCGTTCTGCGGAGTCCAACCGCTCGAGCAGGGTCCGTTGACGGCCTTCCTGGACCTCGGTGGCAAGCCCAACCAGGCGGAGGAAGGTGCGGGCCCGGCTGATGGTGCGTTCCCCGAGCCCGGTGGCTGCGGTCATGCCGCGCTCAGCCCCGCTCTGCCCGAGCAGGGGCCCGCTGTTGCGGCCGGTGCGAAAGTCAGCCGCGGCCGCGTGCTCAGTGGCCACCGCCATCACGGTAGGCAGCGAGATACCGCCGCCGGTCATGGCCACGAGCCGGTGGCGCACCGGCAAGTAGTGCCGTCGGTACACCCGCTCGACGTGCTCCAGCCAGCGCTCGGCGGACCACCAACACGGCACTCCCGCATAGGCCCCGGGCGATACTGGGCGGCGCAACAACGGTCGCGGCGGCACCGGACCGTGCGCGTCGCGCCGGCCCGGGGGTCGAGACGCCGCAGTTGGGCCGCGAGGTGGCCGTTTCCGCCGCTCAGCGACACGCGGGGGAGTTTCTGTTAACAGATATGGATCGATTTCAGGGTATGAGCTACCCTCAGACCAGGCAGGCAAGCCAAGTCCCTTCGGGGAAGAGCACCAAAGTCGCCGAGCGCTAACTCGACGGCCCTAGCTGAATCCGAACCCGCCCTTCCCGGGGCGGGTTTCGGCGTTCTAGGGGGCTACCTGGTGCGATGTGGAGTTATCAGAGTGCGGCTGTGCCGCTCACATCACGCGCTGTGTGGCAGCACCTCCTGTTCAGACGCCGGAAGCAGTGGAAGTCCCTGGCGGAGTGCCTCTTGGACAACCCACCATTGGTTGAAGGAAGACCCTCGGGCTTGCCGAACCTCCTCGACCAGTTCGGGGGCAACATCCACGAACAAGTCCTCATGTGGACGTCGGTCACGGCGACCGACATATGCGGTCGGTGGTACGGCCTCGTCTCCCGGGGCGGGTAGGAGATGCAGTCCGCGCTGCAATGCCTCCTGGATGACCCACCAGTTCGGCATCCCGCGGGCCGCCGCGGTGTGTCGGACCTCGGCCGCGAGACGCGGATCTATGCGGGCGCAAAAACCCACGCGAGGCGCCCCGACTCGCCGCCTTGGTGTCGTCATACACGTATTCCATACCTTCGTGGTGCGATCCCGGCGTAGGACACGCCGAACGACGGCCAACATAGAGGGTTTGGTTTAGAGGTTTCCGGATTCGGCGTCGCGGCGTCCGCGTTCCCATGCTGCGACGTACGTAGCAGCGTCAATACCCAAAGCGGCAGAGATAGTTTCGGTGTTGTCTGGGTTGGGTCTGCGCAGGTAGCGCTCTATTTCAGCGAGTGGTGTGACACCGATGCCAGTGACTTCAGAGAGGCCTTCGCGGGTGAGTCCGGCCCACGCGCGGTAGTCGGCGGGGCGGACAGCCGAGTCTTCGAGCGCGCTCAGGTCCGAAATGCGGATATTGAGCAACTGCGCGATCGCTCGCGCCCTTCGCGGGTCTGGAGCGTTCTTCCCCGCTTCCCATGAGGTGATGGCCGAGCGGGCGACACCTGCCCTGATCGCCAGCTGCTCTTGGGTCATCTGGGCACTAATGCGTGCAGCTCGGAGCCGGTCGGGGTCGAAACCCCGGAGGCGGCCACGAGCCATGACATGTCTCCCTTTGATCGGTCGACTTGCCATCTTGACGCCCCCTGTCGCGTAAACCCCGGACAGACTCACCCGCCAACCGTATACTAGACATGCTATTTCTACACGCTATAGGCTACGGATGTTCGGAATGTCGGCCGCGTGCGCGAAAACCGAAGGGAGCCAAAGGACCTGATGAATGTTCAACAGTTGACTTCCCGTTGTCAGCTCTCGTACGGTGCGTGTGCCCCTCATCGCCGGTGGTGGTGGGGGATCGGTTCCTCTGACGTCTCGGGGACACCGACTGCGGATAGTGCCAGGACGCCCCGGGAGGGGTGTGTCCTCTGCCGTGGTCGGATTGGGGTGTCTCGCTTGTCTTTCATTCCTGTTGGGGTGCTCTCGGCGCCGTTCGGTGGGGGCTTCTGGCGCCGGCACGGCCGCCGTGGTGGTAGCCGGATGCCCTGCGCTGGTCGTGCCGGGTCCGCTCTCTCAGCAGATGTCTTGTCCGCGCTCGCGTGTAGGTCGGCGCGCCTGCGGGCCGCCGGTCTGGTCGCAGATGAACCGAAGCCGGAGGCAACGTCGTGACCAACGAAAACAACAATCGGGTGGCTCGCCAGGGGCCGTCGTGGGCTCCGCCCGCGGCGGCAGAGGCACAACCACCGAGCCCTCCCGGGGCCCGGCCGCCTGGGCGACCACTGCCGGTGAGTGCGGAGCGGGTTGCGGTGGAGCGGACACCACTGCGGGTGGCGGATTCCGGAGGCCGATCGCAGCCGGCCCCGACGGATACCCGGGCCGAGAAGCAGGCGCCAGGCGGCGACAACAGGATCGCTATCGGCGGAGCGCCTTCTCCGCCGGCTGGATCACCGGGGTCTGCTGAGCAGTCAGCTCGTGAGGTTGCGCCGCTCCAGCCCGGCTACAGCACGGAACCGCCCAGGACACGAGCATCCGCGCCACCGGCGGCCCCGCGCCATCACGGGGAAATCAACCGGGACATGCTGTTCCGGCCGACGAAACGACCACCCGCCTCCGGGTGGCGCCGGATGGTGCACCTGGTGACCGGGGGCGCCCTCAACCCCGGTGAGTCCCCGGCCGATGTGAGCCGCCGCCACCTCGTGGAGCGGGTCAACCAACCCATCCGCGGCGACTACAAGATCGCAGTGCTGAGCCTGAAGGGAGGAGTCGGGAAGACCACGACCACGGTGTCGTTGGGGTCGACGTTCGCCTGCCTGCGCGGTGACCACGTGGTGGCGATCGACGCCAACCCGGATCTGGGGACCCTCGGGGGCCGGATTCCGTCGCAGACGGCGGCCACCGTGCGGGACCTGCTCAACGACCAACAGCGGATCCATCGCTACTCCGACGTTCGAGCGTTTACCTCCCAAGCCCCCTCCCGGCTGGAAGTGCTGGCCAGTGAACGGGACCCGCACCGCGCCGATGCCTTCTCCGAGGCCGACTACCGGGCCTCGGTCGCCATCCTCGACAACTTCTACAACCTCGTGCTCGCCGACTGCGGCACCGGCCTGACCCATTCGGCGATGCGCGGGGTGCTGGACACCGCCGACTCGCTGGTGTTGGTGTCGTCCCCGGCGTTGGACGCCGCGCAGAGCGCGGATGCAACGTTGAATTGGTTGGACACGCAGGGCTTCGGACACTTGGTCGACCGCACGGTGGTGGTGATCTCCCTTGCCCGCCCGGGGGCATCCACGGTGAACCTGGACCAGCTGGTGGCCCACTTCACCGCCCGAGTCCGGGCGGTGCAGGTCATCCCCTTCGACATGCACTTGGCGGAGGGCTCCGAGATCGACCTGGACCGGCTGAGTGCGGGCACCCGGGAGGCGTTCATGGAGTTGGCCGCGGTGGTGGCCGATGACTTCCCCGAAGCCGCCGGGCGGCACCACAGCCCGGCCCGGGTGCGGGGACAGGCACCGCGGCGATGACCCGGACGATCAGCAGCACCCAACGAGGCCGTCCGGCCAGCCTGGTCCGTTCCCTGCGGGGGCGGTGAGTCGGCGTGGCTGAGGAGGAGACGGGCGGCTCGGCGCTGCTGATCGGCGTGGCCCTGCTGGGTGCCCCGGTGTTCATCGTGGTGTTGTTGCTGATCCTGCTGGGCGGTGGGGCGACACCCCCACCGTCACCGTGCGGGCAGGGTGGGTCCTCGCCGGGGGTGGGGGCGCTGCGGGTCGCCGGGATTCCAGCGAACTACGTATCCCTAATTCAGAAAGCCGGCACGGTGTCCCCGGAGTTCCCGGCCCCGGTAATCGCCGCGCAACTGTCCCAGGAGTCCAACTTCTCCGACCCCACCTCCTCCACGGGGGCACAGGGGCCAGCTCAATTCGAACCGGCCACCTGGCAAACATGGGGCAAGGACACCACGGGCAAGGGTTACGCCGACGTGCACAACCCCTCCGACGCCATCGATGCGCAGGCCCGGTTCGACGCCGCGTTGGCCGGGCAGGTGAAGACAGCCCAAGCGGCAGGGCAGATTCATTCGTCCGCATCGGTGACGGAGATGGCGTTGGGCGCCTACAACGCCGGTTTCGGCGCTGTCCAGGCTTCGGGTGGGATTCCGCAGAACTCGCAGACGATGGCGTACGTGCCGCGGATCATGACCCTGGCCCGCACAACGTTCTCCGACGCCGGGACGATCACCGCCCCCGGCGCGACCCCACCGCCACCCGCGGATGGCGGTGGTACCGGGACCCAGGCGTCCGCCGGGTGCGGTGGTGTGGGCGGGCAGGTCGCGGTGCACCAGGTGGACTACCCCGTCCCCGGTGGTGGCACCCAGCCCGCGGACCTGTACGTCCCGGCCGGTGCCGGCCCGGGTACCCCTGCCCGGCCGATCATCGTGATGGTCCATGGTGGGGGCTACGTGGCCGGGGACCGCTCCGAGCTGGGTGACGCGGCGAAAGCCGCGGCCGCCCACGGCTATCAAGTTCTCAATATTTCTTACGACTTGAGTGCGCCGCGGTGGCCGCGGCAGGTGCAGCAGGTGGACGCGGCCGTCGACTACGTGCGTGCGCAGGGCACCGGGCAGGGCATCGACCCGGCCCGGGTGGCGTTGCTGGGGGACTCGGCCGGGGCCGGGTTGGTGTTGGATGCCGGGTTACTCGGTGATCACCACGGGGTGCAAGCCGTGGTTTCGTGGAGTGGACCCGCCGATTTCACCTCGTTGTTGGCGCAGGCAACCCCCGGGGACACCTATCAGCAGGCTGCGGCCGTGGTGGATCCCAGTTTGTTCCTCGGCTGCCCGATGCTGGTGTGCCCGGATCTGTGGCGCCAAGCATCCCCGGCGTTGTCGGTGACCGCGGGTGCCCCCCCGACGATGCTGGTGAACTCCGATCACGAGTTGGTCCCGGTGGCGCAGGTCGGGGAGATGACCGCGGCCCTGGACCGGGTCGGCGCCGCGTCGAAGACCCTGGTGTTCCCGGGCACGGTCCACGCCAACGGATACACCACCGACGCCAACGGCCCGTCCCTGGACTTCCTCGACGCGTCCCTGCACTTCACCCCGCCACCACCCCCGGCAGCGGCCGGTGGCGGTGGGGGTGGCGGTCCGGTGGCGCAGCTGGCGGTGAGTGCGGCGAAAACCCAACTCGGCGCTACCTACGTGTGGGGCGGCGGCGATCAGAACGGTCCCACCGGCGGCGGCTTCGACTGCTCCGGTCTGATGCTCTACGCCTACCACCAGGCGGGCTCGGGTGCGTTGCACGGTGCCCGCACCGCCCAGTCCCAGTACGCCGCGACTGCTGGTGCCCGGCTGCCGGGCGGGTTCAACCCGTCGTCGTATCAACCGGGGGACCTGCTGTTCTACGGCACCGCCGACAACATTCACCACGTCGCGATGGCGATCGGTGGTGGCCAGCTGATCCAGGCCTCCACGTTCGGGGAACCGCTGAACATCAAACCGATCTACAACGGCGATTTCTTCGGCGCGACCCGACCCCTCGGCACACCAGGAGGAGCACCCCAATGACGACCACGATCCACGCTGATGGCCCGCTGTACGTCGGTCCCCCGTACGTCTTCGCCTCTTTCGACGGGTTCGTCACTGTGCTGCACGTGCTGGTGTGGGCGGTGTTCGAGGTGTCGTTGGTGGTCACGTGCGCCGCCATGGTCGTGGTGGCGTTCTCGAGTCGCGGTGATAGCTGCGGGCCGCCCCGGGCGGCGTTGGCGGTGCCGCCGCTGCTGGTGGTGTCCTTCGTGACGGGTGCCTCGCTGGCCGCGTGGGCGGCCGGCCCGGGCCTGGGTGTGCTCACCCTGGGAGCCGTGTCGGGGCTCGTGGTCGCGGCGGGGTGGTACATCGCCCGGCGGGAGCGGCGCACCACGGCGGCGCTTCTTACCGCGGTGTGCGGTCAGAGTGGCGGAGGGCAGTCGTGAGGCGGCTCGGGAACGCGGGATGGTGGGGTGCGGGTGCCGCCGTGGCGGTGGCCGTGTGCGCCGGGTGCGGTGGCCCTGCTCCGGCCCCCGCACCGGCGACCGGGACGTCGGTGTCCTCCCCACCCGCCCCGAGTGCTGCACCCTTTTCTGCTGCACCCTCTTCTGCTGCACCCTTTTCTGCTGCGCCCGGTTCGGTCTCGCCGCGCGCGACGGTGGGGCCGGTGCCCTCGAATCCACCGGTTCCGGCCGGGAGCCCGGGGCAACCCCGCGGCCCGGTGGACGGGCAGTCACCGGACGGGGTGGCCTCAGCGTTCGCGGCGGCGACGTTCACCTACGACACCGCCCTGGACCGCTCCCCGTATGACGCGCAGGTCCGGTCCGCGGTGTACGCCACCCCGGCGTTCGCGGCGGTGCTGAAACAGCCACTGCAGCAGGGCGGTGGCGCCGAGTGGAACACCCTGGCCGCGCACCACGGGTACACCACGGTGGCGCTGGCCGTGAACCACGACGACGGGCGGCCCCCGGATCAGCTGGGTTCCGCGGCCCGCGCCTACACGGTGGCCACCACCGGGCACGGCGACAACGCCTGGTCGGCGCCGCTGGATTCGCAGACGATGTATGTGTTCCTGACCCGCACCGGCACCACCACCCCGTGGCAGGTGAGCCGGGTGTCGTTCAGTGGTGGGTCATGACCGCCCCGCGTACGGCGCCGCGCCGCGGGGAGACGGGGTTCGTGGCCCCGGACGGTCAGGTGTGGGAGGTGCCGGCCTTCCCCTGCCCGGAGGTCGTGGTGGGTGCGGAGTACGCGGAGATCGACGGTGCGCGGGTACCACTCGGGGACGACGAGGCGGACCCGCGGTCCGCGGCGACCGCGGTGCTGGTGGCCCAAGCCCGCCGCCTGCGGCGCGGGCAGGGCGCGATCCGCGCGACGGTCCGTGCCGCCGATTCCGAGGTGGTGTGGCACGCGATCGTCACCGCCGACGGTGAGTTGTTCGACGCCACCCCCGCCCCGGGTGCCGCCCGGTCGGGGTGGTCGCGGTGGCGGGTGCTCGCGGGTGTGGGGGCCGTGGTGGTGCTGTTGGCGGTGGCCACGGTGGCGGTGGTGGCCTCCAACCGGACTGCCCCACCGGTAGTGGCCACCGCAGCACCCCCACCACCGACGGGAACACCGACCCCGTACCCGTCGCTGCCCCCGCCCGGCTATGGCGGGCAAGCGGACTGGTCCGCGCCGATCACGCCGGGCAGCGTCCCCCTCATCGCCGGAGACGGGGCGATCATCACCGTCACCGGCGACGCCGGTTCCCCCGTCCTGGCGGTCCTCGACCCCGCGACCGGGGCCCCGGTGTGGTCGGCGGCGGTGCCCCGCGACGCCGCCACGTCCAGCACGGGCAGTGGGTTGCACCTGTCGGGAATCGACGCCCACCCGGTGGTGGCTGCAGCCACCAGTGACGGGTTGGACTGGTGGGGCCTCGGCGGTGCCCACACGTCGGGGTCGGTGTCCCTCCCGGGCGGGGCGACGGTGTCCTTCGCGGGTGCGTCCCCGTTGGTCACCGAGGCGGGGCAGCGGGCCGCCACCATCACCGACGGCCACCTGGTGGAGCGGGCGGTGCCCGCCGGGGCGGTGGCACTCGGGGCGACCGGGGACACAGTCGTGGCCGCGAACTCGGTGGGCCAGGTGTGGCACCTGGGTGTAGCCACCGCCGAGACCCCACCATCACCGGTGACCGTGCCCACCCCGACCGGGGCCGGTCCGTTGGCGTCGATCGCCGGATACGCCGGGCTGGGCACCACCACCCCGGTGGCGCACCCGGAAATCCTGGTGGCCTCCTGGTACACGGCCGACCCGGGCACGCAGCTCGTCGGTCTGATCGACCCGGTCACGAACACCGCGATCGGGGCACCGCTGAGCGTGCCGGCCACCGCGATCGCCTCAGGTCACTGGCAGCCCTCACCCCGCAACCTGCTGGCCGTCGTGGGCACCGTGCTCGTCGACGCCCGCGACGGGGTGGCCCGTGCCCTGCCCACGGGATGGGCCACCACGTCGGTGACCGACACCGCCGCCTACGGCACCCGCAACTCCGACCGGTACCTGGTCAGTCCCGCCGGGCAGGAATCCCCCACCGGTTCCGCGGTGATCCCGATCGGGATCACCGGTGCGCGGGCGGTGGTGACCTCCAGTGTCGCCGGGGCGGACACCGTGTACGGGTTGCCCGTCGCCTCGGGGCCGGTGCTACCGACCCCGTCGGTTCCGGTGTCCGCCCCACCACCGCAACCCTCGGCGGGGCCGGTGCCCAGCCCGGCACCCAGCCCCACCACCACCGCACCCGCCCCGGCTCCACCACCAGCTGCACCTGCTCCGGTGGCGGCAGCTGCCCCGCCAGCTCCGCCGCCGGCGGCACCGGTGCCGGGTTCTGGTCCGGTGCCGCGATGAGCGGGTGGGGCCGCCCTGGTGGGGCCACCGTGCCCGCACTGACCCCCAGTTCTGAGAGAGGACTTCCGTGTCGAATCCGTTGTTGCCCACTGCACCACCACCATCCCCGCCGCCGGAGCGGGTGGAACCCTCCTCGGTCCTGGGCGCTGATCTGGCGGCCCGGTTCGGGCCGCAGGAGCCGTTGACGAACGTCACGGCCCCGACCGGTGGTGGCGTGCTGAGCGAGCACGTGAGCGCGGACCCGTTGCTGTGGGTTGTGGGGGTGCACGGCGGTTCCGGGGCCTCCACCGTGGCCGCACTGTGCGGTGAGGATGCCCTGGAGCTGCCGCAGCGCCTGCCGGTGACCCCGGCGGGGGCACCGGCGCCGCGGGTGCTGCTCGTGGCCCGCACCCACGCCACCGGGCTGCACTACGCCGGGTGGATGGCCTCGCACTGGGCGTCCGGGCAGACCGGGGTGGTCCTGCTGGGCCTGGCCGTCCTCGACGACGCCCCCCGCCTGCCCCCGGTGCTGGTCGCCGAGATCAAGCGGGTCGCGGGGATGGTCCCCGCGTTGTGGCACCTGCCCTGGGTGGAGGCGTGGCGCACCAGCCTCGACCTCGACCTGGCCACCGTCCCGCGCCGCACCCGCCGCTCCATCACCCACATTCGGCGGGCGGCGGAAACCGCCCGCGATCAAGACCCCGGACCGGAATCGGTCCGGGAGCCCCACCCCCGTGAGTTTCCCCGTGACCGCACCGCGGTCTCCTAACAAGAAAGGCCCACCCACCATGAACGCTGCCACCCAAGAACTGGTCCTCGCCGCTGCTGGTTCCGGCATCAACATCAACTCCACCCAACCTCCCGGCACCCAGGGCATCATCACCGTCGTCAACTACGTGGCGTGGGGGGCGTTCGCCGCCTGCCTCGTCGGGTTCGTCATCGCCGCCGCCACGATGGCCTGGAAGCACCACCGGGGTGAGGAAGCCGCCTCCATGAAGGGCCTGGGCATGTCGCTGCTGGGCACCGTCCTCATCGGCGCCGCCGGCGCCATCGTCGGATCGGTCACCTAAATGAACGCCACCACAGGTGCCGTCCTCGCCGATGCTGGCCCGCCACCACCCACGGGTGGCGACGAACCGAACGCGGCGCCTGCGCCGCTGGGCGTGTTCTTCCTTGGCTACGTGGTCATCGGCACCTTCGGGGCCGGTCTCGGGTTGGTGGTCTGAATGAGTGCAGCCGATACGGCGTGGGCGGTGTGCGGGGCGTGTTGGTGCGCCGCGACGGTGCTGCTGGGGCTGTTCGGCTACGAGCTGCACCGCGGCGAGTGCACGGTGTCCCGCCGCCCGGCGCAGGTGCTGAGCGTCAGTGCGCTCGGCGCCGCGGCGGCCATCACCTCGATCGTCCTGAACCTCACGACCGGATAAGAGGAGAACACTCATGCCTTCGAAGCGTCGTCGTGCCCGCCGCGACCAGGAAAACAATGGTGGCCCATCGCCTGCGTGGATCGGGTCGGCGGTACTGCTCGGCCTGGTCGCGATCGCCCTTGTCATCGTCCTGATCCACGCCGCGGTCAGCCCCAAACCCGCGACACCGGCCGCCGCCAGTCCGCCCGGTGCGACCCCGGGGGCCGCACCGTCGGCGGGAGTCGCCACCGCACCGGGTGGGGCACCCGCCTCGGCGACCTCGGGGCAGGAAGGCCGACCCGCGGGGTGCTCCACCACCGGCAGCGACCAGACCATCCCCACCTCACCGCCCACCGGGGTGACCTGGTCACTGATCTCTGGCTTTGCGGTCCCGTCCTCCTCGGCGGACGGGCCGAAGCTGCACGGCCCTGGAGGGGTTGGTTACTGCTACTCCCACACCCCCCTCGGAGCCCTGCTGGCCGCCTCAAACCTTGGGCACGGCACCGGCACACCGCAAGAGATTCAGGCCAGCAGCCTGGACCACTCGCTCGTCAATAATCAGTACGCATCGCAGATCGCTGGAACGCCCGCGACCGGTGAGAACCCGACTAGCGGGGTTCAATTGGCCGGGTTCCGGATCCTCTCCTATTCCCCGGTCCAGGCCAGCATCACCCTCGCTGCAAGCGTGGATGGGCGAACGGATTCTTACCCCAGCTGTCGGTCGCTATGCAATGGCAAGACGGGGACTGGCGGGCGGTGCCGCAGGCTGGACCCGCCCTCTTCGTCACAGTTGCTTCGGCACCGTCACTCGCGGGATTCGTGCCCTGGATGGGGGTGTCCTGATGTGCTTTCCGCTTGATTTCGTGTGTTTGGCCAAAGCCGCAGGCGGGTCCGTGGCGTCGAAGGTGACGAATAGTTTTTTGGATGAGGTGCGGAAGTCGGCGGCGGATGCGACGACGACGATTTTGAAGACGTTGGGGACGTTTTGGTTGAACATTCCCTCGCCGAAGGTGTCGAATCTGG
>JAABUT010003304.1_pt1 | contig 14021 bp, 9 predicted proteins | sample 5559281 | NCBI WGS metagenome assembly JAABUT01 (sample SAMN10711880, study PRJNA513359) | rock metagenome | isolation source: Antarctica rocks | place: Antarctica: Victoria Land, Ricker Hills nord | collected 2016-01-04
TCATGACTTGTTCTAATCAAATTGATTAGAATTAGATCTGAACTCTGATCGATTCAGACATGTTCATAACATTGAATTACTTTCATCAAAACACACATTCAAATTTACTTAAATTTATCAAATCAATCACTCAAATTTATCATAATCAAATCTATCTATTTATTTTTATCTTTAATCTTTCACAATGATACACAACTCTGAATCAGTTGAGTCATGAACAGCTCATCTGCTTAGAAGCATTGCTAGTAAATAAGTTTTTCTTATTTCTTTCAATGCTTCAGCGAAATCTCAGAATGTCGCTATCTCATGAAACATCAACATGAGTCAACAACTTCGTCAATGAGTTATTGATCAGTCAGACAAGATCATCAAGATGCTGATCGAGCTAAAAGATCAATGAGACATGATTTTGAAACTCAATGAGCAGTGAATTGTTGTTCAAGTTGTGTTACGAGCGTATCAAGACTGATTAGAGCTAGTCAACGATCTAGTCGAAATCTGACCTAGATCTGACTCAGATTTGACTCAGATATGACTCAAAATTCTTTTTCTTTCTCAACACTCTTTTCTTTCACCAACATCTTGTTCATTTACATCATTTTCTTTTCATGTTACAAACACATCTCTTTTGAGTCTAGCGCAGTCTCTGAACATTACATAAATAGAAGCTCTTGTATCAATCTTCTTCTGTATTCTTAATATTCAGTTATAGCTATCTCTAAAGATCAAGCATTATCAACTCTGATCTTCATTGATTGTATCATTTAGACATGATTCTGACATTATATTAAGAATTCGTTAATCACATGATACTGATCTCATTATTCATTCAACATACTCGTCTAGACAGAACGAGTCTAAAGAAATTCATTTATCTGATGATCAATGACAATCGAAAGACAGAACAACACTAGAAAGTTGAATAGAATCAACGACAAGACTGTTTGAATTGCTAGACTACTTATTGCTCATTAAGTACACAAAGTTCACTCGATTACAAGAATCATGATAAAGAATCTTCGTGAATTGCTCAAGAATTAAATCGATCGATAGATTCAATGATAAAGAATCTTCATTGTTTGCTAGAGAATCAATCAAATCACTCAACAAACAAATCTCATCTTCTTTGTTGAAGATTGAATCTCATCTCATACGTCTTTCTTCTTCAATCGTCAAGCATCGTCATTCATTCGACTCTCTTTTCAAACAAATCTCATCATGTCTAGTTGTTCGTCTACTGAAGAGCGTTCTGAGAAATTTCGAACTCGTTTCTCTCAAAACTCTGATGCTGATTCATTGAAATCACGAACAAAATCATCAAGTGCTGCATCATTCATTCATGAAGATGACGAATCATTCGCTGAAATGATAATATCTCTCGTGTTCTACGAAATCTGAAAGACTTGAAGTCTAGTTCTTGATAAAGAAACAGATTGACTCTACGAGTTAGATAAACAACAAGAAGACGAAATCAAAGAGTTGAAGACAAGACTTCAAACTAAAGAAAACACTTCTTCTGATTTCATTTACTTTGAGCGTTCTAGATCTCAAAAAATACCTGATTCTTCGCTGTTTACTGATGAAAAGAACTCTACTTGAAAAAACTGATACGAAAAAATTCAGAATAAACTAGAGATCAACGTCGATCTCTTTTCTAATGAACGAGTCAAATTGAGCTATGTACATTCTAGATTATTCAATGACGCAGCAGAGATCACTCAAGCTAGACGTGAACATAATTGTGTCAATCTTTATAAAATCGTCAAAGATCTTTTGAAAGAGTTAGCTCAGTTGTTCAATGATTTGAATAAGAAAGTCAACTTTCATAGAAAATATTACAACTTGATTCAAGAATCAAAGAAATTCAGCAAGTTTTATACTCAGTTTCAACGATTATCTTTCTATCTAGACTATTACGAAAAGCAACTGATCTTTGATCTGAAAGATAAAATACACTCTCGTCTTCGATTCATTTGAGTAGATCAACTAGTTCAATCTGATTCTCTAAAAGAAATTCGTTTCTATCTGATTCATTTGAATAATGATCAGCGAGTCATTCAAGAGATCAAGAACAAGCTCAAACGTGTCAATGACGTTTCAAAGACTATCTTTCATAGAGCGACTGTTGTCACTCAATCAGTCGATCACTCGAAGTCTGATCATCTAAAGTCGCATGACGCGATTTTAACTAACGTCAAAAAAGCAGACATTCTAGTCGAAAGCTGTTTTGTATGTCATAAATCAGATCATAGCTCTAAGAAGTATCTCGATCGATCTACTAGAATCAGTGCAGTGAACAAAGAATATGATTGCTTCGATTTCAATTCGAATTTCAATTCAAAAAACTAGTCATCTCTTTAAAAGTCATTGAAGAGATAGAGATTATATCTTTGTGCAAACTAGATGAAATTCTATCGAAAGAGAATTACTTTGAAAAGTTGTTTCTAATTGACGCTCATCTCATCTCTCAGAAATGATCTTTCAGTCTTTGTTCTTTAATAGACAGTGATTCAGTCGTCTACATGATCATACATTTCAACCTAGTCGATAAAGTATGCAAGAAACTGAAAATTCAATCTATATCACTGACAAAAGAGAAGCTAATAAGAGATTATGATGAAAAGATATTTAAGAAGACAATCACTCATAAAATTCTACTCAATCTCATCATCGAAAGTCATAAGAAATTGACTGTATCAATGTTGATAGCTGATATCAATCATCATGAAGTTATATTGAGTAAGCTCTGAATGAATAAAAACGAAATATTACTGAATATGCGAAACGACGTCATTGTTTTTTCGAATCAATTGAATACTTCTATTTTGATTTTTTCGATCTCGCTCAATTCAAAGCATTCAAGTTGATCGCGATCAACTTCGTCTTCTTCAATCACTCAGACTAAGATTTCTACGATGCTCAAATGATTCGTTTCAATCACTGCTCAGAAAGAGTCATTCTTGATTCAAAGCATAGACATCGCTTCGTTCAAAACACTGTTAAATCATTCAAAGAAGAACAAGATTGAAGTCTTTGCTTTATTCATGATGAACATCAATAGAGAAATCGCGTACAATACTCAGTGCGATTTGAACGCTTTAAACGTCTCTTCAATTGATGAAATGACTCAGAATTTAGAAGACATTAAAGCAAAGCTGTTCTTGAAATATCATGAGTTTCTAGATGTTTTTGATCGAGCTCAATTGAATAAACTATTCTCTCATCGCTTCTACGATCATAAAATCGAGCTCACTAGTGATTCAACGCTCTCTCGTTGTCGAGCATATTGAATGTTCTCTGTCAAACTTCTGAAAGTAAAGAAGTATCTGAACGAGAATTTGTCAAAGAAATTCATCACTTTCAGTCAGATTCTCTATTTCTCTTTGATTCTATTCACTCTCAAAGCAAATGAAGATCTTTGATTCTGCGTAAACTATCAAAAGCTAAATGTCATTTTCAAAAGAAATAGATATTCTCTATCGCTGATAGACGAGATCATTGATAAAATAGTGAGTTGCAAGCATCTGACTAGATTGAACATCATATCAGCATTCAACAAACTTCGAATGCATTTTGATAGCGAGAATTACATCACTTTTATCACTGCTTTAGAAGCATATAAATATAAGATGCTATCATTCAAACTGATTAATGAATCGATCTTCTTTCAGCAATATATGAATGACATTCTATGAGACTTTCTGAACGACTTTTGTCAAGTCTATCTAGATGACATTCTCATCTATAGCAAAATGAGAAAGAAACATAAAAATCACGTTAAACTAGTATTGAAACAACTACGCGAAGCTGAACTGCAAATGAATATTTGAAAGTGCGAATTTGATGTAGAAGAGACTATCTTTCTAGAAATCATTGTATCTGAACTAGATCTTCGTATGAATTTCAGCAAGATGACAGTCATAGTCAGCTGAATCACTTCAATCAATCTAAAAGAAATTCAGAGCTTCGTGAAATTTGTTAACTTCTATCATCGTTTCATTAAGAACTTCTCGAAGCTAGTCAAATCATTCACTCAGCTGACTAGAAAGAACACGTCTTTTGTTTGAAACGAGATCTGTGTTCAAGCTTTTGACAATCTAAAGAAACAAGTCAGCTCAGTCTCAGTACTTCGTCACTTTGATCTCAAACAACAAGCTATTCTGAAGATCAATGCTTTGAACTATGTAAAAGATGAAATACTATCTCAGTATGATGATGAGAGAGTTCTTCATTCGATGACTTTCTACAGCAAAAGCATGATTCTCGCTGAAATCAATTATCACATCTATGATAAGAAACTGCTAGTCATTATTCGATGCTTCGAACACTGACGACTCAAGCTGAAATGCATTGAACTACTCATTCAGATGTTCATTGATCATCAGACTTTGAAGATCTTCATGAAAAACAAACAGTTGAGTCGATGACAAGTCAACTATCTGAACATTCTATCGAAGTTCAACTTTCAAATCATCTTTAGATCAGGCAAAATAAACACTAAAGTCGATGCTTTAATCAGAATGTCTCTAATGAACATCTCTGAATCAGCTCAGCGTCTTGAAGATCGTTTTCAGACTATTCTGATTCTTGATAGAGTTGATGTTCTATCTGTTGAATTGAAAGCAAATCTCTATCAACGAGTATGTATGATCAATCAAACAGATGAACTCTGCAGTGAATATAAACAAGCTATGAACGAGAACAAACTCAAATTTCATATCACTAAACTAAAGAACTGCAAAATTATTGACAACATTCTATTTAGAAAAGATCTACTGTGAGTCTCTGAGAACATGCACACGAAATTACTACAAGAAGTGCATGATCAATCTTCAATCTTTCATCTCGACAATAGACGAATCATCGATCTAGTTCAGCGTTTCTACTATTGATCAGATCATCAAGCTACTATTCAATGATACATTTGAAACTGTCATGCTTGTCAGCGAAGCAAAGTCTCTAGAGATAGTTTCAATGAACTTCATCATTCTTTTTTGATTTCACAGAAACGCTGAAAAGATATAGCTATGAACTTCATCACTGAACTATCTCTGTCAGAAAACTATAACATCATTTGCATCATCATATGTCATCTCATCAAAGAACGTCACTATGTTTTCTGTCATTGAGAAGACGATGACATCTCAGTCAAAGAAACGGTTTGAATCATGCTATGAAACGTCTATCGATTGCATAATTTACTCAGTTCTATTGTTTCGAACAGAGACTTTCAATTCATATCGACTATGTGAAAAAGTCTTTGCAAGCGACTGAGAATCACAGTTAGTCTATTCACAGTTTATCATTCTGAAATCAACGATCAATTGAAACAAGTCAATCAAAACGTTGAACGCAAACTTAGAATCTACTGCAATTATATGCAGAACAACTGAATCAAATGAATATCTATGATGAAATTCAGCGACAATTTCAATATCTTCTCGATCACTTCAATAATCTTCTTCTACTTCAATAAAGAATTTCACTCTTGAATGAGTTTCAATTCAGATACAACTGACTATGAAACATCTCGTGAACGACTTGAAGCTAGAAAAGCAGATGATATTGTCATTTAAATGAAAGAGCTACTGAGCTTTGATCATCAACAATTGAAAAAAACGAAGCTGATCATCGAAGTTCAAATCAATAAACATAGATGAGATGTCACATATGAAGTAGATAACTGAGTTTGACTATCTTTCAGAAACGTCAAGACAACGAGACTCTGCAAAGATTTGAAAGACAAACAGCTAGATCTCTATCAAATCACTGCTAAAATAGATATTTTCTATCATCTTCATTTATCAGTCAGCATGAAGCATCTGCATTCAATATTCAGCTCGAAGCTACTACAATCGTATTCAAAAGACTCTTTATCAAGACAACATTCAGAATCATTCAGATTAATCACTATCGAAGACGATGAACACTGAAAGATAGATGATATATTGAACTTCAGACGCTATCGAGATCGAATACAGTACAAAGTCAAATGAAAAGATCTAGATAGAAACGATGAATGATACTATGTCGATAAAGAAAAATTCGATGACTCAGAGAAAGTTTTGAATGAATTTCATAAGCTATATTCAAGCAAATCGCGCTAAATATCGAAATAACTATCAACAAAAGTGAGCAAAGAAACTACATTCATGCAAACATGAATTTTCGAAGAAAGAAGTAATGTTATGAGCATATCAAGACTGATTAGAACTAGTCAATGATCTAGTCGAAATCTGATCTAGATTTGACTCAGATTTGACTTAGATATGACTCAACACTCTTTTTCTTTCTCAACATTCTTTTCTTTCATCAACATCTTGTTCATCTACATCATCTTCTTTTCATGTTACAAACACATTTCTTTCAAGTCTAGCGCAGTCTCTGAACATTACATAAATAAAAGCTCTTGTATCAATCTTCTTCTGTATTCTTAATATTCAGTTATAGCTATCTTTAAAGATCAAGCACTATCAATTCTGATCTTCATTGATTGTATCATTTAGACACGATTCTGACAAGTTGAACATGACAAGAGATTGAATCAACTAAAGATCAAACAGATGATCATAAACACTTTAAAAGAGACAAATAAACGCTATCAAGAGAAAATGTTGAATCTCAAGAATAAACTCAAAGAAGTATCATATTCAACAAATCAGTCATGATCTCGTCAGTTTACTGAATCTTGAGTTTCTATGAAATCTCTATCTTGAGCTTCTATCGAGAACTATACTCGATGAGAATCATCTACTTTATTCAACAATAATCATCACAAGTCTTTCAAGTTTTTGAACTCATTTATATTCATTGATGAAGATGAATTAACATGAAATAGCTGAAGAATCAAGATAGACAATAAACTTCAGACAAATGTTAATCACTTCATCGATGAAACTATCTGCATTGTTTATGTGATATCTAGACTAGAAGATGATGCTGCTGAGCATATCTTCGCTTGACATCATCATCATGCTTTGCATTCTTACATCTTGATCTATGAACTACTCAAGCATCTAGAAGAAATCTACGAAGATCAGAATAAGAATCGAAAGTGTCGTTGCAAGTACAACGCTCTGAGACAAGCAGACAAGCTCTTCAACATCTTCTACTTCAACTTTATGAAGCTATTCAACTATTTAAACTATGATGATTGCATTCTGATGAATGATTTTCAGAATAAGATCAACAATCGCTTGCAGAATGCTTTGTCAATATGTTTCAAAGACTTCACTTCACTTCATTGTCTTAAGATCTTTCTTCAAGATGTAAATAATAATAAACAGCGAGTCAACTATCAGCTACGCAGTCAGCTTTGCACTGTCATCGTCAAAGTCACTGTTGTATCTGATAAATGCGTTGCTACTTTATTGTCAGTGATGACTTTGATAATCAATTATGTTAAATCTATCTTCTCTTTTATCTTTAAGTCAGCAAGATCATTTATCATCTGCTATACTTGCAAGATCTTGAGTTATTTGTTCAAGAATTGCTTTCAGAACAAAATTAATACTTTTGCATTTTGTACATTCATTTCTTATCTACATGAGATCATCATTTCAAAGAATAAGAAGAATAAGAAAATGTCTTCTTCAACAAAATCATGAGGCGAAAAAAGTCAATATTAGCTGATTTTTATCAACTTTTTCTGAGTTAGCTGTTAATCTCATGTGTCAACTAACGATCAAAATTAGCTGACTCTCTCAGTTATTAGCTGACTATTAACTGTCACTTAGTTGTCACTTAGCTGACTTAGCTGTGCACTCAGCTAATATCGATTTTGTCTCTTATGACAATCATCACATCAATATTACTTATGTTATCTTTTTAAATGTTCGCGCATTCTGTTATTAAATCATTATATATAGTTAAGTTTCTTTGAATATCTCTTTTTATCTCGTTGCTCTTCATTCTTTTATCATTTGAATTGAATAAATTGTCTTTGCTGCAAATTATGTTATGTATGATAAGATATTTCTTTTCGCTATACACGTTTGAATCGATCTTCACTCTTTTTTCATTTGAATCAGTTAAATCGTCTTTGCTGTAAATTATGTTATGTATGACAAGATATTTCTTTTCATCATACATGTTTGAGAGTAGTATGACAATTAAGTAATTTGTGACATATTGATTTATCTAGTCTAAATTTCAATCATCGTCGCTTTTGATGATAATTTTCATCGAGAGTCTGCGCTTGATTTGCATATACTGTACAAACTGCTTATATTTTCGAGCATCGTTGATGATGCTAGATGATTCAGCAGACTTACTATATCAGATTCTTTCTTCTTTTTTGATATTCACTCTCTTCGCTTAAGAAGTTCAAGTAGTACGCAGTTTGAAAATCATAAACGCTTCTTCTTCAACGCGAATTCAATATTCATTTGAAGTCAAAGTCTTTATGATGCTCAGTTCAACATCATCAACATCTAACTCATCAACGAAAGATGTGTTTGCAATCTAGAGTTTAACATACAGTATACAATCAAGAGAATGAATTAAATTTATTACATTGATATTTTGTTCTTTCAGTGTCTTCTGTGAGTTCATTGTACATCAGTCTCTGTTGATCAACGATGAAAAGAACTTTTAGATACTTACTCATTCATCTTGTTATCACAAGAATATAGAATGAGTTTTCTACATAATAAATATAGTGAGCATGCTGTACATCTTCTGCACAGTATTAAACTCATTGTCTTTCGCTGAATGCACTTATGAGTTTTTGATTCTTGTCTTCACATGTCATGATGTCAGATCATCACTCAGATTTAGAACATAAATTGCAGACATCATGAGTTTAATGAATTTGTTTGCAGTTTAATGAATCAGATCATCATTCAGAATTAAAGCATAGATCAGATCAGAACTTAGTTTAATTATTACATACTCAACTCTTGAACATTGATTGTGAATTAATTAAAATTAGCAAGCTATAAGAGCTTTATTCAATTCTGACATGCTCATAACACAATCATCAATCTAATCATCATCATCTGAATCTAGTCACAGCAATCTTAAGTCTTAAAACTACTGTCTAGTCTTGATTCTGTCTGATTCATGTATAATAGAAGTCTGATTTTCGTTCTTTTCTTTCGCTTTTTGTCTTTCATCTTGTACATTATCTGATGTATGTCTTGTATCTAAATTCTATCAAGTAATAATAATATCATTCTTTTATATTGATAGTATTTCTAGTCTATTCTCTGACATCATGTATATGCTATACGCAGTATCATAGTTAGCAAAACAAAAGTCATCAGATGAGTCAGTTCTGATGCAGATGTAAGTCATTTCACTCTCTTGAAATCATTTACAGAATTATTTTGCATGTTTTCTCTCTATGCATTATATCTTAATTAGTTGAGATTCGATCTAGATCTGATCGAGATATTGAGATAAGTGTGATTCAACAGTTAATTCTTGATATGAAACACTTACGCATGCATTAACTTTCTCAACGTCATCGTTCTAGAATAATATAATAATGAGCTTGATTCTGAACTGCGCTTGACTCTTTCATGTGCAAAATTGAAATCAATTATGATGAGTTACAACTCATTCTTGCCTTGAGTTTCTCACTGTCTATATCATCATTCTTCTATCATCTTTGTTAGATTGAAGTTGCGACAGAGCGAGAAAAAACATACTTTACTCTTCATGAAGAATTTCAAGACAGTCTCATGATTCAGACTGTTCTCTGCAGAGCTCTTCTTCTTTCTCTTTCTGAGTTCACTTCACTGACAGTCGAAGTCGTCATCGATGTCTTCTACATCAGACAGCGAATGTGCAAGAAAGAAGTATATGAATTCGTTCTTTGCATTCAAATCGAGTTTCACTTGACTTTGTTTCATCAACTTCTCTTGCAGTCATCATCACATAGTTTCTTGTCTTAAAATAAACTGAGTAAATCACTGTCTTGTGATGAATGTATGATCATCTGTGATCACTCTGTCAGTGTATATGTCTCTTGATCTGAGCAGAATGAAGCATATCTTCGAGTTCTCATCTCTGAGAGTGATTTTCAACTCGCGCACTCTATCTGTATTTCTCTATACTATGTTGAATCATAGTTGTCATGAGAATGATCATCAAAGACGTGATAGAATTGAACATGTGCTGTGTTAAACTTGTGATGTCAAAGCTCTCATGACAATCATTGTGCATGAGAGATGTCAATGCTTTTGTTAGAATGAAGTCTCTGAACATTTCTGATAAGTTAATCTTCTTGACGTTAGTGTGAAAGTATTTCAAGAAAATTATTCTACATCATGATGATCAACGCTTAGAAAGACGTTGTTCTTCAATAAAGCATGAACTAAATTCATTGAAACTGTGCTGTTGATAAAATCGTAATAATTGAGAATCAAGATGTGAATCTTATGCATCATATGAAATCAATAGTCACTTATGATGTCATACATCTGAACTGTGTTAGTCTGAGTGAGCATCATTCAGTCATGATTGCTTTACTCTTCTCACTTCATGAGATGTTAGTTTCATCTCTACATCATCATCTCTTTGATTGATGATTTGAATTATGCAATTAATCACTCTTAATTATATGCTTTTTATGAAAGTTGAAAGATTGACTTTTTGCTGAAAGTCAGTTCATGATTCGCAGTCTTCGCTTGCGTATTCAGTCATAATTGTAGCTCGCAGATACAAAATCGTCTGTCACATGATGTTCTCATGCACAACTGTTGAAATTTCTCTCTTGCATTGAATACTCTCACTTCAGATATATGATGAGTCGTGATGATCATTTCTTCTTCGCTGTCGATCATAGAATGAAGAATTCATAAACTTCATGCTGCGTAACTTGATCTTGAAATCGATGAAGGCATGAGATGAATCATGTTGAGAGTTTGATAGCATGCTTGACGCGTTCAAAGTACGCTTTTTATTTCTTCTATGATCATTCTCGTTGAACAACAGTGTAGATGTAGACTGCTTGTCATCAATAATGAAATTCAACGTGAATTCTATACACATCAATGATTGTATTTTCATCGACGACAATTCTCAACTGTTCTTCTCTTTCAAGTCAGATTTCGATTTCTTTCTACGTCTCACTGAAGCATGAATAGATTCAAAGTCATTTGATATTGATTCTTCAATTGAGCTTGAATCATTCTAGCACAGAGATAAGCTGATGATACTTGAGATAAGTGCAATAAATAGTGATTGTGCTTATCTTGCATTCATGACTCTTTCGTTTGATCATGTGCATAGTTGCAAGATGATCTTTTAATATATCTCACATTAATATGTAAAGCGATGACTAGATTATATCATAAATTCAATGAAGTTTTAAAAATAAAGAGCGCGCAAAGAAATAAAGATTGCAGAAAGTAAACAAGAACATGAATAGAATTAACTTTTGATTCAATTTTTATTTGACTTGAATCTTGATTCAATCAGAACTAGATTGTTTTTAAATGCGCTTAAACTTGTATTTTCTGCATCATTTTTCAACATTGAATATATAATTATCTGATGCTTTGACGACGTTATGTTGAAGACATCGCGTTGATGCAAGATGAGACAAATTCTTTCATCTCACTTGATTTTAAGTACATCTGATGACAAGTGATTCAACGCGTCTTCAAGTGCATCTGATGAGAAATCTCAACTTTTCAACATTGAATCTATAGTTGTCTGATGCTTTGACGACGTTATGTTGAAAACATCACGTTGATGCAAGATGAGACAAATTCTCTCATCTCAGTCGTTTCTAAGTATCACTGATGATGAGCAATTCAACGCGTCTTCAAGTGCATCTGATAAGAAATCTCAATGCTTTGAATTTTATTTCAAATTGAAAGTCATCAGTCTGAAGTTTCTTTACGTGAATGCAGCTACTCAGATCACATTTTCGATTGATGAGCATGATAGAACAATCATCTTCATCACATATACAAATTGCACAACATTTCGTTTAACGTTCAAGCAGACTTTCAATGATATTGAAAGTCGAAGTCGTTTATCACTCATCTTTCGTTGTTGAAAGATGTCATACGAAGCGAACTCATCTTTCAGTTGCAAAATCTCATCATTACTTATCATTTTCTCTGATGATAGATTTATTTCATCGAAAGTTTGTTGAGATGAACGCAAAATCTTGACAGACAGTGACTTGATATCATTTAGTCTGATGAACTCTTGAAGCTTAAGATCTTCGCTAAATTTGAATATTATGAATAGTACTTGATATAAGAAGTATGTTTTCTATCATTCATCATCATCGTGTGAAAGCTTTGATGCATCGATCAATGATGCAAAGCAAGTTTCTGCATATGAGTCTGACAACAAGAACAGTCAAATGCAATATCTCTCTCAAGTCGACATATTAACTGATGAGCGCAATAGAATCATCATCTTCGTCACAACTACAGATTGCACATCGTTTTGTTTAATGCTCAAGCAGACTTTCAATGACAGTCAAATGCAATATCTCTCTCAAGTCAACATAGTCACATCATCGATAGAAACATCAGTATTTGCAAGCAAAGATGAACGTCTGACGTGTTCAAATTTGAATAGTGTTTGTCAAGAAACTATTAACTCACTCACTTCATATCATCAGATTTCATGCACATCAACATCACTATTTGTTTCATCGTCAGCAGCTTCATCAATCATTGAAATCTGACATGCACATGCAAGTTGTAGACGACGTGAATTACAAGAATGTTTAGAGCGCAAGACTTTGTATGCGAAAAAACATTCTAAAAAAAGACGACGATTCTGAATAAGATATGATCATGTTTTTCACAGCATATGTCAAGCAGAATCTGAATGAAATCTGAATTAACAAGATGAAAGTGAGCAAGATCTGAATGAAATCTGAGTGAGTAAGATCTGAGTCAGATCTGAGTAAGATGTAAACAAGATCAAAGACAAAGACAACAAATATGAGACTGTCTAATTACTGTATTAAATGCTACTAAATACTATTATTACTATGATACAAGCAAAAGCAAACACTTGATTTACTATCACTGCAATATACTACTTATCATTGATGACATTGCATATGAATGAATCAATGTTTTGTAGAAAGATTTCTCAACAGTAACTTTGAATTTGTATAATCAATATTGATTGACATCGCTGATACAAGACGATTTTGAGCTCAAGACTAGTTGAAATGTTGACATTATATAGTTTACTTTATTCAGTTTGTTAAAACTTCAAGTTGCATATTGTCAGAATCATGTTTAAATGATACAATCAATGAAGATCAGAATTGATAGTGCTTGATCTTTAGAAATAGCTATAACTGAATATTAAGAATACAGAAGAAGATTGATACAAGAGCTTCTATTTATGTAATGTTCAGAGACTGCGCTAGACTCGAAAGAGATATGTTTGTAACATGAAAAGAAGATGATGTAAATGAACAAGATGTTGATGAAAGAAAAAGAGTGTTGAGAAAGAAAAAGAGTGTTGAGTCATATCTGAGTCAAATCTGAGTCAGATCTAGGTCAGATTTCGACTAGATTGTTGACTAGCTCTAATCAGTCTTGATACGCTCGTAACATTACTTTTCTCTTCAAAAATTCATGTTCGCATGAATGTAGTTTCTTTGCTCACTTTTGTTGATAATTATTACGATATTTAGCGCGATTTGCTTGAATATAGCTTATGAAATTCATTCAAAACTTTCTCTGAGTCATTGAATTTTTCTTTATCGACATAGTATCATTCGTCGTCTCTATCTAAGTCTTTTCATTTGACTTTGTACTGTATTCGATCTTGATAGCATCTGAAGTTCAATATATCATCTATCTCTCAATGTTCATCGTCTTCAATAGTGATTGATCTGAATGATTCTGAATGTTGTCTTGATAAAGAGTCTTCTGAATACAATCGTAGTAGCTTTGAGCTGAATATCGAATGCAGATGCTTCATGCTGACTGATAAACGAAGATGATAGAAGATATCTATTTTAGCAGTGATTTGATAGAGATCTAGCTGTTTGTCTTTCAAATCTTTGCAGAGTCTCGTTGTCT
>JAABUT010003305.1_pt1 | contig 14020 bp, 15 predicted proteins | sample 5559281 | NCBI WGS metagenome assembly JAABUT01 (sample SAMN10711880, study PRJNA513359) | rock metagenome | isolation source: Antarctica rocks | place: Antarctica: Victoria Land, Ricker Hills nord | collected 2016-01-04
GGGGCGTTGTGCTCCGCACCGTGCAGGCCGAGCCGAGCCTGGAACTGCTGCTCGGCTCCAATGGGCCGCCCGAGGAGGCGGCCCCCTGCCTATTCGGGGTCGGCCTGCTCCGGGCGTGGGCGGGCTGAGTGCCCCGCCTGGCGCTGCTGCTGCCGTTCGTGCTCGTGTCATTTGCTGCCAACTCGCTCATCACCCGGCACGTCGTGCAGCAGCACCTGCTCGACGCGGGCCTGCTGTCGTGCGTGCGTTTCATCGCCGGCGCGGCCGCCCTGCTGGTGCTGTGCCTGGTGCGTCGGGAGCGCCCGCAGGTCGGGCGCGCGAACCTGGCACCGGCGCTGTGGCTCGGCGCGTACGCCTTGTGCATCTCCTACGGCTACCAGCGCATCGGGGCGGCGCCCGGAACTTTTGTGTTCTACGCCACGGTGCTGGTGACGCTCGTCGCCAACGACTTCGGCCGCCGGGTACGGGTCCCCCGCCACCGGCTGGCGGGCGCCCTCGTCGCACTCGCCGGGCTGGGGGTCCTCGCGAGCGGGTCGATTGACACCGTCACGCCGGTGGGGGTGGGCCTGCTGGTGGCGACAGGTGCCGCCTGGGGTCTGTACACCGCCGCCGGCCGCGCGGGCCTCGATCCTCGCGTCGCGACCACCGGCCACTTCGTCGTCCTGGCCGCTGTCCTGCTGGTGCTGGCGCTGGGGCTGGTCGCCGCCGGCGTCGGCGTCACCGCCGCCGGGCTCGGCTGGGCGGTCCTCATGGGCGCGGGCACTACCGCCTTCGCCTACGTCGCCTGGTACGCCTGCCAGCGGGCGCTCTCCGGCACGTCCGCTGGCACGGTGCAGCTCGCCATCCCGATTCTCACCGCCGTCGCGGCGTTCGCCTTGCTCGGCGAGGCCCTCACGACCGGGCTCGCCGTCTCAGCCGCCCTCGTCCTTGCGGGGCTGCTGCTGGCGAGCCGTCCGGTGCGTGATGTCGCCCGCAACTGACCACCTGCGGAGCACCGGTGATCTGTGTAGCGGCGAGTGGCGGCTCCCAATCACCAGTACACCTCCATGCGCTTCAGCGACGGATCCTGGACACCGGCGCTCTCGTCAGATCGGGACAGTCAGCGTTCGCCCGCTGACCGGCACGTGACTTATGGGGCGAGCATTCGCGTGCGAGAGGGCATCACGGGACGGGAAGTCGAGCCGGCGCTGCAGGTGATCCCACATCTGCTCGAACGCCAGCGCGGCGTCGAGGAGTCCGCAGGCGTGGGGTAGTCCGCTCACCCCGCCGTACGCACCAAGGCCACCGGTGTCCGCGTGTGCGCGCACCGCCGAAGCTGAGCAGGTCGGGCAGTGGGGTCCAACCTGTCTCCGGCGCAAGCCGGCCGAGGGTCACCTCCGCCTTGAGCTCGACCAGGAGCCGCGTCCAGACTTCTTGTCCAGGTAGATCCGCTCCGGCGCGATCCCGGCCCGGCGCAGGGCGTCGACCTACCGGTCCAGGTCCTGCTTGGCGGTCGAGACCCGCGCGTACCCCAGCTCCACCCGCGGACCGTACCGGAGGTCCTGCTCGTACGGCTTCTTCGGCACGCTGTTGTGGGACTGACCTGTGGGACGCCCGCCACACCAGGAGCGCGATCGCGCCAGCTCCTCCCCCGAGGCTGTTCCACTTCCTAGGAACTGAGACACCGGGGCAGCGGGAGTGCCCCGATGGGAGAGGCACGTTATGGCTGGCTCGTCGCCCGCTGGGCGGCTACCGGCTCCCCGGGGGGTGGTGCTCGTTGCGTGTACCAGGCGTTGAAGGCGTCGGCGGGGATGGGCCGGGACAGGTGGTAACCCTGGGCGACGTCGCAGCCGTAGCCGGCGAGGTAGCGGAGGGCCTGTTCGGTCTCGACGCCTTCGGCGACGATGGTGAGGCCGAGGTTGTGGCCGAGGTTGACGACGCTGGACACGATCAGCCGGTTGCTCGGGTCGCTTGTCATGGTCAGCACGAACGACTTGTCGATCTTCAGTTCGGTGATTGGCAGGGTTCTGAGCTGACCGAGGCTGGTGTAGCCGGCGCCGAAGTCATCCAGCGACAGGTGGACACCGAGGTCAGCGAGGGCGGTCAGCAGCCGGCGGGCCCGGGCCGGCTCGGTCATGATCGCCGATTCGGTGACTTCGAGTTCGAGCAGGTCCGCCGCGACCCGGTGGGTGGTGAGCAGTTCGGCGACCAGGGCGGGCAGCGTCTCGTCGAGCAGGCTGCGGGCGGAGAGGTTGACCGCGACCATCAGGGGCCGGTCGGCGTCGATCCAGACTCGGGCCTGGGCGAGCGCGGCGTCCAGCACGTAGCGGGTGAGCGGGCCGAGCAGGCCGGAGTGTTCGGCCTGCGGGATGAACGCGTCGGGGAAGTTCAGTCCGCGGTCGGGATGCTGCCAGCGGACCAGCGCCTCGGCTCCGACTACTTCGCCGGTGCTGACCGAGACCTTGGGCTGGTAGTGCAGCACGAGCTCCTGGTGCTCGATTGCCCGCCGCAGGTCGCCAAGCAGCCCGAGTTTTGTCGGGCTGTGCCCGTCGAGGTCCGGCCGGTAGGCGCAGACGCCGAGGTTCTGTTCCTTGGCGACATACATCGCCACGTCGGCCTGCTGCAGCAGGACGCCCGGGTCGGCGCCAGCACCGGTCGAGACGGCGATTCCGATGCTGGCCTCGACGTCGAGCGCGACCCCCTCCACCATAAATGCGGTCGTCTCCAGGGCGGCGCGCAGCTTGCTGGCCACGGCACAGGCGGCGGCGGAGTTGGCGACGCCGGGGAGCAGCACCGCGAACTCGTCGCCGCCGAGCCGGGCGACGGTGTCCTGCTTCCGCAGCGATCCGGAGAGCCGGACGCCGACCTGGACCAGCAGACCGTCGCCGTAGTGATGGCCGAAGGTGTCGTTGATCTCCTTGAACCGGTCCAGGTCGATCAGCAGCAGCCCGGTCGCGGTGCCGGCCCGGGTCCCGCCGCGCAGCGCCTGCCCGACCCGGTCAGCGAGCAGCGTCCGGTTCGGCAGCCCGGTCAGCGGGTCGTGCAGCCCGGCGTCGCGCAGCTGCCGCTGCCGGGCGCGGAGCCGGAACAGGACGAAGCCGAGCATCGGCAGCGCACCGAGCAGCAGCGCGATCGGGCCGGCACCGACCGCGGCCAGCCAGCCGGTGTCGACGGGCGGGGCGCTGACCACCACGGTCCACCGGTTGGCGTTGGACGGCGCGGCGGTCAGCGGCTGGAACGCGATCCGGCGGCCGTCGATCGTCGCGGTCCCCGCCTCGGGCGCGGCCCCAAGTAGGTGCAGCAGGGCCGGCGCGGCGGTGGAGCCCAGCGCGCGGCCCGGCAGCTGGGGACGCCGAGTGTCGACCACCACTCGACCGGTGGCGGTGTCGACCAGCTGCGCGTCCTGCGCCCCGGCGCGGCGTAGCTCCTCCCGGAAGCTGTCTATGCCGATCTCGAAGTGCACGATCGCCACCGCCCGGCCGGACCGAACCAGCGTTGTCGAGTTCGAGATCACCCACTGGTTGGTGTCCGGCGACACATACGGGGCGGCCTGATAGACCTGCCCGGCCGGCAACGCGAAGGTGGGGGCGAAGAAGGGGTTGCCGGCCTCCTCCAACGACAGGTCGGCCAGCGGCGCGACCTGCCCGGCGGTGACCCGGGCATTCTCGGCTCCGCTGCGGTCGATGAAGCAAGCCTCGGAGATCCGACCCGGATACAGCGACTCCAGATAGTCCAACGCCGCGTTCGCCCGCCCAGCCAGCCGGCTTCCCTCTGCCACCTTGCTCTCCCGCGAACCGGGTGCTGCGTAGAAGTCGGAAAACGCCTGATCGTGCGCCAGCAGCAGATCCACCGCACGAGCCCGCTCGAAGTACTCGCCGACCATCGCCGCCTGCTGCGCCGCCGCGGTGCGTAACCCGGCGTCCTGACCGGCCACCACCCGCGACCGGCCCGCGGACAGGCTGGCACCGACCCCCACCAGGAGCAGCGCACAGCTGACCGCGGCAGCCGCCACGGTCAGCCACCGCGACCACCTGAACCTCCGATCGGCCACGGGATTGATCTCGTCCACCGCAGCGAACCCCTTGAGCTCTGTCAAGTACCGGGTCTGATGGAGGGTGGGAACTCACGCGGAGCGGGTCGCTGCGGTGAGGGTGTTGCTTCGGTGGGTCGTCTCGTACTCGACGGGCGGGACGAGGCCGGTCTCGCCGTGGAGCCTGCGGAAGTTGAACCAGTCGATGTACTCCGCGACGGCGACCTCAAGGTCGTCGATGTTCTTCCACGGTCCGTGGTTGCGGACCAGTTCGGCTTTGAACAGGCTGTTGAACGTCTCGGCCATCGCGTCGTAGGAGTCGCCCTTGCTGCCGACCGAGGCGACGGCGCCAGCCTCGGCGAGCCGCTCGGTGTAGCGGATCGCGATGTACTGCTGCACGCCCCTGTCTGAGTGGTGCACCAGGGCGCCGGTGTCGTGGCCGTCGCGCTGCCGGGTCCACAGGCCCATGTTCAGCGCGTCCAGCGCCAGGTCGGTGCGCAGCGAGGTGGAGACCTGCCAGCCCACGACGCGGCGGCTGAACACGTCCAGGACGAAGGCGCAGTAGACCCAGCCGGCGAACGTGCGGACATAGACGTCCCGAGTCACCGTCAAGCGGCGACGGGCTGGGCGCGCTGCAGCAGGTGGGGCCAGGCAGCGACGTCGTCCCACTTCTCGTCGTTGCGCAGGCACCACCACAGGCGGCCCAGGAGCTTGCTCGCAAGGTTGCGCAGGGCGGCGTTGTGGTGGTCGCCAGCGGCGCGTCTGGCGTCGTAGTGGGCGCGGGCACCGGCTGATTTGGTCAGCATCGCGAAGGCCCGCCAGTGGCAGGCGTCGGCGAGACGCTTGTTGCGGACGTGTCGTGCCCGCACGAGGCGGGAGCGTCCAGAGGCGCGGGTGACGGGGGCGGTGCCGGCGAACGCGCGTAGTCCTGCGGGGGTGGTGAAGCGGGCGGGGTCGTCCCCGATCTCGGCGAGGACGCGGGCACCGAGCAGCGGCCCCAGGCCAGGTGCGGAGCGCAGGACGTGCGCCTGGGGGTGCTGGTCGAACTGCTCGGCCAGTGCGTGCTCGAGCCGTTCGACCGCGGCGTGCATCCGGTCAGCACCGCCAGCACCGCCAGCAGCGACAGGACCGCGTGGCCGAGGGCGAGCTCGACGGGAGCGGGCTGGCGCAGGGCATCGGCGTGCAGGTCGCGCAGGATCTGCTCGACCAGAGCGAGGTCGTTGCGGCGGCCGCAGCCGTGCAGCAACGCCACGACCTTCCGCTTGGTCAGTGCGTGGCCGAGCGCGGGCGTGGACGCGGCGCTGAGCACGGCTGGCGCGGCTTTGTGCCGCAGGTTCGGGAACGCGATCAGCGCCTGTGGGTAGAACTCGAGCAGGACCGAGCGGAGCCTGTTCATCGTCGTCTACAGCGTCCAGACGGCCTCCTGGTGCTGCCGGGCGAGCGCGCGGAGGCCTGCGCGCCCTCAGTTGTCGCCGGCAGCGCTCGGTGCTGGTGGCGGTCGGTCCGCAGTACGTCGACGAGCAACGCGGCGTCGCCCGCGTCGGACTTGCTGCCAGCCTGGCCGTAGCGCTCGCGCTAGCGGGCCAACGCCCGTGGGTTGATGGCGTGCACGACCAGCCCGGCGCCCTGCAACGCCACCACCAGCAGGGCTGTAGGGGTTGTCGTTGGACACGTGCGGGCGGCTGTGGCTGCGCGCGACCCCGAGGTCGACGAGCAGCTGCGCGACGGGCGTGGACGTCATGCTGGTGCCGCGGTCGGCGTGCAGGCTGGCTGGTGCGCCGTGGATGTGGCAGGCGACCTCGATGAGGTCCTTGGCGATATCGCTGTCCTCGCGGGCCGCGACGGTCCACCCGACGAGGTAGCGGCTGTAGATGTCCAGGATGACGTAGAGGTCGTAGTAGACCCCACGGTCAGGGCCGCGGAGCTTGGTGATGTCCCACGACCTCGTCTCCGCTCAGCCAGGTTATCGCGTTCTGCCAATGGGCAGCTAGGTGCCGTTCCCGGCGGCGCCGTCGTAAGCCTCCGGTCCAGGGAGCACAAGACGTGTATTTGACCGTGGTGGCTGGCGTTCTCGACGGTGCGGCGACCCTTCGGGAGCAGTACCTCGAAGGCTGCGGACCTGTTGTCGAGCAGGTTTCATCTCGCATTGAGGCGGCCCGCCTGCTCGATGAGGTAGTCGCGCTCGCGGGCGTTGTCGGTGCGCGCCGCAGCCGCGGCGTAGCACTGGGCCGCCGCCGCGAGGTCACCGGTGTCCTCGAGCAGGTGCGCGCGGACGGCGTGCAGCCGGTGGGAGTCGTGCAGCTCGAGCCCCTTGAGGAGCGCGAGGCCGGAGGCAGGTCCCTCCACCATCGCGACCGCGATGGCACGGTTGAGGCGCACCATCGGGTTGCCCGTCAAGGACTCCAGTCTGGTGTACGTCGTCGCGATCGCCGCCCAGCGGGTCGAGGCGTGCGACGCGGCCTCATCATGGAGCGCAGCGATCGAGGCGAGCAGCTGGTACTCGCCGATGCGGCGCGCAGCCAGGGTTGCGTTGAGCAGCTGTAGGCCCTCGCTGATGAGCGCTTGGTCCCAGTGCGAGCGGTCCTGCTGGGCCAGCGGTATGAGGGCGCCGTCTACGGATGTGCGGGCCGGCCGGCGGGCCTCGGTGAGGAGCATCAGGGCGAGCAGACCCGCGATCTCGGGGTCGGTCTGGGCCTGGCCGTGCAGCACCCGGGCCAGCCGGATCGCCTCGCCCGACAGGTCGACGCGCGACAGGTCCGGTCCGCTCGAGGAGGTGTAGCCCTCGTTGAACAGCAGGTACAGGACCACGCACACCGAGCGAAGGCGCGTGGCCGGGTCGGCAGGGAGCTCGAAACGACGGCCTCGTAGCTTGGCCTTCGCCCGGCTGATGCGCTGCGCCATCGTCGCCTCCGGGACGAGATAGGCGGCGGCGATCTGGCGAGTCGTGAGGCCGGCGACCGCACGCAGCGTCAGCGGGATCGACAGCGTCGAGGACAGCGTGTCGTCGCAGCAGAGGAAGAGCAGCACGAGCGAGTCGTCCGACGAGGGCACCGTCGCTTCCGGGTGGATCGAGAGCGAAGAGGCGAGCGCCTCGCGCAGTCGGCGGGCATCCGTGCGGCGGTACTCGTCGACCAGCCGGCGGGAGGTCACGTGATGAGCCATGACAGGGGCCTGTCGGGCAGCCCCGCCGGCCACTGCACCGCGGCGGTGACGAGCGCTTCCTGCACCGCGTCCTCGGCATCGGCGAACTCGCCGTACCTGCGGGCGACCGCGCCGAGGGCCTGCGGGGCGAGCTCGCGCAGCAGGCCCTCGACGTCGGGAGCGGTCACACCTCAGGGTCAGGCGCGCCGATCACCTGGCGCACCTCGATCCGCTGCTGGATCGGCGCACCGTCCGGGCCGGGTGCGGCCGACGACCGCGCGGCGATCTCGAGAGCGCGGTTGAGGCTGTCGACGTCGACCAGGCGGTAGCCCGCCAGCAGCTCCTTCGACTCCGGGTACGGCCCGTCGACGATCTTCGGCGGGTTGACGCCGTCAGACACCACGAACTTCGCGGCGTCCGGGCCGGTGAGACCCTGCGCGTCGACCAACTCGCCGCTGTCCAGCAGCTCGGCGTTCAGGCCGTGCTCGGTCATGGGCACGCAGCCCTCGAGCTCAACGCCTCCGTAGGCCTGCAGGAGCATGTATCGCATGGCTTCATCCTCTCTCGGAACGGGCCGGTGTCACCGCACTTCACCCCTAGGTCGCAGCTGACCCGTCATTCTCGACACAGCCGCTCCAGTGAACTCGGGTTCGTCCGCGGCACGGCTACGTGGCTGTCCGCCCGTATGGAGGATCGCTCGACGGGCCGGGGCGCGAGGGCCGCGCACCAGCTCGCGCAGAGTTACAGCCCACGGGCGTGTTCCTTCGCCGAGCGGAACCGGGGGTTGGTCGGTCAGCTTGCGCGCGGGTAACGGTCCAGGATCGCTGCGCGCAGCTGCATCGGAGTGACCCCGATGGCCGCCAGGATCTCCGGGGCCAGCCCGCCGGTCATCGTGGTCAGCGCGAGCGCGAGGTGGTCGACGCCGATCTGCTGGCCTCCGGGGGCTTTGGTCTCCCGAAGCGCGAGCTCAATGCAGTTCTTGGCCCGCGCGGTGAACGGCGTGTGACTGTAACCGGTGCCGGCGCGGCAGCGGCGGCTCCGACCCCAACGGCGGCGATGTCCAGGGCTTGGCGTGACGCGCAACGCGCCGGGACCAAAGCTGGCCTCGAGGGCCGCCCGCACCTGGTCCAGATCGATGCCGATCGCGGCCAACGCCTCATGATCGGGCGGTCCGGGTGTGCCCAACACGCGCAGCGTGGCGGCCTCGACGGCGGCTGGGGTGAGTCCCGAGGCGCCCAGCACCCGGCTCAGGTCGGTGCCGGACGAGGTCAACGCGAGCAGCAGGTGCTCACAGCCCAGGTAGCCGTGGCCCAGCCTGCGGGCGTGGAGCTGGGCCTGCACCACCACGGCCCGGGCCTCGTCGTCGAAGCGTTCGAACATCACCGCCCCCCGATCCGTCGTCCGTGCTTGCGGTGCACGGTCTGCTTGGTGACGCCGAGGCGCACTGCGATGTCCTGCCAGGACCACCCCGACGCCCGGGCGTTCTCAACCTGCAGGACCTCGAGCTGCTCGGCCAGCGTCCGCAGCGCGGCCACCGCCCGCAGCCCGACCTCGGGATCGTGGCTGCTGACGTTCTGCGCAAGCTCTCGTGTCACGGGCATGTACGTCAGCATGCGCTGACGTTGGAGATCTGTCAACGCATGCTGACGAAGCATCAGGACGACGTCCGGCAGGACGACGTCCGGCAGGCAGCGCCGCACCGGCGCGGCGCGATCTTGCCCGGCAAACGCCCGGCCTGTCCCGTGCCGGCGGCGAGATCGCGCTGCTCACCTGCGGCCGTACCGGGGCTGCGAGGCCACAGCAGGTCCAGACGCTTCCGATCGCCGCGATCGCCGCCGACCAGTGGGCCAACTCCACCCCGTGCACCGATGGGGACGTCCGCGCGCTCGTCATCCACCTGGTGACCGGCGAATCCCCTTTGCCGCACCGGCCGCGCCGGACACATCGCCCGCGATCGACCGCCTCGCCGCCTGCCTCGGTCGCCCCCTCCACGGGCCCGGTGGCACAGAACCGTCCCGAACCAGCCGACCTGCGAGCACGAGGTGGTCCCCACCGACGCACCTGCACAAGCAGGCCGGGCGTTCCTCCACGAAGGGCCGCACGCGGAACCCGTGGCTCTAGGATATTCGGCATGATGGACTTCACGAACGGTGCCTTCGTCAAGCTCAGCGCGGTCCATCCGGCAGAGGTCGGAGAGGGAGTTGCGGAACTGCTCGTGCCTGGCGAGCAGATCCAGCAGGCGTTCAAGGCGATGCGGGACTACGTGGTCTTCACTGACAAGCGCCTCATCGCCGTGAACGTGCAAGGCATAACTGGCAAGAAGAAGGACTTCACGAGCTTGCCGTACTCAAGGGTGCAAGCTTTCAGCGTGGAGACTGCTGGGACTCTCGACCTCGACGCCGAGCTGGATCTCTGGTTCAGCGGTCTGGGAAAGGTCAGGCTGGAGTTCAAGGGTCGCGCCGACATTCGGCAGCTGGGACAGTTGATTGCTGGCTACGTCCTCTGAACGCCTGAGACTCGAACGATCAGCATGCCGGCCGATCTCGTCGGCCGCCATGGGTCACTCCGCCATGAGCAGATGGCGAAGGAGTAGCAACTGGGTCACGGCGAGGGGTTCGCTGCGGGCTCCGTCGCCGGCGTTGCCGAGCGAGCCCGGCATGGGCAAGGCCAGATCGAGCTCCGCCCAGATGGCTTCTTCGAGCGGCGAGACCGCTTCTGCTGGGACGTATCCGTGCACGTGCAGCGCGTCCACCGGACGACCGTCGCCATCTCGGATCATCTTCCGGTGCATGGCCTGGCTACCGCTGTCCGCCAGTACCTGGGTGAGGTCGGGGTGACGAATCGTCGGTCGTAGGAGCAGCTCTGCGGACAGCGGCGTCGTCGGCTCGTCGCGCCCGGGGACCGGCGCAAAACGGACCACGATGTCTGCGTGCTCACGCTGAGGACGAATGTGCGCGGCCGATTCGGGTTCGCGGCGGTCCAGCTCGGCGCGGACCTGCGCCTCGTCATAGCCGCGCTTGCTGGTGTCCCGCTGGAGCTTCCAGTTGATGCGGACCTCCTCGGGAGGGTCTAGGTACACGGCGATGTCAAAACAGGCCCGCAGCAGCTTGCTGTGCAGCGGCAGAAGTCCTTCGACGATGACGAACTCGCGCGGTTCCACGAGCTCGGGCCGGATGAGCTCGCCGGTGCCGTGGTGGTAGACGGGCTTGAGGATGGGTTGTCCGGTGGCCAGCAGCTGGAGGTGCTGGGCCATGACGTCCATGTAGTTGCAGTCCGGGTGCAAAGGGGTGAACGAAAGCCCCTTGCGTTCCTCGCGGTCGTAGCGGTGGTAGTCATCGACACAGACCGCGGTGACGCGTTCGGAGCCCAGCGCCTCGACCAAACCCTTGGTGAGGGTGGTCTTGCCGGCGGCGCTGTCGCCGGCGATAGCCAGCATGACCGGTCGGGAGGTCGCCATTCCAGCCCGTTTGAGGCGAAGCTCCTTGTCAGGCATCGACATCCCTTCGGGTGGGCCTCCTCGGGTGATGAACCGACGCTAGGCAGTGGGTCGCGGCGCGGCGTCCCCCACGAAGGGGGCGCGCCGGGGGACAGCCAGCCGCTTACAGTCCCGCGTGTGGTCTCACGCCCGGTACGACTGCTGCTGGTGGACGACCACGAGGTCGTGCGGCAAGGGCTCGTGGCGATGCTGGCCCGCTACGCGCAGCGGATCCGCATCGTGGGAGAGGCCGGAGATGCTGACCAAGCAGAGCGTCTCGCGCTCAACCTCAAGCCCGATGTCGTGCTGTGCGACGTGCGTCTCGCCGGTGCGAGCGGCCTGGATCTCTGCCAGCGACTCATCGAGCAGATGCCTTCGGCGCGCGTGGTGATGCTGAGCGTCTACGACGACCCCCAGTACCTCTACCAGGCACTGCGAGCGGGTGCGGCCGGCTACCTTCTCAAGCAGGTGTCAGGTGAGGCGCTTGCGTCCTTCGTCGAGCGCGCCGCCGCTGGCGAGGTGGTCATCGACGGTTCACTGGCTGGCCGGGTGGCCCTGACGGCGGCGCGACTGCAGAGCGGCGAGTTCTGGCCCGGCGCCGGACTCGGTTTGAGCCAGCGTGAGAGCGAAGTGCTCGAACTGCTCGTGGCGGGTCTGTCGAACCGGGCGATCGCGGGGCGACTGATCCTGGGGGAGGAGACCATCAAGACGCACCTGCGTGGCCTGTACCGAAAGCTTGACGTCGGCGATCGGGCGGCTGCGGTCACCGTCGCCTTGAGGGAGGGGCTCTTTCGGTGAACCAAGAGCACGAGCGCTCTCCACGGGCAGACTGCGACCTGCTGCGCCGCGTCGTTGAGCTCATCGGTGCGGTGTCCGACGTGAGCTGGCTCGCGACCCAGGTCGCCCAGCTTCTTCGAGGCGCTTTCCACGCGGACGCTGCGTTCGTCTACGTGCTCGACGACGACGATCGCCACCTGACGCTGGCCGGGGCCACCGCTCCTTTCGAGGACGCCGTCGGCTCGGTGCAGCTCGCCCTGGGGACGGGGGTCAGCGGGTGGGTGGCCAGTCATCGCCAGGCCGTCATCCTGCCCGAGGGCAAGGCCAATGACCTGCGCTGGCTGCCCTTCCCGCAACTGCGCGGAAGCGAGTTCACCTCGATGGCCTCGGTACCCATGCTCACCAGCGCCGGCGATGTCGTGGGCGTTGTCAACCTGCACACGACACGTCGTCGGGACTACGACGAGCAGGAGATCACCCTGTTGCACTCGACGGCCACGCTGGTGGCAGGGACGGTGCACACGGCCCGGCTCGTGCGCCGCCTCGAGCTGCAGCGGGTGCAGCAGCGGTTGCTGTCGACCCAGCTCATCGCGGCGGAGGAGCAGGAGCGCGCGCGGCTGGCCGGTGAGTTGCATGACGGGGTCGCGCAACGCCTGGCGGCGACGTCGTTCCACCTGTCCGCAGCGCGCGAGTGGCTCGCCGACGACCCGCAGGCCGCCGCGGTGGAGTTGACCCGGGCCGCAGCCCTGCTGGAACTCGCCGGGCAGGAAACTCGCTCAGCCGTACAGGCTCTGCGACCTCCGCTGCTGGACGACCTGGGTCTTGAGGCCGGGCTGCGCGCGTTGGCCCGTGACGTGCCGGGCGTGGACATCGACGTTGACGTCGACATCGCTGGACTGGCAATGTCTCTCGAACAGCAGACCGCGCTGTATCGCATTGCCCAGGAAGCGCTGAACAACGTGGTCAAGCACGCGCAAGCCGGCAAGGTGACCCTTCGCTTGCTCTGTCAGGCGACCACTGTCGTGCTGGAGGTCATCGACGACGGCGTCGGCCTGCTGCCGGACGGTCCACAGCAGACGTACGGCCTCAGGGGCATGGCCGACAGAGCACGGCTGCTGGACGCGCAGCTGGACGTGATCGGGCGCCCCGGTAGCGGCACGACCGTGCGAGTCGCCGTCCCCCTCGGACCTGGCTAGTGTCGTGCGCCCTTAGTCCGCTTGGTAAGTAGTAGGATCGAGGTATGGCACGGACGGGACGACCCAAGGCCGAGTTGGTGTTGACTGGCGAGGAGCGCGAGCAGCTGGTGCGCTGGTCGCGGCGTCGGAAGTCTTCACAGGCGTTGGTGTTGCGTTCCCGGATCGTGTTGGCCTGCGCGGATGGTGTGGACAACAAGACCGTGGCGGCTCAGTTGGGGTGCGCGCAGGTGACGGTCGGGAAGTGGCGGGCTCGGTTTGTGGAGCATCGCCTTGACGGCCTGACCGATGATGACCGGCCGGGTCGCCCGACCTCGATCACGCTCGATCAGATCGAGGACGTTGTGGTCGCGACGTTGGAATCGACGCCGGGGAACGCGACGCACTGGTCGCGAGCGAAGATGGCTGAGCGGACAGGGCTGTCGAAGTCGACGATTGGTCGGATCTGGAAGTCCTTCGAGCTCAAGCCCCACCGGGCTGACGGTTTCAAGCTGAGCAACGACCCGTTGTTCGTCCAGAAGGTCCACGATGTCGTCGGGCTCTACCTGGACCCGCCCGAGACCGCGGTCGTGCTCAGCGTCGATGAGAAGAGCCAGATCCAAGCACTTGCTCGTTCGCAGCCGGCGTTCCCGATGATGCCTGGCATGCCGGAGAAACGGACCCACGACTACGCGCGGCACGGCACTACCAGCCTGTTCACGGCTCTGAACGTCGCCGATGGCACGGTGATCAGCTCCCTGCACCGACGCCACCGCGCCGTCGAGTTCAAAAAGTTCCTGACCAAGATCGACACCGAGGTCCCCGAGCACCTCGACGTGCACCTGATCTGCGACAACTACGGCACGCACAAGAGCCCCTCGGTCGTGAAGTGGCTCCAGGCGCATCCCCGGTTCCACATGCATTTCACCCCGACCTACTCGTCCTGGATCAACCAAGTCGAGCGGCTCTTCGCCTACGTCACCGCCGACCTGCTGCAACGCAGCGACCACCGAAGCGTGCAAGCCCTTGAAGCTGACATCCGCAACTGGGTCAAAGCCTGGAACAACAACCCCAAGCCCTTCATCTGGACCAAGACCGCCGAACAGATCCTCAACTCACTCGCGCGACTTCTCCAACGGACTACCGGCGCAGTACACTAGGTGCGCAAGATGCACCGCCTGCTGATCTGGGAAGGGATCCGCGTCCACCTCGACCAGGTCGACGGGCTCGGAAGGTTCATCGAGCTCGAGGCCGTCGCGCCACCGCAGTCCGACCTCAACGACGAACAGGCGAGGGTGGCAAGGTTGCGGTCGGCCCTGGCCATCCCCGACGACCGTCTCGTCGCCCTCGGCTACGCCGAGTTGCTGTACGGCCGGCTGCACTTCGGGGGACCGCACGGCACGCCAACGTCGGTCGAAATCCGCTCTGGCAGCACCTCGCCCTAGA
>JAABUT010003306.1_pt1 | contig 14016 bp, 16 predicted proteins | sample 5559281 | NCBI WGS metagenome assembly JAABUT01 (sample SAMN10711880, study PRJNA513359) | rock metagenome | isolation source: Antarctica rocks | place: Antarctica: Victoria Land, Ricker Hills nord | collected 2016-01-04
CCCCCATAGGAAGGAGCCAGCGCCATGTCCCGCATCCCCGGCGTCGATCCGGCAGCGGCGGAGGGGCCGATCCGCGCCGTCCTGGCCGCGCAGGCGCAGCAGTGGGGCGGGCCGCTCCTCAATCACCTCGTCTACGCCCGCCGCCCGACGATCTTTCGGGGGGCGCGCGCGATGTGGACCGGCCTCGACGCCTCCGGCCTGCTCGACCCCGCGCTAGTCGCGCTCATCAATCGTCGCGTGGCGAGCCTGAATAATTGCGCGTTGTGTACAGAGAAGTAGTGGTAGACCCGTCGAACGGGATCGAGGCGGTGATCTCGTAGCGCGGGCTATGCCCATCCTCGTACAGCTTCACCGCCACGCCCAGCGCGTCCAGGGCGAGCCGCTTCTGAGCGTAGGTCAATTCCCCCAGGCGCACGGCGACATCCCGGCACCAGCGCTCGATGTCGGCCAGCCGCTGACCCGCCGCCTCCCAGGCCGCGCGCCGTTCTTGCACGGCGGCGCGTTCGGCGGCGAGTTCCTGCGCCCGTCGCCCCAGGCCGTTGATCGCCTCCACCACCGGGGCGGCGCTCTCCTCATCATCGAACAGCGCCAGTCGCCGCACGAGATTCCCCCGCTTCCGCTCGACCTCCTGCGCGGCGCGCTCGATCGCGGCGAGATCGGCGGCGGTGGGGTCGTTACCCTGCAACCGTGCCAACTCCTGCGCGATGATCTCCGGGCGATGGAGGAGATCCTCGACGTGCGACCATACCGCCCCATCGAGGATGGTGGCGCGGATGGCGATGTGCGGGCAGCCCCGATGCCCGGTCATCAGTGTGTAGTTCGGCACGCGCTCATCGTGCCGACCGGGATACCACTTCGCCGAGACCGCCCGGCCGCAATGCCCGCAGCGCACGTAGCCGCCGCGCAGCAGGAACGCCTGGGGGTCGTAGGTGCGACCGGGCGACGATGCCTTGTTGTGCCGCAAGCGTTCCTGCACCGCCTCATACGTCGCCGGGTCGATCAGCGCCGGGTACGTCCCCTCGGGCAGCGCGATCTGGTCGAGGGGGTCGCGTACCGTCAGGTGCGTTACCCCCTCGGTGTCCTTGTGCGTCGCGTAGCGCAGCGCCGTGGCCTGCCCGGTGTAGTGGGGATGCTTGACGATGGCGTGCAAGGCGCTGCGGTGCCAGTACGCCTTGCCGGTCGGGGTGGGGATGCCCTCGGCGTTGAGGTCGCGGGCGATCTGCGCGAGCGTGTGCCCGGCAACGATCGCGGCGAAGATGCGCCGCACGATCGGCGCGGTCGTCTCATCCACGATCAGCCCGCTCTTCGCCTCGTCACGCCAGCGGTAGCCGAAGAGGGCGCGACAGCCCGGCACCGGCTTGCCGGAATGGATGCGCGCTTGCAACCCGCGTTGCATCCGCTCCTTGATCTTCTCGCGCTCCAACTCGGCAGCGAACGCCTTGGCGCTGCGGATGAAGTCGCCGACCGCGCTGCGCTCGAATTCCTCGGTCACGAAGAGGAGATCCACCCCGGCGCGCTCGCACTCATCTACGATGATCGCCAGGTGCGTCTGCTTGCGCGAGAGCCGGTCCAGGGCGTAGCAGACGACGGCACCGATCGTGCCCTGCCGTAACGCCTCCCTGAGCACCGTCAGCTTGGGCCGTTGCCAGAGCTCGGCGGCGGTGTGGACCTCGCGGGTGACATACGCCTCATCGACCGCATAGCCGCTCGCCAGGGCGTAGGCCCGGCACGCCGCCTCCTGCGTCGGCAGGCTGGCGTTATCCTCTTGCCCCGCGCCGCTCACCCGGCAATAGATCGCGGCGATGTTCGGGCGCTGGGGCGGCGTTCGTCGGCTGCTCATGCGATACTCTCTCCGCCCGTGGTGCTTGTCCCACCATAGGCATAGCGGCGGCGTACTCAGCCTACGCCGTCGCTGCCTCTTTTCCCGCTTCCTCGATCGCGCGGGCAAATTCCGTGATTGCCGCTGGCTCGACCCCGAGCGCGGCCGCGATCTTCTTCAGCGTGGCAAACCGTGGCACGATCTGCCCGGCTTCCACTTGAACGATCGTGCGCGTCGAAACGCCAGCCGCCTCGGCCAGTTCGCGAATAGTCAGCACTCGTGCCGCTCGTGCTTCCCGCAACGTCTGCATCATTGCCCTCCTCTCTGAGGGAATAATACCACAAACATACCTCTGTGTATACACACACTTGATACTGTAGTATGTTTGTGGTATCTTAATAGATAGAGGCGGCGAGCCTCGCAGACGCAAAAAGGCTCCGAGTGCATAGCCTGGACAGCCACACTCGGAGCCGCAAGTGGGCCGAAGCCCGAGGAGATTCTAGCATGAGCGCCCGGACCGCCGCGCAGCATACCGCCGACGAACTGACCTATCACGGCACCAGCGGCGAGATCGCCGTCTTCTCCAGCGCCAGTGCCAGCCGCCCCGGCGCGCGCAACTTCACCTATCGCGATACCGTCACCGGGGAGGCCCACTGCGAGTGCACGGGCGCGGAGTGCGGGCGGCGCTGCTGGCACCGCGACTGGCTGGAGACCGCCTGGATCATGACCCGCGTCGCCCCGTTCGTCGCCAGCCTCGACGCCGCCGCGTTGTGCGCCACCGGCACCGCCGCCGGGGCGCGGCTCGCGGACGGTAGCGCCTCCGTCACCGACATCGCGGTCTACTACCAGAGCCGGGTCGAGTACCGCCGCCGCCGGGCGGTGGCCCCGGCCCCGATGCTCGCCTTCCCGCTGGTCGCCGCCGTCGCCGTGGCCGCGTAAGGGGAGGGGGACACAACGATGACCACGATCAACGACACGCTGCGCGCCCTGGTCGCCGAGATGGCGGCGGGCGACGTGCCCGACCCGCTGGCCCAGCCCTGCACGCTCGCCCTGCTCTGGACCGATCTCGCCCGCCTCGCCGGGGAACCGCTCCCGCCGGAGGTCGCGGCGATGATCGCCGCGCCGGTGCCGCTCCGCCCCTACCAGCCGGTGCCCAGGCCGATCTGCGACCATCGAGCCGCCGATTGAGGCACCCACTGACGCGCCGCCAGTCGAGCAGGTTATCGGATTGCGCCCCGCCGATCGTCAGGTTGGACTCCTATTCGCTATACTGCTCCCGCACGGTGGTTTGAACGCCCTGCGTCCTTATACCCTGTCAGCTGGATACGCGCACCCGCTGTTCACTTTCGGCCAGCGCTTCGGCCCCTTCTGCGTCAGGTGGGGTGTCTTCGACCGGCTCCCGATCGCGGCCACGATTGGGCGGATCGGTTCGCCCAGGCGGTCGCGGTCGCCCCACTCGCACGCGCGTCCCCCGGCTCAACGAGCGTCGGCGCGGAAATGGGCGGCCAGCGCCCGCAGGCGTCGCCGCGTCTCCCAGAGGAAGACCAGGCGCAGCAGCGGCTCGAGTATGGCGCGGCACCAGCGCGGCTTGGCGGTGAAGTTGAAGGTGTAGGTGAGCGCCGAGTGGCCGTCCGCGCGGTCTTCGTGGCGGATCGAGGCCGCCCAGGTGGCGAAGAGGGGCGGCGCGTTGACCATCTTCACCGCCGCCAACGCGGGGCGCTCGAACGACACGTAAACCGTCTTGAGGGCGATCCCGCCGAGCGCGGGCCGTCCGACGCAGACCGCGGTCGCCCCCTTGGCCGCGACCGTGTAGCCGTCGTCCAGGTACGCCGCCTGCAACAAGGTATCCCACGCCAGCCGCTGGTCGTAATCGTGGAGGAAATCGAACACGGCGGCGCTGGACGCGGGGATGATCGCCCTCACCCTGCCATGCGCCACGATCCGCCGCCTCCCTTCCCCGCCACGCATCGTTGCCGCTACCCCCACGGAGGCGAGCGGGCGACTGTCCCCGCGATCGGGCAAGCCCTCGATCACGCTCCTGTTCATCGGCGGGATAGTACAACCCTTGCCACCCCAAATGCAAACATGTGTCCACAGCATATGGCGAGATGTGCCAAGCTATCGCCGTATTGCGCTATACTGCGGGCCGACAGGCGGCAGTGATGGCGACAGGGGGGAGCGGCGAGGATGAGCGGCAACCCGATGACCCCGCAGCAGTTCGTGGCGAAGTGGCGCGGCGTGCAACTCAGTGAACGCGCCAGCGTGCAGGAGCATTTCCTCGATCTCTGCGCCCTCTTCGGGCAGCCCTCCCCCGCCACCGCCGATCCGACCGGCACCTGGTACACCTTCGAGAAAGGCGTCACCAAGACCGGCGGCGGGCAGGGTTTCGCCGACGTGTGGAAGCGCGGCTTCTTCGCCTGGGAGTACAAGAAGAAGAAGCGCGATCTCGGCGCGGCCTACGGCCAGCTCCTCCTCTACCGCGAGCCGCTGGAGAACCCGCCGCTCCTGGTCGTCTGCGACACCGCGCAGTACGAGATCCACACCAACTTCACCAACACCCCCGCGCACGTCTACCGCTTCGCCAATGAGGAGATCGCCGGGCCGGAGGCACAGCGCCTCTTGCGTGCCCTCTTCACTGAACCGGACCTATTGCGCCCCGGCCAGACCGTCGCCCAGGTGACGGAAGACGCGGCGCGCCGCTTCGCTACCCTGGCCGATGGCCTGCGCGCGCGTGACGTGCCGCCCGACGAGGCCGCGCACTTCCTGACACAGTTGCTCTTCTGCCTGTTCGCCGAGGATGTGGGGCTGCTGCCGCGCGACACCTTCTCGGACGTGGTGCGGCGCGCGGTCCAGCGCCCCGAGCGCTTCCTGCCGAACCTGAGCGCCCTCTTCGAGGCGATGCGCGACGGTGGCGAGTTCCTGCTGCGCGACGTGGCGCATTTCAACGGCGGGCTGTTCGCGCGGATCGCGCCCTTCCCCCTGCTCCCCGCCGAACTGGCGACGCTGGCCGAGGCCGCCGCGCTCGACTGGGCCAGCATCGAGCCCGCGATCATCGGCACCCTCTTCGAGCGCTCGCTCGATCCCGGCAAGCGCTCCCAACTCGGCGCGCACTACACCGGGCGCGCCGACATCTGGCGGATCGTGGAGCCGGTCGTGCTGGCCCCGCTGCGGCGGGAGTGGGACGCCGTGCGCGCCGAGCTAGAGCCGACGCAGCAAGCCGCCGAGGAGGCCGCCGCCCGCGCCACGGTCGCCGGGCTGACCTTCCGGCAGCAGGAGGCCGCGCGGCGGCGGCGGCGCGAGTTGCAGGAGGATCTGGCGACGCGGCTGCGCGCGTTCAAGGCGCGGCTGGCGAGCGTGACGATCCTCGACCCGGCCTGCGGCTCGGGCAACTTCCTGACGGTGGCGCTCGGCGCGCTGCTCGACCTGGAGAAGGCGGTCGTCACCTACGGCGCGACGGCGGGACTCGCGGGCATGTTCCCCGATGTGTCGCCGCGCCAGCTCCACGGGCTGGAGGTGAACCTCTACGCGCACGAGCTCGCCCAGGTGGCGGTCTGGATCGCCTACCTCCAGTGGATGACCGCCAACGGCTTCCAGCCCCGGCGCGATCCCGTCCTCCAGCCGCTCGATACCATCCGGCTGCAAGACGCCCTGCTCGACCGCACCGACCCCGCGCACCCCAAAGAGGCATCCTGGCCCGCCGCCGAGTTCATCATCGGCAACCCGCCGTTCCTGGGCGGAAACCGGGTACGGAATGAGCTTGGCAACGCGTATGTCGAAGCACTGTTCAAGGTGTTCAGCGGTCGCGTACCCGCCTTTGCCGATCTCGTCTGCTACTTCTTCGAGAAAGGCCGTGCGCTGATCGAGCAAGGCACGGCCAAGCGCGCCGGACTGTTGGCAACCAACTCGATTCGCGGCGGCGCAAACCGCAAAGTGCTGGAACGGATCAAAGAGACCGGCGATATTTTCATGGCGTGGTCGGATGAGCCGTGGGTCTTGGAGGGTGCGGCGGTACGTATCTCAATCATTGGGTTTGACGACCGCACGGAAGCTGCACGAGTCATAAACGGTCACCCGACCATGCTTATCAATTCCGATCTGACGGCTGCTGCCGATCTCACCACTGCACAGCAGCTTCGCGAAAACCTCAACATCTGCTTTATGGGTCCGTCGCCAAAAGCCCCTTTCGATATTCCAATGGCAGTTGCTGGTCCTATGCTCTCTGCGCCACTCAATGTCAATGGTCGGCCTAACACCGATGTGGTTCGACCAGTAATGAGTGCTATCGACATCATGCGCGGTTCTCGACATCTTTGGACTATCGATTTTGGGCTGTTGCCCTACGATCAGGCTACGCTTTATGAGCAACCATTCGAGTACGTCAAGCAGCATATACTTCCGGTGCGAGCGGGTCGCCGAGGCGACTATCGGGGCCAGTGGTGGCAATATGCCCGGCCCCGACCCGAGATGCGCGATGCGCTCAAGGATAAAGCCCGCTACATTGTCACACCTGCGGTGGCGAAGCATCGGGCCTTCGTTTGGGCCGGGCCGGATGTTCTTTGTAATCAGGGAACATTGGTCATCGCCCGCGATGACGACTACTTCTTCGGCGTCCTGCACGCCCGCGCCCACGAACTCTGGTCGCTGCGGCTCGGCACCTCATTAGAGGATCGTCCGCGCTACACCCCCACCACCACCTTCGAGACCTTCCCCTTCCCCTGGCCCCCCGGCACCGAGCCGACCGCCGACCCCCGCGTCGTCGCCATCGCCGACGCCGCGCGCCGCCTCGTGGAGCTGCGCGACCGCTGGCTCGATCCGCCCGACCTCGCCGAAACCGAGTTGAAGCAGCGCACCCTCACGAACCTCTACAACGCCCGCCCCACCTGGCTCGCCAACGCCCACAGGGCGCTTGATCGTGCCGTCTTTGATGCCTATGGCTGGCCCCACGATCTCGGCGATGATGCCTTGCTGGCAAGGCTGCTGGCGCTGAATGCCGAACGCGCGGCGGGCGGCACGGCCTGACCCGGCATCACCACAGGCCCTCGTAGCGGGCCAATGCCGCGTCGAGGCGGCGGGTGTCCGCGCCCGCCAGCGCGAAAGAGGCCGCCTCCAGCTTGTGCGCCGCCCAGAACAGGCGCGTGTACGTCCGGTCGTGCATCCCCTTCGGCTTATTCGGGAACGGCTCCAGCATGTTCGCCGTGCCGCCGAGCCGCATGCGGATCGCCCGCGCCTGCGCCAGCGCGCGGTCGCCCGCATCCTGCCGCGTTGAGGGGTAGGCGAGGCGGTAGCACTGGCGACAGGCGAAGTACGTCCCCGCCCCGTAGAGGATGGCGACCCGCCGCCCGCACGACCGCCCGCCCACCGAAACCGGACACTCGAACCAGGGCCGCCAGCCGCCGTAGCGGCAGGGCGTCCAGTCGAGCGTCACCACCTCGGCGACATCCTCCCATTCGCCCTGCCCGCGCCGGGCGCGGTAGTGCAGCACCAGGAAGAGCGCCCGGCCCGCATCGTCGAGCGTGCTGACGCGGATCGTGATCAGCCCGCCGTCCGACCAGGACCACCCGCAGTCCCCGCCCGGTGCGAGCCGCCCGGCGCGGTGCAGCGCCCGCACGTCGAGCCGCCGCACCCCCGCCGTCGTCTCCCGCGCGTCCCAGCGGTCGTGCCGACCCGAGCCCAAGCCGCCCATCCGTCACCCCCTCGCGCGCGTGCGCGTAGCGTTTTCCCGAAATCAATAGGCAACCGGGCCTGTATGAAGCGCCCTTCATGCGCCTTTCCCCCCATCCCAATCGAGAAAACGTCCGACGCACGAAGGTGTCGATTTTGTCCGATTTTCGACCCCGAAAGGGCCGATCGTGCCGCGTTTCTCGCCCGCAGGCCGATGGTAAGGCGCGAAAAGTGCGCGAAAACGCCCCTATACCGCGCCCATTTCGTCCTCTGTTGCTGCTTCGGCGCGCTTCCGCGCCTCATGAACCAGCCTTGCAAACTCCTCGAAGTCGAGCAGCACCAGCCGCCGCGCCCGCACCCCTTGGGAGACCGCCGTCAGCACCACCGCCGCCCGCTCATCCCCGCTGCGCTGCCGCCCCGCCCGGTCGAGCGCGTCCCAGAGCCAGCCCGGCGCGGTCGCCCGCGTCAGGACGGACACCGCCCAGCCGGGCGGGCGACAATCGGGTTGCCCGTACCCCGCGCCGGGGAGCCGTCGCGCCCCCAGCGCCCGCGCTACCATGCGTTCGTGCCGCAGCCAGCGCCCGCCGTTCATCGTCGCCCCCTGTCTACCGCTCCCGCGCCAATACCCGTACCGCGCATAGCACCGCCGATGCGCCTGCTTGCGCTGCCAGCGGCGGCTATGGGCCGCGCGACGGCCTCATCATGGCAGCGCATTGTTATCCTCATCGTGGGGCAGGAGGTCCGCATCGCGCACCTCTTCGGGGAGGCTGGCGTCCTCCTCTTCCAGGACATCCCCACAGTCAAGGGGGGGAGGGGGCAGCGTATCCCCTCGATCAGCGCTGCAACACTGCAACACCTCTGGCGCTGGCAGCACCGTCACATCCTCCGGCAGCCGCTCGCCGATCACGATCTTGTACGGCTTCCCCCTGCCCGGCTCATTGTTGCGGAGATAGCCGCGCTCGATCGCCTGCTTGACCCGGCGCGAGGTTGCGCCCTTGTCGAGGTGGAGCAACGTGGCGATCTTCGCGACCGACACCGGCTCGTCCGAGGTGCCGCGCGCGGCCTTCACCGCCGCGACCGTCTCGCGCATCGTGGTCGGCACCGTCGCCTCGACCCCCTCGGCCAGCAGATCGGCCACGAGCGCCCGCACGGCCCGGTAATCCTCGATGGTGGCGACGATCCGCCCCTCGCCGTCGCGCTGGCGCGTGGCCTGGTGCAAGATAGCGTGCGCCTTGATCAGGTTGAGGAGCGTGCTGAAGTCACGCCGCAAGCGCACCGCGACCGGCGGTACGGCCTCGGCGAGCTGTTCCGCATACCCGATCACCACGCGATGCTCGGCCCCGGCGAGCCAGTCTTGCAAGGCCAGCCAGGGCGCGAGGTCGACGCGCGCGCCTGCGTCCGCCGCGATGGCGCGGAAGACGCGGCGTGTGTGCTCGGGGGTGTCGGTCACGGTGATGGACAGAAGCCGCGTCTCGTTCTCCGGGTGGAGGTGCGTTGCGGTTGTCGTCACGAGCAGGCCGGTCGGCCCCTCGCGCTCGATCAGGCGCGCTTGCAGGCCGTCCCTCGTCTTCTCGACCGTCTCGTACTTGATACAGCCCTCGGAGAGGAGCGAGCGCATCAGGTAGGTCGCCATCTCCCCCGCCATCCCCGCCGCCTCGTAGATGACGAGGAAGCGATGGGCCAGCGGTTCGTCTGAATAGGCCAGCGCGCGATCGCTCATCGCCGAGAGGGCGTAGAACGCCTCGGGCGGGAACAGATCGAGGGTGCGCTCGGTGATATAGCTCTTCCCGCCCGAGGACGGCCCCTTGACGGCAACCGAGACCGGGCGACCGAGGAAGCGGCTCGTGACCGCAAGATAGACGATCTGCATCGTCCGCTCCTCGCCCGCGATGCCCCGCGCCTCCTGAGTCGCCACGAACCGTGCCAGGATGTCGGGCGACCGCGCGAGTTCCCGGCAAGCCTCCCACGCCGCCCCGCGCCGCGCGTCCTGTTCAGCGCGCTCATGTTCAGTCCAGGGGATCGCAGTTTGCAGACAGGCCCACAGGCGCGTCCTGAACGTCGCGGCGTCGGGACAGGCGAGGTGCAACGCGCTCGGGTCTTTGTACTTGCCGAGGGTGACGAGCCGCACGCGGTCGCGATGACGCGACCGACTGAGCCACTTCTTGACCGTCTCGCCGCCCTGATCGGGCTCCACAACGACATAGATCGTGGCGATCCCGTCGAGGTGCCCCGCGTCCCGCTCTTCGTTCCAGTTATTCGCGCCGGGGATACCGAGCGCGTAGACGCCGTGAGACCAGAGGGTGTGGCAATCACTCTCGCCCTCGACAAGGATCACCTGACCTTTGCGCTTGATGGCGGCGAGCCGGTCGAGGCCGTAGAGGGCGAGCCTGCTCCCCTTCTTCCAGGTGAAGCGCTGATCGCCGCCATCTGCGCCCTTACTCAGGGCCAGGCGAAAACGCACCGCACCCTCGTCGCCGTCCACCGTGCGATAGGGGATACGGACAGCGGGGCGTCCGAGGTAATGCATATCGGTGAGCCCCAGCCCACGCAAGAACGCTTCCGGCAGCCGCTTCGCCTCGGCGTACTGGGCGACGGTGAGGCCGACCGCGATCGTGTCGGGGTGTTGCGCCGTTGCACCGTTGTTCCGGGGGGTATGCGCCCCCCGCCCCCCGTCCCGCGCTTCGGGGAAGAGGTCGGACAGCGTCAGTCCGAGCACGGCGACGATCGCCTCGGTGTCGCAACCGGCGAAACAATGCAGGAGCGCGCGGCCATCGTCGCCAGTGCCGATGCCGAGGCTATTCTCGCGATCGTCGTGGGCGGGACAGCGCGCCGTCCACTCGCCCGCGCCCGCCGCCTTCACGTTGTCCAAACCGGCAAGGATACGGTCGATCGGGGGGGTCATGGCTGCCCCCCTTCCTCGCGCGGCAGGTGCGCCAGCGTGGTCAGGTACGCACGCTCCGAGGCTTCGGCGGTCCTCGTGATCGCGAGCGTGTCCCGGTCGACATGGCGCTCGATACAGCGGCGGGCGAGCGTCCGCAGGGTGGCGGAGGGGATCGCGTCTACCTCCACACTGTCGCCCGCGAAGTCCTTGCTGCGGCTGTCCGTCCGTTTCGTCGGGCGCGTGGGCAGCCCATAGGTCGCGATCTGCGCGGGCGTCACCGCGATCCGCTCGACGTGCAAGGCGACCTGCGGCGCGAACCGGCGGAGGCGTTCCTCGACATGGCGGGTGATCGCCACGCCGCTGGGATCGTGGTCGCCGAAGTAGTAGAGGTACGCCGGTTTGCCCTGCGCGGCGATGGCCTCCGCCGCCTCGTACAGGAACGTGGCACTCGGGAATCCTTTCACGACCATCAGTGGCACGTCCCAGCGCTCGGTCTCCTCGAAGAGCACCCCGGCCAGTGCGTCCTTCTCCAGCCAGATCTCGACGTAGGCGGACTGGTCCGCCCACAGGGCGCGGCGGTACGTCGCGGCGGTCGAGCGCAACGCCGCCTCCCAGCCGCTGTAGGTGCGCGGCTTGCGCATCCAGCGCGTGTTATCCGCGATCCACCCGAACGGCAACTCGCCCGCGAGGCGCATGTCGAGCAGCAGGCGACCGACCGTGCGCTTGTACTCGCCATCGGTCTTGGCGATCGCGCCGAGGGCGACCATCCGGTAGAAGACCTGACGCACCGTCATCGGATGCTCCTCGGCGAGGAGGGTGTATAAGGTTGCGCGCAGGGTCGCGATCTCGGCCTTCGTGCGCCGTGTCTTTGTGGGGCGTGGGCCATAAAGGGATGGCGTGCTCACGAGCGCCCCCCAGGCCGCGCGCCGCGCACCCGCCAGACGGACGCCTCGACCGCCTCGGCCAGCGTCTCAGCCAGCGCCGTGACATAGGCATCGTGGCGGGCGCGGATCGCGAAGCGGCGCTCGGCGTTGGGCAGATCGGCGGTGAGCACGATCGCGGCGAGATAGTCGCGCCCGATCGGGCGGAGTGTTTCGATCAGCGCGTCATCGGTGAGCAGATCGCGGGTAGGGTCCGGCTGTGCTATCATTATTGTCAACTTCCTTTTCCTTGTTTGCCGTCGCGCCCTCTCCGCCTTGCCAGCGGGGCGCTGCGGCGTGTCCATCAGGCCGCTTCGTCCTGTTGGTCGTCATCATCCTGTGGCGGTTTCGGGGGCTGGGGGAAAGGCAACGGGCGCAAGAGCACGTCTTGCCAGAGGCGCGCCCACAGTTGCCGACGTACCTCGATGGGGAGGAGGGGGGCGAAAGTGCGTGTCGTCATCGGCGCAGATCCGTGAGCGGGCCAGGGCTTTCCTGAGCGCCTGCCTGCATCGCTTCGCCCGGTATCGTTATCATTGGGGGTGGTGCGGTGAGGTGGGTCGCAAGAGCGCTCGTGAGGATTACCGCCGCCTGTTCTTGTGGCCGTCGGCGCTCGGCCCGCGCCATCTCGCGCAGTCGGTCGAATTCATCGCGGGTGAGGGGGACAAACAAGCGCATGTGGCACCTCCTTGATTGAAGGATGCCACACGGGGGGTGTCAATTTTGTAGCAATAATCTCAGAAATGCTGCGTCATAAATGTCTGGAATTCGCCTTGAAGTCGTGCCAACAAATGCCGCAACTCTCCAGATAACGCCCGAAGCTTGCCCGGCTCATACCCATGTTGTCGGCGATCTCTTGTTGGCTCGGATCATCCCCATAAATGGCGGCGAGTTCGTCATAGGCGTCCCGAAGCCGATCGCGAAACTCCGCGTCTGTCCAGTTGCGTCCCGGCTTCCGCCCACGCTTGTCGACCCGTTTCAACAGCTTCAGCCCCCCCAGGGTTTGCGTAGCGCAGCGCATACTGCCCACGCTTTCCAGGCCGACGAGCGCGATCGTTTCACCCCGCTCAGGATGCCAACGCGCTTCGATATAGGCGGGGGAACCATTGAGCCGTATGCGGCGCAGCCACACCTGCACGATCAGTTCGGGCCGATCCCCGCTCACCTGCCGCGCATACGGCCAGGGACACCGGTGCGGGAGTTCGGGGACGAGGATGCCGAACTGCTCGACCGAATACTCCTGCCATGCTTTGCCATACACTGCGCCATCGAAAACGAGACGCCGCGTTTCCGCGTCTCTCGGCATGCCCAATTCAACGGCGAGCTTCCGCCGGGCATCGTATTGGGCTACGAACCGGTCCATACTGTCCATAAGTGCCGTAGCGTGCTCGTGGGGGGTAGACATAGCGCCTCCGTACAGGTGAGGCGCGCCCGGCCGGTGGTGGTACGGCACCGCGCGGGGGATCAACCCGCTCCCGGCCCTGTGGGCGCGTCTGCGATAGTATACCTCCAAACGTACAGAACCGGTGTTCGCTCAGGTGGCGAGTTCAGATGGTATCCCGATCAGTCCAGCGGAGGGTGATCGCTCCTTCCTGTACAAAAGTCTTGCGCCTTTTGACAGGACATCAACGCTGCCGTGAGCAGCGAACGCGGCGTATCCGACGCCAAGATCCTCGCCCTCGCCGAGTATGTCAGTAGCCCCAAGTACGACGCGGCGGAGCGGGTCGCGCTCGAATACGCCGACGCGATCACGCTCACCGACCGCGACGTTGACGACGCCCTCTTCGCGCGCCTGCGCGAGCACTACACCGACGACCAACTCGTGGAGCTGACCGCGACGATCGCCTGGGAGAACGCATCGAGCAAGTTCAATCGCGCCCTGCGCGTGCCGTCGCAGGGGCTCTGGCGGCGGGGTGAGGCGTGAGGGGAGTGGGCGTAGCGGGCAAGTGGGCCAGTGATCGAGTAGGGGAGTAGTGAAGGGCGACGGTGCAGATCAGCGACCACCCCCATCTCGGGAATAGTCGCCCGCCCCGCGCGGTTGGCGTCTATGGCACCGCACACGATCGCGCTCCCGACACGCGCCCATCGTCGCCACGCGCTCACTTCGTACTTCGTCGTTCGTACTTCGCACTTCACCACTCGCCCACTACGCCCACTACACCCACTCGGAGCTGCATGGTCCTCATCGCCGACCCGCCAATCCGCGAGCCCCACGCGCCGATCCGCGTCCTGATCGTCGCGGCATACCCGATCGCGCGCGCCGGGCTCGCCGCGCTCCTCGGCGATGTCGCGGACATCCAGATCGTCGGGCAGGCGGCGGGGGGCACGGATCTCAGCGGGATCGTCGCGGCCACCGCGCCCGACCTCCTCCTCCTCGACGAGGCGGCGGGCGACGACGAGGCGCTCGACGGACTCGAACGGCTGCTGCGGGGCGGGGGCGGCCCGGCGGCGCTCGTCCTCGGCGCGGAGCGGACCGAGGAGGCCGCGCTGGCCGCGCTCGGGGCCGGGGCGCGCGGCTACCTCCCGCGCGAGAGCGGCGGCGAGGAGTTGATCGCCGCCGTGCGCGCCGTCGCCGCCGGGCTCGTCGTGATCGCCCCCGCCCCCGCCGCCACCCTCCTCGCGCGCCTGCTCGACCGTCCGCGCCCGCCGCTCGCGATGGAGCCGGGCGAGGCGCTGACCCCGCGCGAGGGCGAGGTGTTGCAAGCGCTCGCCGCCGGGCTGACAAATCGGGCGATCGC
>JAABUT010003308.1_pt1 | contig 14009 bp, 16 predicted proteins | sample 5559281 | NCBI WGS metagenome assembly JAABUT01 (sample SAMN10711880, study PRJNA513359) | rock metagenome | isolation source: Antarctica rocks | place: Antarctica: Victoria Land, Ricker Hills nord | collected 2016-01-04
TGGACTACCCGCACCTGGGCAAGTTCGCCCGGTCGGCGCAGGAGTTTGCCGTCTACATCACGTCGAACGCCGGCAGCCTCATCAACTATGGCGAGCGGTTCCGGTCGGGGGAGCGTATCTCGTCTGCCATGGCCGAGAGCACGGTCAACGCGGTGGTCAGCAAGCGCTTCGCCAAGCGCCAGCAGATGCAATGGACCCTGCGGGGCGCCCACCTGCTGCTGGCACGCTCCGGCGCTTGTTCGAGCGGTGGTATCCCGGGCTGGCAGACGACAATCCGTCCAGTGCCGGTCACGCAGTGGCGGCGTAAATACCACACACTTCCTCATGGTCCCCATCCACCTGGATCGTCGGATTCGCGACAACCTCCGCCTGCGCCAATACCAACGCGATCAGGTCATCCCTGGACAGCTTCAAAAGGGCGTCGCGATTCATTGAACCCTGGAATTACACCCCCGACCCCTTGTCCACTCCCCTCCCGCGACCCGCACGCGAAATCGTCAATCCGAGGCTCAGACGTATGGCTACCTGCAAGGGGGTGAGCAGCTACACTCTGAGAGGTGGCCTACATTCCCTGTATTTGCCTCGCTGTCGCTGTCGCGCATGTCGAGGAGCGGTGCCACTACGTCGAGGATGGTCGAGATGGCCGTGCGGCCGCTCTCGTGGTCGAAAGGCAAATGGAACTCGGCCAATTCGACACCTAGGATCCGCCTTGGGGGGATCGCCGCGAAGATGTCTCGAAGGTGCGTCGGACGCAGTCCACCGGGGACCTCGTAGTCGGCTGGTACGAAGCCCGGTTCGAGCACATCCCAATCGACGTGAATCCAGACATTCGCGCCCCCGATCGCGCCCAAAACACTCTCAGGCGTCGCCTCCGCCGGGGGAAATACACGCACGCCGCTGCTTTCGAGGAGTTCGGCCTCGCCGCTGTCGATGTCGCGAGCGCCCACCAGCACCACTTGCTCGGGCCTGAGCCCGGCGCCGTGCCCGCTATCCCAGAGCCCGCAGGCCGCGGCCAGCACCATGCCCCCGAGATATCCGGTGTCTGTGGTCCTCGGCGTGTTAAAGTCCCCGTGGGCATCGACCCACAGCAGCACGGCCTCGGGATGATGTTTCGGAACCGAGGCTAGCCGAGCAGGTATTGGCCACCAAGACGGGAGTCCTGCCGCCGACGATGGCGTCTTCGATGGCTGACCTTAAGGTGGTGATCGTGTGCTGCGCCTGCGGCAGGCTCACCGACCAATCGTCACACGCCGGCGGGCCGGCGCGACCGACGGTGACCGCTTTAACGCCATAGCGTCCCTCCAGTGCCCGCGCCGCGCACGCCGCGCCCGCGATAGTCTGTGCCGACCGATCCGCGATGCGGCCCTGGGAAACAATAACCTCCAACATCGGTCAAACCTTTCACTCTACCATGCCTAGCTTAGCGAGCGCCTCCGCAAACCGTGATGCGCCGCCTTCGGAGAGCGGAAGGGAGAGAGAAGGCTCCGCGATCTCAAGTTCTAATAGCCGCGGCCTTCCCTCCCGGTCGCGGATGAGGTCGACGCGCGCGTAGAGCAGCGGCCGCTCGAGTTGCAGATGCGCCGCCGTGGCTTTGAGCGCCGTCAGCGCAACGACGCGATCGTCCTCGCCCGCGGTCTGCGCCGACCTCAGGTCATAGGTGGGCACCTTCACGGTGCCGTCGGGCGTGAGCAGAGCTTCCTTGCGGATCGCGTGGCTGTACACGCCATCGAAGTATATGATGTTAGTCTCGCCGATATCGTCGATGGCCGGAAGATAGGGCTGCACGGCAACCGTGTCGGCGCCATCCATGCGTAGGCGCTCGACATGGACCGCCGCTTCGTCTCGCTCCGCGCGCATGAAGCGCCGGACGCCTCTCGAATAACAGCCGACCGCCGGCTTGACTACGAAGATGTCAGCCTCGGGATGTTTCGCCAAAAACGCGTCCAAAACCGCGCGAGGGCTCGCGCCGTCCTCGACGAAGCCGGTCGGGACCACCGCCACGCCCGCCGCGGCGAGGTCGGACAGGTAGTGCTTGTCGAGGCTCCACCGGATTGCGGACAAGGGGTTGAACAGGACCGAGACCGCGCTGACGCCTTCGCACCAAGTCAGAAACTCCGGAAGGCGGTCAGCGTAGTCCCAGGGTGATCGTAGCACGACGGCGCCGTAGAGCGACCAATCGACCGCCGGGTCGTCCCACGCGCAGACGTCGACGGAAAGGGCGTGCTCTCGGCAAGCCGTCAGGAGAACCGGCATGTCGAAGTCGTTCGGAAGGCTAGCGTCCGCAGTGACGAGGGCGATGAGTCTCATGTATCGGATCCGATGGTGAAGTTAGGTCAGGCGCCGATGCGCCGGGCATCGGCGGATTTCGACAGTCGAGGCCGAGGCCTCCGGCTCTCATGCTGCTTCGAAAGAGCAGCTCGCGCGACGCGGACGCAGGCTCCGCTCGAAGCACCGCGCGGGCTCGCGAAGTGGTTTCCGGCTCGCGTCAGGCCGAAATCGCATCGGGCGCCAGGACGCCTTCGAATGCGAAGGCCGCAGGGCCCGCCATCATGACGGAGGCGCTTGGGCTCTCCCAGGCGACTTCTAGGCGGCCTCCGGGCAGCGCGACCGACACTCTCGGGTCGACCCTTCCCTGCCGCATCAGCGTCACGGCGGCCGCGCATGCCCCAGTGCCGCATGCCAGCGTCTCACCGGCGCCGAACTCATAGACGCGTAGCCTGATCATATCGCGCGAGGCGACCTCGGCGAAGCCGACGTTCACCGAATTTGGAAATTGGGGGGATCTCTGAAGTAGGCGACCGATGTCGGCAACCGGCGCGTCGCGGACATCGTCCACCAGGACGACCGCATGCGGATTGCCCACCGACACGGCCGCGAAACGCAGGCGGCGGCCCTCTGCCACGACGTCGTATAGGTCCTGCTCCGCCTCGAAACCCGCCATAGGGACTTCGCTCGGCTCGAACCGAGGCACGCCCATCGCTATGCGGAAGCTTCCTTCGGGCAACTGCTCAACTTCGTGCGTGCGGAGCGGGCTGTCGAGGAGGAAGCGCGGCCCCCGCGTGAGACCGGCGCGGAGAGCCCAGGCGGCGATGCAGCGTGCACCGTTACCGCACTGCCATGACGGCAGGCCCTCGGCCGTCCAGATACGGTAGGACACTGCGGCGGCGGCGCTCCGCGGAGCCTCGACGCCGAGGATGAGGTCGCATCCGACGCCCGTGTGCCGATCCGCCAGCCTGCGGCACAGGTCCGGCGATGGCGCCTCGCGATCCCGCAGGTCCAAGATCACGAAGTCGTTGCCGGCCCCGTGCATCTTGCTGAAAGCGACACCGGGACAGCTGACGCGGCTCACCACGGTATCCTCCTGTCCATGTGGACGTAGGTTCCTGTCGGACCGTCGCCGTCCAGGAGGGCCATCCTGATGCTCGTCTTGGCGCCTGTCTCCACGTCGAGGTCGCCGTCGCCGCAATTCATGTCCGTCTTCGTGTAACCTGGATGGACAGCGTTCACCTTAATAGCCGTGTCGCGCAGTTCGTAGGCGAGGTGTACCGTCCAGGAGTTCAGGGCGCTTTTGGAGGCGCTGTAGGCCGGAAGTGACTTGAACTTCGGGCTGTACGCGTAGGATGTCGCGTCGCTGTGCGTGCCCAGCGAACCGAGCAAGCTCGAAACGTTCACGATGCGCCCTGCGGCGGATCTACGCAGCAGAGGCAAGAACGCCTGCGTCACCGCCACCGGTCCGAACAGATTGGTCTCGAACGTTTCATGCCAATGGTCGAGCGGCTGTTCCGAAGGCTGTCTCCCGTATTCCTCGACGCGGATTGCGGCGTTGTTGATCAGGATGTCCAGCCGCCCGTGGTTCCGCCCCACCTCCGTCGCGGCAGCGGATATCGACTCTCGGCGGGTGACGTCGAGCGCACAAGCTTCCGCTGACAGGCCGAGAATGCGCATTCGCGACGCGGCCTCTTCGGCGCGGTGCTCGTCGCGTCCCGCGACGAGCACCCGGACGCCGCGTTCGGCGAGTTGACGTGCGGTTTCCAGGCCGATGCCTCTCGTGGCGCCGGTGACTAGGGCGATCTTCTCGGGTTGCTCCGACATGGAACCCTCTCACCCGACGAGGGACGGACGGGCGGCGTGGCCAGAGCCGGCCAAGGCGGCGGCCAAGCCGTCCCAGACCGCCTCGCCGGGATGCGCGGGGGCCGAATCGCCACAACGCGCCGACGCGGGGCACTGGGCGTCGGATCCTAATCTCGCCAGGTCCACCAAGAACTCCTTCACCGTTGGGCCGAACCGGCCGATGTCGACCAGGAAGGCGTCGTGCCCCTGGAGCGAATCCAGCGCCAGCATCCGCGCTGCGGCGCCGCCCGCACGAAGCCCCTGGGCGATCTGCGCCTGCTGCTGGAGCGGGAAGAGAATGTCGCTCCGCACGCCAATCGCCAACGCTCGATCGAGCCGCAATCGGCGCAGGGCCTCCTCCGCACTGCAGCCGAAGCCCTCGCCGAGATCGAACCAGTCGATGCTCCGGCTGAGGTAGAGATAGCAGTTGGGATCATAGCGGCGCGTGAAGCGGCGGGCTTGCCCTTCAAGATAGCCTTCGATCTCGAACTCCAGCCCGAACGGCTCCTTAGCGAAGCGGCCGTCCGTGTCGAGTCGAGCGCGACCGAAGCGGTCGTCCCATTCCTCGGCCGAGCGGTAGGTAATGACGCCCAGCTTGCGCGCTGTCGCCATCCCGCTCTCAGGGTAATGAGCGTCGTCGTAGCGGCCATCGTTCCATTTCGGATCCAGCCGGATGGCATTGCGCTGCAGCGATCGGATCGCGATCGAAAACGGCAGGGCATGGACGGCGCCAGAGATGTTGATGTGGCTGCGCGCCAACCCGGGATGGCGGGCGATCAGCGCCAAGGCGCTCATACCCCCCATGGAGTTTCCGATCACGCAGGCCAGCCGCGCGAAGCCCAGCGCCCGCACCACGCAGGCGCCCGCGTCGGCGATGTCCTCCAAGGAAAGGTCGGGGAAGCTCAACCGATAGGGCTGTCCCGTCTCCGGATCGGACGAAGCCGGACCCGTCGATCCGTGGCAGCTTCCGAGAGCGTTCACGCAGATCACGTGCCACAAGGCGGTGTCGATTGGCTTGCCAGGACCCAGCATCGCCTCCCACCAGCCGGGCGTTGCATCGTCGGCATGCGAAGCCGCATGAGCATTCGGCGACAGACCCGTGAAAATCAATACCACATTGTCGGCCGTCGGGCTCGGGCACCCCCACGTCTCGTAGCCGATCCTGGCGCCGTGGAGGACCCCGCCGCGCTTCATCCTGAACGGGCTGGGCAGGTGCACGAATTTGGTCGTGGGCGGAACAAACTCTGTCATGGGGTAGCTCCCTGCCATTGAGGTTCCTCGTCACGCCGCTGAGCTGACGAGGGCGGGAGTCCCCGGCTCCGAGGCGTCATCGTCGGAGCCCTCGTTCAAACCCTCCATCAGGAAGGTCGAGAGATAGCGCTCGCCGGTGTCCGGCAGCATCGCGAGCAACACCGATCCCTCCGGCGCGCTCTCGGCTACGCGCAGCGCCGTCGCGACGGCGGCGCCCGAGGATACGCCGACGAAGATCCCTTCTTCGGCTGCGATCCGCCGCGCCGTGTCGCGCGCCAGCACTTCATCGATCGTAAGCAGATCACCGATGACGGTCGCGTCTAGGATGCTTGGAACGAAATTCGGCGCCAGCCCCTGGATCCGGTGAACGTTCCAGCCCTTGCCCGACAATACCGCCGCATTCGCAGGCTCGGCGACCACGATCCGCACCTCGGGGCGCGCGCACCTCAGGACTTGGCCGACGCCCGTCAGCGTGCCGCTCGTACCGAAGCCCGTAACAAAGTAGTCTAGCCTCTTGCCGGCGAAGTCACTGAGGATTTCGGCCGCAGTCGTCTGTCGATGGAACGCCGGATTAGCGGGGTTGTCGAACTGCCGGGGCCGGAACCAGCCGTATTTTTCGGCCAATTCATCCGCCCGCTTGTTTCCCCCGCTGCTGCCTTCCTCGCTTGGGAACAGGAACACCTTGCCGCCATAGGCGCGAATGAGCTTTCGCCGCTCGACCGAATAGCTGTCGCCCATCACGGCGACGAACTTATAACCCCGCGCCGCCGCGACCATCGCGAGTGCGATGCCGACGTTGCCCGACGTGCACTCGACGATGGTGTCTCCCGACTTCAGCAAGCCTTTGGCCTCGGCATCCAGAACAACCGCAAGGGCGAGACGATCCTTGACCGACCCGGCCGGATTGAACGATTCCACTTTGACGTAGAGTTTGACATGCTTCGGCGGCAGCCGATGCAATTTTACGATCGGCGTACGCCCGACTGTGTCAAGAATGTTCTCGTAAAGGGGCATGGGATCTCCATCGATTGTTAGACAAGGTACAAATGTCTCAAACAAATGGCTGCTAGTCCGCACGTCAAGGCTCAGCAATCATCGACGGTCTCGGGATGCCGGACACCATGTAGGCGAACGGGCATTTATCGGTCCGCTCGACGTTCTCATCCGCGACGCTGTACTGCCACCATTCGAGCGCACCGGACCCATATGGCGCCAGCTGGGGGCAGTGCGGGATGCCGTCAAAGCGCTCGATCCGGGCACGGATATTCGTCCGAACCTTGCGGCCAGCCGGCGTGTCCCCAGCCACGATGTCGAACCGCTCTCGCGGGTTGACGACGATCAGAAAATGTTCGCCGAGGTTCCTGCTACGACGCTGCTGGTGCGCCGGGTGGCACATGTTGCAGAACAGCGGCATACCGTTGAAACACATCGACCAAGACGCGGCGTTCGCGTCCTTTCCCACCGCGGCCGGCCACGGCCGAGGGTCGATCTCGTGCAATCTTTGGAGGATCTCCCAGCCAAACGCATCATAGTCTTCGATCGAACCAGATCCTATAGCACGCAGAGAAAAGGCGATGATCAAAGGATATGCCGTGCTAAGACTGCCGTTCCATTCACTAGAGAGCTTAACATAATCCGCTAATCCCTCCGCCAGTTTCTGGATGTCGGGCGACGACGTCCCCTCTACGAAGAGGAACAGCAGAAGGCCCTTCGCGAAGGCGTTCTTCGAGAACAAGCATGGAAATTCCGAGTTAGAGCTCAATTTGTCAGATAAACTGAAAAGGACTCTATGATGCCAATCAGCCACGGTGTCCAAAACATCGTCTTGTTTCATGAGAAACGAAGAACTTTGTCCCTGGGTCATCATCGTAACGTCTCCCGGAATATTTTGATTGGCGAGGAATCCTCTTCAGCTGGATATTACAGAGGCAGTCTTGAGCCGAAAGCTACAATGTGGCACAAGCTCAACGAACTGTATGGGCGTTGTCAGAGATACAAACGAGTGGATGAATGCCTCCGCGCACGGATCTGAAAACGACCGAGGTGATGCGCACGATCCGCAGGAAGATCGCGGGCCGCGCCTTCGCGATCGGTGATCGCCTGCCATCGATCCGGACGATGGCAGCCACGATGGGCGTCTCGCCTTCGACCGTTGTTGTCGCGTACGACCGGCTGGCGGCGGAGGGGATTGTCTCCGCCCGCCGTGGTTCAGGCTTCTACATCGCGACGTCGGCATCGCCGCCGCTTGCGCTGGTGGATGATGACCCGAAGCAGGATCGCATCATTGATCCCTTCTGGGTTTCGCGGCAGGCGCTCGACGCGAGCCCCGGCGTCCTCAAGCCCGGCTGCGGCTGGCTGCCGCCGGATTGGATGCCGGCCGATGCGTTGCGGCGCGGGATCCGCTCCCTCGCGCGTGCCGACGAAGCCCTCCTCACGGAATACGGTAGCACGCGCGGCCCGCTTGCCCTGCGGAGGCTTCTCTTGAGCCGTCTTTCAGAGGACGGCGTTGACCTTTCCGCCGATCAACTCTTCCTGACGGGGTCAGGCACTCAGGCGATCGACCTGATCTGCAGGCTGTTCCTTCGCCCGAACGACACCGTCCTCGTTGACGATCCGTGCTATTTCAACTTCAGGGCGCTCTTGCGCGCGCATCAGGCCGACGTCGTCGGCGTGACGTTTACCCCGACCGGACCGGATGTCGCGCAGTTCGAGGCGATCCTCGCCGCGAAACAGCCGCGCCTCTACATTACCAATGCCGCGCTCCATAATCCGACCGGGGCGACGCTTTCCCCGCAGACTGCACACAACCTCTTGAAAGCTGCGGCGGCCCACGATCTGATCATTATTGAGGACGACATCTTCGCGGATTTCGAGCCCGACCCCTCGCCCCGCCTCTCCGCGCTCGACGGCCTCGACCGGGTCATTCGCATCGGCAGCTTCTCCAAGACGCTCTCCGCGTCGGCGCGCTGCGGCTACATCGCCGCCCGCAGCGAGTGGGTCGAGAACCTCGTTGACCTCCAGGTCGCCATCAATTTCGGCGGCCCCAGCCCTCTCGCCACCGAGCTCATCGCCCACGTTCTGACTAGCGGACGCTACCGCAAGCACATGGAAGACACCCGGCTCCGCCTCGTGCGGGCGCGGCGCGAGATCGCGGGGAGGCTCGCGGGGCTCGGAATCGATGTCTGGCTGACGCCGCGCGGCGGATTCTATCTCTGGTGCCGTCTCCCGAACGGGATTCAAGCGGTCGACGTCGCCCACGCCTCCCTGAAAGAGGGAGTCGTCCTCGCGCCGGGCAACGTCTTCAGCACGTCCGAGACGGCCGGCGGATTTCTCCGGTTCAACGTGGCTCAGTCGAGCCATCCCCGCATCTGGGAGGTGCTGCGCCGCGCCATTCACTCTGGCGACTGATCCACGACCTCGCTCGGCCAGCTCGCGAAGAGGCTTCCCATCACGCGAAGCGCCTAGCGCCGACGACGCACAGCACGACCACCAAAGTCGATGCGATCATGGTCCAGGCGATGGGTTCGTGCAGCACGATGGTGGCCAGGATCATCCCGAAGAAGGGCTGCAGGAGTTGCAACTGCCCGACACTCGAAATCCCGCCGAGAGCGAGCCCACGGTACCAGAAGATAAATCCGACAAGCATGCTGAAGATCGATACATAGGCGAGGCTGATCCAGGCACCCGCACCGATTTCGTGCACGCTCGCCGGCAGGGTCATGAAGGCGGTGGCGGCCATTATAGGGAGCGCCAGCAGGAGCGCCCAAGAGATGACTTGCCACCCTCCCAGCCGACGCGACAGCGTCGCGCCTTCCGCGTACCCCAGTCCGCACAGCAGGATGGCCGCGATCATCAGGAGGTCGCCGATCGCGGATCCAGCGCCCCCTTGGGACAGGGCGAACCCGGCGACTGTACCCGCACCCACGACCGAAAACAGCCAGAAGGGCGGCTTCGGGCGCTCCCCGCCCCGCAGAACCCCGAAGATCGCTGTTGCGAGCGGGAGCAGGCCAATAAACACGATCGAGTGTGCTGCGGTGATATGCTGGAGCGCGAGCGCCGTCAGCAGTGGAAAACCGATGACGACGCCCAGCGCGACGATTGCTAGCGGTACGACGTCGCCGCGCCGAGGCCGCGACTGCCGAAGCGAGATGACCAGCACGGCCGCAATCACGGCCGCAATCACAGCTCGTGCGCAGGTGAGGAACATCGGGGAAAAGTCGGCGACCGCGACGCGCGTCGCCGGTAGCGACCCGCTGAAGACAATCACCCCAAGCAGTCCGCTGCCCCACCCCGCCGTCGACCGTTCCATGGAATACCTCGCCTGTGTTCACCCAGAGTAGCGTTTGCGCCCCGCCTCGGCCACACACAGAGCGGCACAATCTCGACAAACTGTTTGACGCACAATCACCATACAATCCGCAACGAGAGTCGGCTGAGGTACCGATCGAGCATCGCGCCGAGACTCTCCTGCGCGAACAGACGTAGATCAAAAGCTGATTCAGCAAGTGTGAAAATCTAGAGAATTCTGGAACTGAGATACGGCCACGGTCTTGGCTGCGACCTGCTCGGGGTCCGCAGCCTCGAGGACGTAGAAGTCGGAGCGCTCCGTCGGCCTCCTGTTGGCCTCGGGCATCTCGCCCCGGTTGATACGGTGAGCGTTGACGATGACGCGGCTGTTGGCGGCTTGGCGGAACACCTCGGTCAAGCGCACCACCGGCGCTGTTCGGGGCGCTGGCGGTCTACCTGTTCTGAGTCAAACCACGAGCATCCGATGGATCACGGCCACACCGGACATCACGCCGGCGGGGTGCCGGCGGACGAGTCGGGACCGTCAGCGCCCGCGCGCCGGCACTGAAGGTCATCAAGGCGCTGGGCGTGATGATAGTGGAAACCGAAGCGGTCGCGCGTTTACCGTTCTATCGACGCGATCCTGACGTTAGGTCATATTCCGAGACGGAACGACGAAGCGCGCCGTGAGCCACGGCAGCGACCGACGGGCGTGCTGTCCAACGTCTCAGGCGCCGGGACCCGCGTTGACCCCGAAGAACAGGCCAAGCCCGAGCAGCAGGATGAACACCCCCGCGCAGGTCTCGATGCCGCGCACGACGAGGTTGCCGCGGGCGGTGCTCTCCCCGAAGATCCGCACCGCGACGCCGCCGGCCAGGACCGCGAGCGACGCCAGGCCGCTGGTCGTCATCGCGGTGCCGAGCGACATTGCCAGCGTTGCGGAGACGCCCGCGCGGAAGATCCCCTGGGCGAGTGCGAAGACCAGGACCAGGATCGCCCCGGAGCAGGGCCGCAACCCCGCCGCTACCACTGTCATGAGGGCGCTGGTCCACGAGAACCGGTCGCCCAGGATCCTCGGATCAGGGGCGTTAAAATGGCCGCACCCGGGGCCGTGCACGTGCTCGACCTGCGCGGATCCAGCGACGGCGGGGTGATCTTGAACATGCGCATGGCCGTGTTCCGCGCGGGCATGACCATCCCGATGATGGGCGTGGTCCGCCAACGGGTGTCGCGCTGGGAACATCGAGTCGGAAGGTGTGGCGTGCTATATCTACCGTACGAGTAAAGAGACCGATTACAACACCGTGTTCTGGATGGGGGCCAGCGCCGTCGTGTTCACTCCGGTGGGCGTTCTCGTACTCCGGCTCGCTCCGGAGAGGATGCTGATGCTGATAGTGTCTTGCTTCCTCATCGCGGTTACCCTTTTCAACCTCCTAGTGGGATCATTCACGTTCCGCGAGAGCCGTCGCAACAGCGTGGTGGCGGGAGGCCTGTCTGGACTGACCGGCGGCGCTGTTGGCCTCTACGGGCCGCCCGCGATGATTTACTTACTCGGGATCTATAGAAACCCGCTCGTCGCTCGGTCAACGGCCTTTGTCTTTCTCAGTGTTGAAAGCCTGATCCTGGGCGCAAACTACTGGGTCTACAAAAACGTACACGGCCCGCGATCTTCGCATCGCTATTGCGTTCGTTATCCCCTATGGGGTGGCCATGTGGGTCGGCACGCGCGTCTCGACCGGTTTGGCGGCGGATCTGTATAGGCGCATCGTAATATGCCTACTGCTCGCGCTATCTATTATACTTCTTGCTCGTGCGAGTTTGAGCTGATAGCCGGCAGCCCGTCCGTCAAAGACGGTGAGCAGAAATCGGGGATGATTGCGAGCACGGCCGCCGATGATTGCAAGCGCCTACAGATAGGCCCGGCCTTGTCGTCCCACGGACGATCTAGCGGTAGGGCGTCAACTCGCTCGTGCAGGCGGGCGTGGACGGTCCCGCCAACGCGCGTCGGATTGCGTGGCGGATCAGGTCGGCGAGATACTCGTCGCGCGGCGCGAGGGCGATCGGATGGCGCACCTCGGAGCCCACGTGACCGGGAGATCTCCGAGCCCCTCAAGACCGATGTCGGCGATCCTGACGTCCAGCAGCGTGACTGCCTCTTGATAAGGCAGCATAGCTGCACGCGGTCGGCACCACCGCTGCGTGCTCAGAAGGTGCTCGTGAAGAGCAGGCGCTCGAATTTCGTCGTCGTATTCAGCTCATAGTAGCTCTCGGTGCAGGACGGGCCATCGAGGTCGAGAATGGCGTAACCGAGGTTGTAGAGGTCGATGCCACCGTCCACGGTCAGCTGCCCGACTCCGTCAGCGACCTTCGGTGCGTCGCCGACGATGGACGGATCCACACGGTAGAGGTCGTCGCCACCCGGGACGGGAATGGCGCTCCCGCCAACGCAACGACCACGGGCGAGGCCTCGGAAGGGCGCGTAGACCACCTGATTGTGCTCGTGCCCCCAGATCCACAGGTCGACCTGCTTCAGGTAGGGGCCAAGCTGGGCGAGCATGCGCTCGTTGACGGCGCTGGTCCCGTCGATCGCCGAGTTCCTGCTGAAGAGCTGATGGTGGGTTAGGAAAATGCTTCGCCTGCCCTCGGCGGTCCTGAACTTGTCATGATGCCAGAGCAACTCGCTGTAGGGCGACTCGCGATCGTCGAAGTCCTGGATCCAGCTCGCTACCCCGCCCTTCTGGAACGGATCGAAGTCGTTGTAGCCGGTGTCGGCCCCCAGCACCTGCCAGTGGTCGTTGCGCAAACCGAAGAAGCTGGCGGGCTGCCCGATCCGATCGAGGACGGCGTAGTACGGGGCTCCTCCCGAATACATGTCGTGGTTGCCGCAAAGGCTGTAGACCTGAACGTCCCGTCGCCCACCCAGTCCCTCCACGACGTTCTCGTGGAACGTGTTGGCCTCCGAGGTCGTGCACGAATAGTAGATGTCGCCCACGTGGACGAGGATCTGGATGTCGTGGGCGGCCAAGCGATCGAGCACGGCCTGCGCCCGCGCGTCGCCCGTGCCCCAATCCCCGATGATGCCGATCCTGCACTTCGCGGGCAGCGCCCCGGCCGGCATGACGAAGTCGTTCAGTGATCGCCAACGCCTGTAAGGCACGTCGCCGTGCTTCGTCATGGCATAGTGGGACACGAACTCGGCGATGCACTCCGCCCACCTCGGGTCGCACTCGCCGAACCGGGCGAGCTGGGCCTGCGCGGCCCGGACACCCTCCTCGTCGTTCTGAAAGCGGCAGACGGCCAAGTTGAGGGCCACCTTGGCGCATCGCTCGAAGTCGTTGGACGGGGGAGGGACGGTCTGGCCAGCTCCGCCCAGCCGGAACGCGTGCGCCGCGTAGGCGGCAGCCGAGACAAACGCGTCATCGAACCTGAGCGGAAGGCGGTCCAGCACGTTCGAGAAGGGATTGCCGTCATTGTGCGTCGCGGGGCTTGTCGCCACCTTGGCGACCGCCGATTGCCAGTTCGACAGCATCGGGCTGGAGAAATGGTTCGGTACCGTCATCTCGACCTCCCCCGTCGAACTCGTACGAGCATCGACACGAGCGAGCTGATGTTACCACGTGCAGCCTCGCATATGCAAGAACAGGTCGTGAACGCGAACAGCTTCTTGCAACCCGGGACATACGGATCGACGGCATCGGAGGCCGATGCGCCTCGTGAGGTCAGCGCGCCGGGGAGAGTCCGGCTCCATTGCCACGATCGTCGTCGCCAAGTGGGAGAAGGCCTTCGACACAGACCAGGCAGCCCGCGTGCTCGGATGGCAGAAGATGACGACGGGTGGGGGCGGGTACGCCCCCACCCGTCGTGTCCCGCGACGTTCGGAACTGACCTCTTTTTGTCACGAGGATCTGACCCCCATGCCGGTCGCCCTCGTCAGGCGGGTGTAGGGTGCTGCGACGCTTTTCGCGGAGCCGATAGCTATCTCCCCTGATCGTGATCACGTGGCTGTGGTGGAGAAGGCGATCGAGGATGGCCGTGGCCACCACGGCGTCGCCGGTCATCAGGGTCTGCCCCCATCTTGGATCGGGTGATACGTGAGATCACGGTCATCGATCCACAGCACCCGCTTCGGGGTGAGCGGTTGGCGCTGCTGTCGCTGTCGTGCGGCCGCGGTCCGAATTTCATCGCAGTTGGCCTCCCGGATGGTCGCCGATGCCTGATCCGCCGCGCCGCGACCGACCTTGATCAACCCGCGATGATCGAGCCGGTCGTTCAACGCGTTTCGGTCCGCACCTTGCTGCCACTGGCACGTCATCTTCGGCGCATTCTGGCCACCTCTCAGGAGGAGGCCCCTCATGTCGAAC
>JAABUT010003309.1_pt1 | contig 14008 bp, 10 predicted proteins | sample 5559281 | NCBI WGS metagenome assembly JAABUT01 (sample SAMN10711880, study PRJNA513359) | rock metagenome | isolation source: Antarctica rocks | place: Antarctica: Victoria Land, Ricker Hills nord | collected 2016-01-04
TGTTCTGAGAGCAATTCTTGAACAAATGATTCGAAGTCTTGCAAGTATAGCAGATGATAGACGATCTTGCTGATTCAGAGATAGAAGAGAGAGTAGACTTAACATAATCAATTATCAAAGTCATCACTGACAATGAAGTAGCAGCACATTTATCAGATACAACAGTGACTTTGACGATGACAGTGCAAAGCTGACTGTGTAGCTGATAGTTGACTCGCTGTTTATTATTCACATCTTGAAGAAAGATTTGTAAGTGAGTGAGCGAAGTAAAATTCTCTGAACAGACTGATAAAGCGTTCTGCAAGCGATTATTGATTTTATTCTGAAGATCGTTTATCAGAGTATGATCATCGTATTCGAGATAGCTGAATAGCTTCATAAAGTCGAAGTAGAAAACATTGAAAGACTTGTCTGTTTGTCTAAGAGTGTTGTACTTGCAACGACACTTTCGATTTCTATTCAGTTCATTGTATATTTCTTTCAGATGCTCAAATAGCTCGTAGATCGAGATGTAAAAATGCAAAGCATCATGACGACGTCAAGCGAAAATATGTTCAGCAGCATCATCTTCTAGTCTAGATATCACATAGACAATACAGATATTCTCATTATTGAAGTGATTGACATTTGTCTGAAGCTTGTCGTTCATCTTGACTCTTCAGCTATTTCATGTTGATTTATCTTTATTGATGAATACAGATGAGTTCAAAAACTTGAAAGACTTGTGATGATCATTATTGAATAGAATGAATGATTCACGTCGAGTATGATTCTCAATGAATTGACGAGATAGAGATTTCATAGAAATTCGAGATTCAGTAGACTGACGAGATCGAAGCTGATTCGCTAAACGCTGTCTCTTTTTTAAACTCAAAACTTTCTCTCGTAGTTCAATGATAGTCTCTTCTTGAATGTCTATTGTCATTTGATTGATCTCTAGCTCATCAAGTCTCTTGATGTGATCGACTTGAACATTGATTCATTGCTTGTTGAGTTTCAAAGTCATGTCTCGTTGATCTCTTAGCTCGATCAGCATCTTGATGATCTCATCTGACTGATTGATAGCTCATTGACGAAGTTGTTGACTCATGTTGATGTCTTATGAGATAGCGACATTCTGAGATTTTGCTGAGACATCGAAAGAAATAATGAAAACGCGTCTGCTAGCAGTGCTTCTAAGCAGATGAGCTGTTCGTGACTCAACTAATTCGAAGTCACGTGTCATTGTGACAAAGATAGATAGATAGATAGTGATAAGATTGAGTGATTGATTTGATAAATTTGAGTAAATTTGAAGATGTGTTTTGATAAAAGTAATTCAAAGAATCTCTTGATTATTTCGTATCGTCTACACGTCAATAGCAGAGTAGTTGATTAGCATTTATATAATGTTAGAAATCAGCATAGAGCGAGTCATATGAGTGTAATGTAACGAGTATATAAATGCTAAGAAAGAAAAGTATCTACAGAAAAGAACTCGATTCTTATATGTGTGTTTCTCAGCTCTGTGTTAAACTCGATTGAGTTGACGTCTTACACATATAATGCAGAGTTTCAATGATATCATCTCTAGATCAGATTCTCGCTAGACTCGATTAGAATGAAATCAGGCGAAGACTAGATGAAGAATAGACGAAAACTAGAATCATAACAATGTCTTTGATGTTAGTTAAAATCACGTTGCACGACTTTGAATGATTGACAAGTATAATGACTTCAATCTTTTTATAAAGATTCAATGAATCTCATTTCTCAGCAAAGATGACTTGCTTTCTGACTTTGATCAAGAATTTCTTTTCTTTGATGTCATTCATGACTCGATGCTCATTATTCAAATGAATCAAATAACTATGAATTTCATTGAAAGATTCTGACTGAATCAGCTGACTACTTCAAGCTGCATGAAGATGATAAACTATCTTGTTTTGTAAATTGATGATCAATGACTTTTCATAATACTTTAGATAAAAGAATAGACGTTGAAATATTGAATAAAAGTTGCTGAATTTGCTCTTTTCTTGAATGAGATTAGCATATTTTCTTTGAAAGTTTGTCTCTTTGTTGAAATCATTGTATAGCTGAGCAAGTTCATTTAACAAATCATTGATCATTTTATAAAAGTTCAATGAATTATGTTAATGTTAAGTTAAAGTAGCTTTGACTGCGTTTTTATTAATTCTGAAGTGAATATAAATCAGTATGACTCTATCAGTATTGAAATGATCGACGTTGATTTCTAGCTTGTCATGAATCTTTTCTTGTTAATTATTTCAGAAAGATTTTATTTTATCAGTAAATAAAGATGAATTTGAAAGCTTTTGAAATTGCTTGAATGAATTGAACATGATAAAAGAAGTAAAAGTATCTTCTTTAATCAATTGCAGTCAATGTTGTAGTTTCATCATCTGATCTTGAAGCTTTTTAAGATTTAAATTTGATCATTATTTTGCTTAATCAATTTCTTTGAAACGAGTCTTTTATATCTGTTCGCTGAGTATTTTATCAAATAACTCACAAGCTTCTACATTTAAATCTTGTTGAGTTTGAAGATTGTTTAAATCTTCTAGAAAAACTTCTGAGTCTTGTTTGACTTAATGTTGTAGCTGCTTTACATTTTTGATATCTCAGAAAGTAAAGACTTTCAGAGATTCATCAAGTGTCTGAAAATGAGACAAGAATTGATAATGTTTTTGTACAAAGTCAGTTCTAAGAAATTTCAATAAATGAGAAGATAACTTGAAGTAAATGACTGAATCAAAGCTTTAATTACTCTTGAAGAGATTGAGTTGAGTATTCACAGATAATTGAATCATGATGAAGATTTTGATGATCAAGCAAATGATGATGCTTAACAGTAAATAGTGAAATCATTTGTTAAAGTGTTTAGTCTTCAAAGAAGAGTGTTGCTGATTTGAGAGAATTTTTTGTGATTCTTAAGCAATCAATAAAGATTCTTTATCATTGATTCTATTAATTGATTTGAACTGATGCTATTGACTGAGCGATAAATTCTCTAGCAATCACATGATCATATGTTTTCGTTGATTCTATTGATTTCTTGATGTTGTTCTGTCTTTCAATGTTATTAATCATCAGATACACAAATTTCTTTATACTCATTTTGTTGTCAGTTGAGTGAATTTGAATGAGTATAGAAATCAGTATCATATGATTAATAAATTCTTAAAGTAATGTTGAAATCATGTTTAGAAACTAATCAGAGTGCATGCGTGACTAAAATGTTTGATCTATAAAGATAGTTATAACTAAGACTTTAAGAATACAGAAGAAAGAAAATACAAAAGACAAGAAGAATACACTCTATATAGTAGTTACTCAAATTGATGCTAGTCTTAAAAAAGACGTGTTGAAACACAAGAAAAATGTTGATTTAAAAGATGTTTGTGACATAAAGAAATGTGTTTGTCATAGAAATCTGTTAATTATTTGTAATACAAAGAAGTGTGTTTGTCTAAAAGACAATAGAAGCTGATTAAAAAATGCTAGAAAAGAAAAAAGATGCTGAGTTATATCTGAGTCAAGTCTGAGTCAGATTTAGATCAGATCTCAACTAAATCATTGACTAGTTCTAATCAATTCTGACACATTCATAACATTAATGAGCATTAAATGCATCAATGAAGAGAGCAAGAATATATTATTAATGCTAATTATTATTATGAATGTGTCAGAATTGATTAAAACTAGTCAATAATTTAATCAATGATCTAGTCGAGATCTGATCTAAATCTGACTCAGATTTGATTCAGATATGACTCAACATCTTTTCTCTTTTCTAACATTTTCTAATCAGCTTCTATTGTCTTTTAAATAAACACACTTCTTTGTATTACAAATGATCAACAGATTTATATGATAAACACATTTCTTTATGTCACAAACATCTTTTAAATCAACATTTTTCTTATATTTCAACACGTCTTTTTTAAGACTAGCGTCAATCTGAATAATTACTATATAGAGCATGTTCTTCTTATCTTTTGTATCTTCTTTCTTCTATATTTTTAAAGTCTTAGTTATAACTATCTTTATTGAATTAAACATTTTACTCACAGCACAATTAGATTGAATATTTAAACATAATCTCAACATTACTTTAAAAATTTGTTAATCACATGATACTGATCTTTATACTCATTTAAATCAACTTGATTGACAATGTTAAAGATCTGTTTAAAGTGAGTCAGATAGAAATGTCATTTAACTAGAAGATAAATGCTAAGAAAGAAAGATAGTTACAGAAAAGAAGCTGATTACATATGTGTATTTCTCAGTCAACGCTAAACTCAATAAAAACTAATCAAGATGACGAAGCAAGAATAAATGTGACAAGACTAGAAGATTGAATCTGATAAGATTAAAATCATGACATTACTTCTTTTCTTCAACAATTCATGTTCACATGAATGTATTTTCTGCTCAACTCGATTGATTGCTCAATCATGATTTCACAGATTCAGATTTGTTAAATCGTGATTGATTAAATTGTTGATTAGCGCGATTTGTTCAAGTATTGAATATGAAAATCATCAATGATCTTCTGAGTGTTTATAAATTCGTCATCATCAGTGTTGTATCAATTGAGATCATTGTCATAGTCATTTCATTTGACTTTATACTGAAGTCATCTTTGATATCGACGAAAATTCAATATATCATCAATTTCTCACTCATTTTCATCGTTTATCACTATTGAATCTGAAGATTCATTCTTTTGATCAGACAAGAAATCATCAATGACAGAGCAAAGCAGATCAGAATGAAATACATCATGAACATGCATAAACTTTGATAATTTCAGTTTATATGAAGAGTCAATGAAATTTAAATTGATGAAAGAATCAAGCATTTTATCATTTAGCTTCTTGAAAGATTTCGCTGTAATGATGTTTCTTTCATTCAGAAACATCTTTAATTCAATTTTATAATCAACTTCTTTTCTATGTTTATTGACTTGTTTCATTATTTGTTTTCGTGTTTTGACTAGTGACTTGCAAGCAAACTTCAATGTTTTGTTCATATGTTCAGATATATTCTCGACTTTAGTCATCTGCAAGCGTTCACGAAAACTTTCATATTCAATGACATTGAGTTCAAAGCTTATACAAGAATGAAAGTCTTTGTTTAGAAAGAAAGAGATTGAGAAAATGACTGAGAACAAAGCATTATTATCAACAAACTTGATCATGAGTAGTAACTTTGTTACAATTCTAGCTACGCATCTTCGTTGATGATTATATTGATGACTATGTTGATGACTATTCTGAGAGCTATCGTTGATCGCTCGTCGCTAAAGCATAGACTTGTTTCAAAGTCAACTTTATTCAGAGTTAACTTATGTTCTTCTGAATCATATAAATAGTTGACTCTTTCTTTCTAGATACTTTTCTTTCTTAGCATTTATATACTTGTTATCTTACACTCATATGACTCACTTTATGCTGATCTCTAATATTATATAAATGCTTCTTTGTTACAGATAAAGTGAAATAATCTGCATCAATTTCTTTAAGTGCTTCTGCTAGTAATTCTTCAATTCTTTATTGACTTTGATTTAGTGACTTGTGTTCATGCAGCAACACTCATCTTTCTTCTTTCATGAGCTGATTCAGCAAGAATAAACAAAAGATTGAAACTTGTGCGCTGATCAGCGAGTATAAACAAACGATTGAAATCATTCAACTAGGTCAAAGATCAGCGAATTAATCATTCATTCAGATTCACAAGAGATTTTTTGAATTTGTTGAACAATCAAACAAAATCAGTCATCGAACTGCGTGAAGTCTCTATCTTGAGAAGCAAATTCTCAGTGAGTCTGCTTTAATGATATCTATTCTCAATGCAATGATTTACTCGCTCTCATCGCTTTATTTATCAGTGAATCTGATCATATGTTTACATGCAACTAGTGAGTTTGCTACAATGATGAGTTCAAAGTCAATCTTTTCAATGAGCAAGTTGATCAGTGAGTTTGCTTCAATGACATTGTCAATGCAATGATCTACTCACTTTCATCACTTTACTCATCAGTGAATCTGATCATACGTTTATATGCAACTAGTGAGTCTGCTACAATGATGAGCTTAAAATCAATCTCTTCAATGAGCAAGTCAATCAGTGAGTCTGCTTCAATGACATTGTCAATGCAATGATTTATCTTCTCATCATTCTACTCATCAGTGAATCAATTCATCTACTCATTCATATGCAACTAGTGAGTCTGCTACAATGACACTTCGTCAATGCATTGATCTATCTTCTCATCATTTTATCTATCAGTGAATTGATCTGTTGACTCGTTTGCATGCAATTAGTGAGTCTGCTTCAACAACACTTCTATCTCACATAGTGAGTCTGCTACAATAGACATTTCAATTCTACATAAGACTAAGAAAATACATTCATATGAACATGAATCGTTAAAGAAGAAAAGTAATGTTAGAATTCTAGCTACGCATGTTTGTTAATAACTATGTTGATGACTATATTGATGACTATTCTGAGAGCTATCGTTGATCGCTCATCGCTAGAGCATAGACTTGTTTCAAAGTCAACTTTATTCAAAGTTAGTTTATGTTCTTTTGAGTCATATAAATAGTTGATTCTTTCTTTCTAGATACTTTTCTTTCTTAGCATTTATATACTTATTATCTTACACTCATATGACTCGCTCTATGCTGATCTCTAACAAGCTTAGCTCAGTCATTCTGCATGTACAAACAGAAGAATCAAAGATATCTTTCAACGTTCTGATTGACTCATTCACTTTGATCATTGATCTGAAAGTGATAAACTATGAAAAGTCAAAGATTAATGTTTAGTCTTTTGCAAAGTGACTTTCATAAAATGAAGATAAATTGAAGATCTCGATTTGAAACAATGAAATCAAGTAAATCATGTATTTGATATATTCACTAAAGCATTAGCTCAGCTGTTTTTTCTGCTGTGATCTTCTCATTATTCATGAAGCAAGAAATATAATGTTGTTTCTTTGTTAATTTACATATCACTGTTAGTATTGCATTTTTGTCTTTCAAAAAAGATAAGTCAATAATGAAATTTATGATTATATTCTTTCATTACTGTTCAAGTATGAGTAGAGAATGTAGTAGTTCATTGAATTTATCTTGAAAAGTCTTTGATTGCTGATAAATGTAACAGTTTCAAATATATCAATCTATTGTTTTTTGCATTGAAAATCAATAGTAGTATCTTTTTATGATCTTCATCATTCTGAGAATTTCAAAATGATTAATAAAAGATTGATCATGAACTTCTTGAATTAGCTTCATTTGAAGATGCTCATTGAAGAAAACTCATAAAAGATTATCTCGATATAGTATTTCATTCTGAACTTAACAATTTCTTAATTTAGGATCTTTGTATTGAGCTTCATCTTTTAATACAACTTCATGAAGTAAAATATAATTCTCGTTGATTTTGTTAACTTCTAAAATCAATCAATAAATTGATTCATCATTCTTTTTCTCTTCTAGATCAGCAATTTTCATTCAATTCAACATGAGAATTGTAGTTTATTGATAGCAACATCATTCATTCTCAAAACTTCTAGAAACTGAATCAACTTAATAAGTTAATGCATTAACTTTGATATTTTATTTGTTTAAATGATACATGATTTTGAAGTTGAAGTTAATGAGCTTTTGTATTCAGCGCATTTGACATCTATTTAGCTTTTTATCTTTCATTAATGATGTTAAAGCTTGATGATCAGTGAACATCTTGATGAATAGCTCAGTCAATTTCAGCTCAGATTGTTAATGCTTGAAGACACAAATAATTGTTAATAGTTTCTTGTCATAAATTTTGTAATTGCACTCAGCGAAGCTCAGATTCTTGCTGTAGTAAATCATTAAATGCAATGTTTCTTCATCATCATATTTAGAAAGTATATCATTATTAACGTAGTTGAATGAGTCTGTTTCAAGAATAGTCTTTTTATTCTGATCAAAATGACGAAGAATAAAAGCTTCAGTCATTCATTTCTTCATATGATCAAAGATCATTTAACAAGCTTGATCTTATTTAAATATCATCTTTTTTTGAGTTAGTTGAATCAGAAAATAAACAATCTTCGAAAAGTTTTTTATAAAACATTGATAGAAATTGCAAAAGTCAATGAAGAACTGCATCTGAGTGAGATTTGTAGAAGTAGATCATTCAACTACTGCTTGTACTTTTCTGAAGTTCATCTTTAATTCTTCAATGAATAGCAATAGTTTCAAAAAGAAGATTTTCTGAACATGAAACTTGCATTTGTTTATATTCATTTGAAGATCAGTCTCTTGTAATCTATGTAGAACTAATCATACATGTTGCTTATGTTTTTTCAGTATTTTGCTGTAAATGATAATGTCATCTAGATAGATTTGACAAAACTGATGAAGATAGTTAAATAGCACGTCGTTCATATAGTGTTGATAGAAAATTGAGTCGTTGATTAATTTGAAAGACATCTCATGATATTTGTAGAAATTAAAAGAGATGATAAAGATAGTCAAATCTTCGCTGCTTAAATGCATACACAGTTTGTTGAAGACAGCAATGATGTTCAATCAAGTCAGATACTTGCTATCTTGAATACAAGCGAGAGTTTCGTTTATTAGTAATAAGAGATAGCGATTTCATTTGATCAAAGCATTGAGCTTTCTGTAGTTTATACAGAAACGCAAGCTATCATCTTTCTTTTCAATGAATAGTATGAGCGAAGCATATGAAGCTGAGCTAAAAGATATGAAGTCTTTATTCAGATGCTTAATCAAATAATTCTTCATCTTTTGAAGCTTGTAATCAGACATATGATAGAGATGACTTCAAGAAGATATTCTCTTGTCGATTAACTCAATTTTATGATCATAGAAACGATGAGAAGATAGTTGATCAATCATCGCTCGATCAAACACATCTAAATAGTCATGATATTTTGAAGAAAGCTTAGCTTTGACTTCTTTCAAGATCTCTTCATGTGAAAGCTCTTATAGATTTACATCTTCAGATTTATTTCTAGCTGTTTTTAAAAGTCAATTGATTTTCGTGATGATGATTGTGAAAGTAGTTACATTCAATCATTTGACTAGTAACTTATATGATACAGTCTTTATCATTGCTATGTTCATTGAATTGAAAGACGAAGCGAAGTTGACTGAATTAAATGATTTCATGATTCTATTGAATGAAGATGACTTCTCGCTGAGTCAAGTGACAACAGAAGAAGTAAATCTCTTTAGTATTTAAGTAGAGATTGAACTCTTCTGTTCTATCATGATTTTCTTGCTCAAAAGAATAGTTGAATAAGCTTTGATAAAAGCTTTAATATGAGCTTCAAAACTAGAAAATTGAAGACAATCATTTTTCATATCAATAGTCATCTTGATTTTGTTCATTCATGTTTTTTCAAGAATCATCTGATGTTGATCTAATCGAGTGATCAGCATAAAGATGAAATGTTTCATATGATCTTGAACAGTTAGATTCAAATAAATTGCATAAGTAATGAGCTTTTTTGCATAATGATCATTGAATTTTCTTATTGATTTGAGCTTGATTAAAGATAAAGATTCAATTTGCAAATAATCATAAACATTCTGAGCAATTAATTCATCAATGAATGAATAGTCAGCTGCTTCAGTGTCAATCAATGACTTTAATGAGTAACTAATTGCATTGCTAAATAATATACATTCAGTAGTCAAAGATTTCAAAGCAAAGAAATCATTTGAGCTGCTCATTGTTGAAGAAATTAACACATCTTTCATTGCATCTTTGATGAAAGTCACTAGTTTTTTGTCTCATTCTTCAATTTCTCTGTAAATAATTTCTTCTCTTCTTTTGACATGATGATCTGATTGAAACAAAAGATGAATGCACAAGATGTTGAAGTACTAGTCTTCAGCTGAAAGCAGTTCTTTGAAAGATGACTTGATACTTTGCAGTTGAAGCAGATGATTGACATTCTTGATCATTCAGATTCAAGAATGAAAAAAGTAATGAGTTGAACATAGCTAGTAGTTGAGACTGAAGCTAATGTTGACGAAGAAACAAAACGTTTTTTCGAAGCTGCTATCAATTTGACTGTTCATTGCTCATCACGTAGCTGATAATTGACTTCTTGTTTATTATTCACATCTTGAAGAAAGATCTTGAGCTTATCAAGTGAGCTAAACTTTATGAGGCAAACTGACAACACGTTTTGAAGATGATTGTTAATTTTATTCTGAATGTTGTTTATCAGAATAATATCGTTGTAGTTCAGAAAGCTGAATATTTTAGTGAATTCTGAATAGAAAGAGCTGAAAGACTTGTTGAGCTGCTTTAAAACAACGTATTTGCAACAACATTTTTGAATCAAATTCTGATCTTCATAAATTTCTTTCAAATGTTTCAATAGCTTTGATAATGATTGATAGAATGAAAGAGCATTAAGATGATGTTTTGCATAAATTTGTTGATCAGCATCGTCTTTTAGCCTGAAAATCACATAGACAATATGAATTTTTTCAGTAGAATAATGATTTGTATTGATATCAAGCTTGTCAGTTATTTTGATGTTTCATGTCTTTCAGATAGAATCATCTGTTTCGATGAAGATGAGTGAATTCAAAAGCTTGATGAACTTGTGATGATTATTCTCATTTTTAGATAGAGTAGAAAATTCTCATTGAAAGCAAGCTTCTTTCTGATTGACTTGTTGCTCAGCTGACTGAGTATCTTGACGAGATATAAATTAATCAGCTTGACGTTGTTTTGCTCTGAAGTTCAATCACTCGCCTTGTAGCTGACTGATCTTTTTCTCTAGTTCATCATTTTTATCAAAAGTGACTTCTAGTTGTTTCGTTCTCTTTTTGTGATCATCTTGTATGAGAAGTTAATGTTCATTGAGTTGTAGAGTTAAGTTTCACTGACTTCGAAGCTCATTCAGCATATTGATGACTTTGTCAAGTTGATTGCTGACTCAATGAAACAGTTGTTCTTCAATTTTTATGTTTCATGCAATGACAGCTTTCTCAGCTTTGACTGAAGCATCAATGAGTAGAAGTAAAACTCTTCTATTGACAATGCTTTTAAGCAGGCAAGTTGTTCAGAGTTCAACTGACTTGATATCACATGTCATGATGAAAGAAGATAAAAGTTGTTGAGATAAGAGTAAATGAAAAGTTGATGTTTTTTATTAAGTGAAAATTTAAAGAATTTCTTGTGAATTTCAGATAATAATTGAGTACTTTATTCAAAGAATTTCTTGCAAATAGAATGATGAAAATGAGTGTAGAATCGAAGAATTTCTTGCAATTTAAAATGATGATGCAAATTTGAAGAATTTCTTACAAATTTTTCTTACTGAATAGATTGTTTTATATCATTTATTCATTGATAGCAAAGTAGTAAATAATGAGCATTTATCTAATGTTAAAGATCTGTTTAAAGCGAGTCAGATAGAAATGTCATTTAACTAGAAGATAAATGCTAAGAAAGAAAGATAGTTACAAAAAAGAAGCTGATTACATATGTGTATTTCTCAGTCGACGCTAGACTCAATAAAGACTAGTCAAGATGATGAAGTGAGAATAAATCTGATAAAACTAGAAGATTGAGTCTGACAAGATTAGAATCATGACAAACAATGAAACAAGTATAAAGAAATTTATGTATCTGATGATCAACGACATTGAAAGACAGAACAACATCAAGAAATCAATAAAATCAATGAGAACATATGATCATGTGATTGCTAGAGAATTTATCGCTCAGTCAGTAGCATCAGTTCAAATTGATTAATAGAATCAATGATAAAGAATTTTCGTTGATTGCTTAAGAATCACAAAAAAATCTTTCAAATCAGCAATATTCTTCTTTGAAGTCTAAAATTCTAGAACATCAATCTCACTACATACTATCAAGCATCATTCTTTGCTTGATCATCAACTCTTTGCTATGACTCAATCATCTGTGAACAATCTCTTTAAGAATAATCAAAGCTTTTATTCTTCTGACACTACAGATTTAATCATCTATTCTGAGTTGTCATCTTGCATATCAAAATATCTTAGAATCAATGTTGTATGAAAACATCAATACTCTTTGTCTCATTCTCAGATTCTCAATGAATCTTATGAAGTTTCTACTTCATGAAATATAAAAAATGTAAAGCAGCTTTAACATTGAGTTGAACAAGATTCAGAAGTTTTTCTAGAAGATTTGAACAGTCTTTAAACTCAACGAGATTTAAATGTGAAAGCTTGTGAACTATTTAACAAGATATTAAGTGAACAAATATGAAAGACTCATTTCGAGAAAATGAATAAAGTCAAAGAATGCTTGAATTAATTAAATCAGATGTTTCAAAATCAAGTGACTGAATTGTAACATCAACTGAAATCATTTAAAAAAGTTATTTCTTTCTCTTTTACTCTGTTCAATTTCTTCAAGCAATCTCAAAAGCTTTCAAATTCATCTTTGTTTATTGATGAAAAAGAATTTATTTGAAATGATTGACAAGAAAAGATATGTGACAAGCTAGAAATTAATGTTAATCATTTTAATATCAATAAAGCTATTCTGATCTACGTTCACTTCAGAATTAAAAAAGACACAGTCAAAGCTACTTTAACTTGATATCAACAAGATTCATTAAATCTTTATGTCACAGTTAATGATCTGTTAAATGAACTTGCTCAGCTTTATGATGATTTTGACAAAGAGACAAACTTTTGAAGAAAATATGCTAATCTCACTCAAGAAAAGAGCAAATTCAATGAATTTTATTCAATGTTTCAGCGTCTGTTCTTTTATTTGAAATATCACGACAAACAGTTAATCATTGATTTACAAGACAAGATAGTTTATCATCTTCATGCAGCTTAAAGTAGTCAGTTGATTCAATCAGAATCTTTTAATAAAATTCATAGTTATTTGATTCATTTGAACAATGAGCATTGAGTCATGAATGACATCAAAGAAAAGAAATTCTTGGTCAAAGTCAGAAAGCAAGTCATCTTTGCTGAAAAATGAGATTCATTGAACTTTTATAAAAAGATCGAAGTCATTACACTTGTTGATCATTCAAAGTTGTATGACGCGATTTTAACTAGCGTCAAAAACATTGATCTACAAGCTGAAATCTGTTTCATCTGTCACAAATCAGATCATACTTCTAAAGAGTGCTTTGATTAATCAAGAATTAATGCATTAGAAAATGATGAGTTTGATCGATTTACATTGAACTCTGAGTTCAATTTTGATTCAAAAAACTAACTATCTTTTTCAAAGTTATCAAAAAGATAAAGATTATATTTTTGTGCAGTCAAATTGAAGTTCTATTGAAAGAAAATTATTTTGAAAAGTTATTTCTAATCAATGCTTCTTTTATCTCTTAAAGCAATTCTTTCAGTCTTCGCTCTTTAATAAATAGTGATTTCATCATCTACATGCTGATACATGACAAGCTAGTCAATAAAGTATGTCAGAAACTTAAAATATAATTTATATTACTAGCAAAAAAGAAGTTAATATGAGATTATGATGAGAAGTTAGTTAAAAGAACTATTATTCATAAGATTCTACTCAATCTTACAATTAAAAGTCATAAGAAATTAACTGTGTCAATGCTGATAGTTGATATTGAGCATCATGAAGTCATATTTGTTATGATTCTAGCTACGCATCTATGTTAATAGCTATGTTGATGACTATGTTGATGACTATGTTGATGACTATGTTTCTGACTATCATTGATCGCTCGTCACTAGACTATCAAGTTGTTTCGAAGTCAACTTTATTCAGAGTTAGCTTATGTTCTTCTGAGTCATATAGATAGTCGACTCTTTTCTTCTAGATACTTTTCTTTCTTAGCATTTATATACTCGTTACATTACACTCATATGACTCGCTCTATGCTGATCTCTAACAATAATGAAAAAGATCTTTTCATTGAGAATTTTCATTACTTTATCTCTATTTCATTTCTGTTTGA
>JAABUT010003312.1_pt1 | contig 14005 bp, 14 predicted proteins | sample 5559281 | NCBI WGS metagenome assembly JAABUT01 (sample SAMN10711880, study PRJNA513359) | rock metagenome | isolation source: Antarctica rocks | place: Antarctica: Victoria Land, Ricker Hills nord | collected 2016-01-04
CCAGAAAAGGATCCACTCGGCGATCGGCTACATGACGCCGAATGAGGCAGAGCAGAACTGGTTTCGACAAAACCAAGCAGCATAAGACCCAACAGATTCACTGTCCGGAAACAGCCGGGCTCCTCAGATCAACTCCGGGGACTCTCGGCAAGCGCCATCAAGCACGAAGACTCCCAGGACCGACCCGCTACCTCGTTCGCTGCTGCGCGCCGTTGCGATCCTGATCTGGGGCGCGGCCATTGCTGCCTTCGTGAATGCTCTTCAAAAAGTGAAGCTGCTTGGTTGCTGTTCACGATCGCGTTGCTGGCGTCGCTCATGAACGGTGTCTCACGGCATGAAAGTCCGTGCGAAAGGTAGTCAGTGCGAACTCCTCCGTTGAGACGAGGCGCATCCGACGGCAACGAGAGAAGCGGTCAGGGCAGCGTGGCAAGGCTTCGGGCGGCGACGTACATGGCCACCCGGCGCAGATCCGGTACCTCGGTATCGGCCGGGGCGGGTGCTCGTGAGGACCGGCGGTGTCACTGATCGGTCGGGCGTCGTGTCGCCCGACCGTAGGTGGAGAAGGCGCCCGCCACGGCCGCCATCTGCGCATCGTCGAGGACGACGGGCGTGCCGATGGCCCGGGCCCGCCAGGTGATCTCGGCGGTGTACTCGATGGCCTCGGCGACAGCCATGGCCGAGTCGAGCTGGGGGCCCACGGCGACGACACCATGGTTTGCGAGGAGGACGCCGCAGTCGGTGCCGAGCGTTGCAACGCAGGCCGCGGCGATCTCGGGTGTGCCGTATCGCTCGTACGGGGTCACTCTCACGACGGCGGCGGCCCGCGCGAGGATGTAGTGGGTGGCGGGCAGCGGTTCACGCAGCGCCGCGAACGTCGTCGCGAAGGGCGAGTGCGTGTGCACGACGGCGTAGACCTCGGGGCGTGCCCGGTAGATCGCCAGGTGCATCCCCGCTTCGGTGGTGGGTTCGAGGAGCCCCTCCACGACTTCGCCGTCGAGGGTGACGACGACGACGTCGTGGGGGGTCATGCTCGCGTATGCCGTGCCGCTGGGCGTGATGGCGACGAGGCCGGTATCCCTGTCACGGACAGACACGTTCCCGGACGTGCCCCGGACCAGCCCTGTTCCGACCAGGTCGTGACAGGCGCGGACGACGGACTCACGGTGCTCCAGCAGCAGCATCGGGCTAGACCATGAGGACGGCGCGGGCGCGGAGCTTGCCCTGCTTGAGGGCCGTCAGCGCCTGGGTTGCCTCGTCGAGGGCGAACGGCTTGCACTCTGCCTTGATCTTTCCGGCGGCCGCGAGCTTGAGGACCTCGCGCATCTGCTGCCGGGTGCCGAGCAAGGACCCGACGACGACAATTTCGAGAGCGAAGGGCAGCGGCCCCACCTCGGCGTTGATGCCGAGGATGACGGTGCCACCGGGCCGGGTGGCGCGGATGGCCTGGGCGACGACAGCGTCCGACGGGGCGAAGACGATGCTGGCGTCGACACCGCCCAGGCGCTGCAGTACGTCGGCCGGGTCACCACTACTGGCGTCGATCCCGGTGGCGCCGAGTTCCTCGGCGAGCTCGAGGTGGTTGCGGCCACGCGAGACCGCGAAGACGTCGGCGCCGTAGAGTCCCGCCATCTGCAGCACCAGGTGACCGACGCCGCCGATGCCGAAGACGGCAACCTTCTTGCCAGGGGTTAAACGCGCCTTGGCGACGCTGCCGTAGGCAGTGATACCCGGGCAGAACAGGGGAGCGGCATCGTCGAAGGCGATCTCGTCGGGGAGTGCGTAGGTGTGGGCAGCGCTGGCGAGCATGAACTCGGCATACCCACCATCCACCGTCTCGCCGGTGATGTGCTTGGACTGGCACAGGTGGTCCAGGCCGGCCACGCAGAACTCGCAGTAGCCGCACGTCGACCAAAGGGGCATGACCCCGACTCGGTCGCCGACAGAGAGGTGCTCGACGTTGGCGCCGACCTCGGCCACCGTGCCGACAACCTCGTGGCCCGGGATGATGGGTGTGTGGGAGGGCGTGCCGCCGGAGGCCCAGTCGCCCTCGATCATGTGCAGGTTCGAGCGGCAGACGCCGCAGGAGACGACCTTGATCACGACCTGGCCGTTGCCGGCGCCGGGCTGGTCGACCTCGCGCAGGATCAAGGGTCCCTGGTCGATGGGGCGAAGGGACTCGAGGACAACAGCTTTCATCAGAGAGCTCCAATCGGTTGGCGTGCGGGGCGAAGCGGCTCAGCGTGTGCGGACCACGGTGAAGTTGAAGCGGCCTTCGAGGAAGAAGCTGCGGGAGTGCATGAAGCGGCGGTTCTGGTCGTCGACCTGCATCTGGTCGAGCAGGATGTAGAGTTGGTGGCCATCGGTCTCCTCGTCCCACCCGATGGTGTCGGAGCGCACCGCGTGGACCTCGGCCAGCGCGCGAGCCGGACGCGGACCATCGTGATCGGCCAGGAAGCCGAAGACGGAGCCACGCAGCTCGCTGGTCCGAAACCGCGCAGGGAAGACCCACCGGGGCAGGATGTCGTAGGAGAAGGCGACGGTTTGGCCGTCGGCGAGGATCTTGCGTTGAATGTCGACGACCTTGCCGCCCACCGGGAGGTCGAACTGTCCGAGTTCGGCCGCGGTGGCGGCGCGGACGATCCGGTGTCGGTATCGCATGGAGGGCTCGAGCCCCATCTGGGCAATCGTCGCCGAGATCGAGGCGAGCTCCTGCATTCCGGCATGAATTCCGGTGCCCTCGGCCATGAACGTCCCTCGACCGCGCTGGACGACGACGAGGCCCTGACCTTCGAGATCCTTGATGGCCTGCCGCACGGTGGCGCGCGAGATCCCGTAGCGCACGACGAGCTCCGCCTCGGTGGGGAGTTGTTGGCCCGGCCCCCACTCCTTGGCCCTGATCCGGGCCCGAAGGGCGTCGGCCAGCTGCTGGGGCAGCGATGACTGCAGGCCGAGGGGCTGCATCCGTTCACCTCCGTCCGGGGAACCGGGGTTACCGCGTGGCACCTTAGTCACCGCGAGGTCACAACCATAGCAATCCTCTTGACAGATGTCAGTTGTCAGACAACGGTAGGGAAATGCGCACCATCGACTGGTGGGACGGAGCCGTCCGCATCATCGACCAGACCCGCCTCCCGCAGGCGGAGATCTTCATCGACGTCCGTGACGTCGACGAGCTGGTCGTCCATATCCAGTCCCTGGCGGTTCGGGGAGCCATGGCTCTCGGCGTGGCCGGCGCTCTCGGCATGGCACTCGCAGCAACCACCGCGGCGCGGGCGGGTGACGACGTCGACCGGGCGCTCGACGTCGCCGCCGAGAAGCTGTCGAACGCGCGACCCACCGCGGTCAATCTCGGCTACGGGGTCCGGGCGGTCCAGCGGGCGCGGGCCGAGGGCGCCGACGTCGCCGGGGTGCTCGCCGCGGCATTGGCCATCCGGGACGAGGACATCCTCGCCAACCGCGCGATCGGCGAGGCGGGTGCAGCGTTCCTCCACGGTGCCCGACGGATCCTCACGCACTGCAATGCCGGTGCCCTGGCGGGTGTCGAGGAAGGCACCGCGCTGGGTGTCATCGGGCACCTGCATCGCGAGTCACCACTGACCGTCGTCTACGTCTGCGAGACCCGACCTCTATTGCAGGGCAGCCGTCTGACGGCGTGGGAGCTGTCCCGCGCGGGGATCCCTCACCGGGTGATCGTGGACTCTGCCGCGGCAGGTCTGATCCTCTCCGGTGAAGTCGAGGCGGTGGTGGTGGGCGCCGACCGCATCGCCGCCAACGGCGACGTCGCCAACAAGGTGGGCACCGTCAGCCATGCCCTCGCTGCACACCACGCGGGCATCCCCTTCCTCGTGGCAGCCCCGGAATCGACGATCGACGACCCGACGCCCACCGGTGCCGACATCCCGATCGAGCTGCGCCACGAGGACGAGGTGCTCGACGTACTGGCGCAGCGGGTGGCCTCGCCCGACAGCCGGGCCCTGAACCCGGCGTTCGACATTACCCCCGCAGGGCTGGTGACGGCCATCGTCACCCAGCGCCGCCTCCTGCGCGACCCGGCCCGCAACCCCCCTCGCCGCATCGCAAACACAGACGCCCGCTAACCACCCCCTCAAGGAGACTGTCGTGGCCACATTGAACCGACGCACCGCCCTCGTCGCAGGGGCGCTGCTCGCGAGCACCGCGCTGGCGGCGTGCTCGCAGGACAGCACCACATCCACCCCGGGTGCCAGCGGCGCACCGACCGCCAAGACGATCAAAGCCTCGGATGTCGTCATCGGATATGCGGGCCCGACGCTGACCAACGCGTTCTTCGTCGGCCTGGAGCGAGGCGTGAAGAACGGTGTCGCAGCCAATGGCTTCCAGCTCAAGGAGACCAACGCCAACGGGGACGCCGCCCAACAGTTCAATGACGCGACGAACCTCCTCAACCAGGGTGTCAACGTCCTGGTCCTCACTCCTATCGATTCCAACGGCATCACGCCTGTCGTCCAGGCGGCGAACGCGAAGGGCGTGCCGGTGTTCACCCTTGACCGAGGAGCCAGCGGAGGCACGGTGACCTGCTTCGTGGAGACCGACAACAAGAAGGCCGGTGAGGCCGCGGCAACCTGGATCTCCCAGACTCTGGCCAAGCCCTACGGCAAGTCCCAGGGGAACGTGGTGGACCTCGTCGGGCTGGTTGGCACCACTGCGGCGGCCGACCGTGAAACCGGATTCCAGGCAGGTCTCAAGGCCAACCCCAACCTCAAGCTCGTGGCCAAGCAGGAGGGGGGTTTCGACCAGGAGAAGTCGCTTAACGCGATGAGCAACATCCTTCAGGCAAACAGCCAGATTGACGCCGTCTTCGGCGCGAACGACGACAACACCGTCGGCGCCCTGCGAGCCATCGACTCTGCCAACCGCTTCCAGCCTCCGGGAAGCAAGCAGCACATCGTCATCATCGGTCTCGATGGCACGGCGCAGGCGCTTCAGGCCATCCGGGACGGCAAGCAGGACGCGACCATCAGCCAGAACCCCATCAAGATGGCGGAGAAGTCGATGGGCTACATCAAGGATCTCGTGGTCGACGGCAAGAGCGTTCCGGCCCACGACTTCTGGCCCAGCCAGCTGATCACGAAGGACAACATCGACTCCGCCGAGGTCAAGAGCTACGGGATCTGGTCCGCCGAGGTCAAGTGACCCGTCGGGGTGGGGGCGGCTCGGGCGGCCCCCCACCCGTCAGCCAGCATCGTCAGCCCACCCACAGGAAGGCTCCAGGCCGTGACGGCACCGTTGCTCGAGATCCGCGACATCAGCAAGTCGTTTCCCGGTGTCCGCGCTCTCAAGGGGGTTACCCTGACCCTTCAGTCTTCCCACGTGCTGGGGCTCGTGGGCGAGAACGGCGCGGGCAAGTCGACCCTCATCAAGATCCTCGCCGGCGCCTGCCCAGCAGGCGGGGGCTCCATCCTCGTGGACGGAGAGACGCTGGCCAGCGGCCCGTCGGCGGCGCTCGACGCCGGCATTGCGGTCATCTACCAGGAGCTCAGCCTCGTGCCGGACATGACCGTCACAGAGAACCTGTTCCTCGGGAGGATGCCCAGCAAGGGTCCAGTGCTCGACAGGCGCACTGCAGGAAAGAATGCCCGCGAGGTACTGGGCCGGGTGGGTCTGGGTTCACTCGACCCCGACCGGAGAACCTCGACCCTGGGCCTCAACGTGCGCCAGCTCGTGGAGATCGCGAAGGCCCTGGCCCAGGACGCCCGCATCCTCGTCATGGACGAGCCCAGCGCGGCCCTGCAGCGTGACGACATCGCCACCTTGTTCGCTGTCGTGCGTGACCTGCAGCGGGACGGCATCGGCGTCATCTACATCTCGCACCACCTCGAGGAGATCTTCGAGGTGTGTGACAGCGCCATGGTCCTGCGGGACGGATTGGCCGTCGAGTCCAGGGACATCGGCGAATGGACAGAGGAGGCGCTCGTGCGGGCGATGGTCGCCCGGGACCTCCACGAGATGTATCCCTGGCGTTCGCGACCGCTCGGCGACGTGGTCCTTGAGGTGAAGGACCTGGTCCAGCGACCCCGGGTCAACGGCGTCTCCCTAGCCGTCCGTGGTGGCGAGATCCTCGGGGTGGCCGGAATCGCCGGTGCAGGACGCACGGAACTGCTCAAGGCGATCGCCGGAGCCACCCCGCCCACGGCTGGGACGGTCAGGGTGCACGGCCGACCGGTCTCCACCCGCTCGACGCGCCACGGCCTGCGCGCTGGAATCGTCTATGCCCCCGAAGACCGCAAGGCCGAGGGCCTGGTGCTCGGTGCAAGCATCGAGAACAACGTCGTGCTGTCCAACCTCGGCGCCGTCAGCCGGGCCGGGGTGGTGGATCGAGGCGCCCGACGGAGTCTGGCCGAACGTGTCGTTGAACGCTTCGGGGTGAAGACCTCGGGCATCACACAGGATGCGGGCAAGTTGTCAGGGGGAAACCAGCAGAAGGTGATCCTGGGCCGGGTGACGCAGACCGGTCCGAAGGTGATCCTGCTCGACGAGCCGACCCGCGGCATCGACGTCGCGGCGAAGGCCGAGATCTACGGCCACGTCCTCGGACTGGCCGAGCGGGGAGCCGCAGTCGTCCTGGTCAGCTCCGAGCTGCCGGAGCTGCTTGGCATGTCGGACCGCATCGTCGTCATGCGGCAGGGTCGGCTGGTCGCCGACCTGCCCCGCGAGGAAGCCGACCAAGAGACCGTCATGCGCTGGGCCACCTCAGGGAAATGAGCGACCAATGACCGAGTCAACCGAAACGTCCACGCAGTCGTCCGCGACGCCTGGGCAGAAGCAACGGGGGAGCACCGAGCGGGAGGACCTCGGCCGTCAACGATCAGGGCGCCCCGCCTGGGCTGAGTCGCTGCTCAGCGGGATCGGCCCACTGCTCGCGGCGCTGATCGTCCTGTGCATCGTGCTCTCCTTCGCCACCGACAAGTTCCTCAGCACCTCCAACCTCCTCAACGTCCTGGTGCAGATGTCCATCGTCGGCATCGCGGCTGTGGGTGGGACCTTCGTGATCATCACGAGCGGCATCGATCTCAGCGTGGGTTCCAACGTCGCGCTGTCCGGGATGGTCGCGGCATATACGATGAAGGAGTTCGGTGCGAGCGCGATCGTCGGACTGCTCGTCGCCCTTGTCGTGGGAGCGCTCGTCGGTGCCATTAACGGCATCTCAATCACGGCCCTGCGCCTCACGCCGTTCATCGCGACGCTGGCCGTCCTGGCCATGGGCCGCGGTCTGACCCAACAGGTTTCACAGGGTCAGACCATCTTCGGTTTCCCGCCGGCCTTCACCTTCCTGGGCAATGGGCGCATCGCCGGGATCCAGGCCCCCGTCGTCCTGACGATCGTCGTGTTCCTCATCGGGTGGTTCGTTCTAACCCGGACGACCTTCGGGCAGCAGGTGTATGCTGTCGGCGGCAACCGCGAGGCAGCCCGCCTGGCCGGGATCCCCGTCAAGCGCGTCATTTTCAGCGTCTACATCCTCGCCGGCCTGTGCGCAGGTCTCTCCGCGATCGTCCTTGCGGGCCGGCTGAACTCGGCCCTCTCGTCCTCTGCGACGGGCCTCGAGCTGCAGGTCATCGCCGCCGTGGTCATTGGTGGAACCTCCCTCTTCGGTGGGCGGGGCAGCCTTGTCGGCACCTTCATCGGAGCCCTGCTCATCGGCGTCATCAACAACGGACTTACCCTGCTCAACGTCAACCCGTTCTGGACCCAGTTCATCCAGGGCGTCGTCATCTTCGTGGCCGTGCTTCTCGACGCCCTGAACCAACGACGCCTCCAGGGCGACGGGTGAGCCACCCCGTGAGCGACGACGTCGACAGCAGCCTCGCCCTCCGGCTCGCGAAGCCCTTCGTGGGGGAGGGGCCATGGCACACGGAGGAGGTCGGTGACGGCAACCTCAATGTCGTCTACCGGGTCACCGGGTCCAGCGGCTCCGTGGTGGTCAAGCACGCCCCGCCCTACCTGCGGGTGGTGGGTGACACGTGGCCCCTGACGCAGGACCGCATCCGGATCGAGTCGCAGACACTTCAACTGCACGGCCAGCTCGCTCCGGGGCGGGGACCGCTACTTCTCGCAGTGGACCTGGAGCATGCGGCGATCGTCCTCGAGGACCTGGTCCACCACGAGGTCTGGCGGACGAGCCTGGTCAACGGTCGACACGTCGAGGGCATCGCGGAACAGATCGGCCGCTACTGTGCCCAGACCCTGCTGGGGACCAGCGATCTCGTCATGGATCCCGCTCGACGCAAGGCGCTCACTGCGCAGTTCGTCAATCCTGAACTGTGTTCGATCACTGAGGAGCTGGTGTTCACCGCTCCGTACATCGACGCCGAGTCGAACCGGTATGACCCTGCGGCCGCGGGGATTGCTGCGGCACTGAGGGCGGACCTTCCCATGCGGCGGGCCGCAGTGCAGCTACTGTGGGAGTTTCGCACCCGGCGCGAGGCGCTCGTGCACGGCGACCTCCACACGGGGTCGATCATGGTCGCCGACGGGGACGCGCGAGTCATCGATCCCGAGTTCGCTTTCTTCGGCCCCATGGCCTACGACACCGGCAACGTGGTTGCCAACCTGGCCTTCGCGGCGATGCGCCACCAGGAGCTGGGCAACATCGCGTTCGCCGACCGTGTCACCGACTACGCGCACGAGTTCTGGTTGGCGCTGACCGACGAGGTGCGCATCCTGTGGCCACCAACGCAGCCATGGGACCACATCTTCCTCGCCACGCTCCTCAAGGACACCGGACGCTACGCCGCGACCGAGCTTGTGCGGCGGATCGTCGGTCTGGCTCACGTCATCGACGTCGACTCGCTGGATGACGGGCCGCGACTGCAGGTCCAGCACAGAGCCGTGGCCGGGGCGCGGTCCCTCGCCCTGGGGCCGCCCGTCCGCACTCTCGACGACCTGTGGAACCGGATGACGACAAAGGAGACCCCAGCATGAAGAAGCTCATCAATGACCCCGACGACTTCGTCGACGAGGTCATCGACGGCCTGCTCCTGGCCCACCCCACCCAGCTGCGGGCAGCCACCGGGGACCGCCGGGCGCTGGTGCGTGCCGACGCACCGGTCGCCGGCCACGTCGGGATCGTCACCGGTGGGGGGTCTGGACATCTCCCGGCCTTCCTCGGATACGTCGGGGTCGGGCTGTGCACCGGCGTGGCGGTCGGAAACGTCTTCTCCTCACCGTCGTCAGAGCAGATGTACGAGGCGACCAAGGCCGTCAACGGAGGTGCGGGCGTCCTGTACCTCTACGGCAACTACGGCGGGGACGTCTTCAACTTCGATCTCGCCGGAGACCTCGCCGAGCTGGACGGCATCGAGACAAGGACCGTCCTCGTGACCGATGACGCTCTCAGCGCGCCCATCGAGCGGCGCGACGAACGCCGGGGCGTCGCGGGCATGGTCTTCGCATTCAAGGTCGCGGGCGCGTCGGCGGAGCGTGGCGACGACCTTGAGCGGGTGACGGAACTCGCCCAGCGCGCGGTCAACGCCACGCGCACCGTGGGGGTGGGCCTGTCGCCCACCATCCTGCCCGCCGCCGGGAAGCCGACCTTCGAGCTCGCGGACGGCGAGATGGAGATCGGGATCGGCATCCACGGTGAACCCGGTCACCACCGCGGCCCCCTCGAGACGGCTGACCAGGTCGGCGACCGACTCATCTCGGCGATCCTCGCTGATCTCGAGCTGGGAGACGGAGACCGCGTGGCGGTGATGGTCAACGGGCTCGGCGCCACCCCGGCCGAGGAACTCTACATCATCTACCGCCGCGTGCACCAGAGCCTGGATGAGCGCGGCATCGAGATCCACCGCGTCTACGTGGGCGAATACGCCACGAGTCTCGAGATGGCCGGGGCGTCCGTCACCGTCATGCAGCTCGACAGCGAGTTGACCGAGCTGCTCGACGCCCCCGCGTCGTCGCCGTTCTTCCACCAGTGAGAGGCTGCTCCGCATGTCTGACCTCACCCTTGTCCAGGTGGTCGCCATCCTCGACAGGGCGCTGAGCGCACTGGCAGGGCAGCGGGACGTGCTGCGCGACCTAGATGCCGCGGTCGGTGACGGCGACCTCGGCATCACCGTCGACAAGGGCGCGCAAGCCGTGCGCGCGGCGCTCCTGGCGCAGCCCCCGTCGTCGGTGGCCGAGATGCTCCGGACGATCGGCGCTGCGTTCGCGAAGGCCAACCCGTCGACGATGGCCGCCCTCGTGGGCGCCGGCCTGCTCGCCGCAGCGAAGGTTACGGGGGAGCGGGAGGCGTGGACTGCTGAGGTGGCAGAGGACGTGGGGAGGGCTGCCATGGCCCGCATCGCCGAGCGGGGAAAGGCCCAGCTTGGAGACAAGACGGTCCTCGACGCCCTCTCGCCAAGTCTGGATGCGCTGCGCGACGCACCGCAGGGGCAAGCCCTGACCGCAATGCTTGAGGCGGCCAGGGCCGGCGTCGAGGCCACCACAGGCCGGGCCGGGCGTCGGGGTCGAGCCTCGTGGGTGGGGGAGCGCGGTAACGGGCATCCCGATCCGGGCGCGAGCGCCTACGTCATGCTGCTCACCGCCCTTCAGGACGCCAACCGCACCTGAGCGGGGCGCCTCGAAAACCTCCCAGGTGCACGCCTCCTCGGGCGCGATCGAGATCGTCGCGTCGCGGGTCAACGAAAAAGGGGTCGATGCGGCCACCGGTGAGCGTCAGCGGTTCTCCTCGGCGATCTTGGCGCCGTGGTGCCGCAAGTCGCCCAAGATCACCGAGGTGCTGCCGCTGCTGTACCGGCGGCGGGGTGTCGGCGCAGTCGCACTTGGGCACGGTCGACGTCCTCGAGCAGGGCAGTTCCTGCCTGGTCGTCTACAGCACCGAGGTCACCCCCGACGAGCTCGCCGACACCTTGGGGCCGGCCGTCGAGGACGGCATCCAGGGCCTCAAGCAGCACTGTGAGTCGCTCGGCTAACGGCGCCCAGCCGCCCCGTGTCGCCGCCGGGTGTCCCTCGTGTTCCAAAGAAACGTCTTCGCACGAGCACAGAGGGGCGTTGCCGCGGGCCCGCGGGCAGGCCACCAACGTCCTGTTCGCCGTGTCGTCGCAGGAGATGTACGACCTCCTCGTCGTACGGCGTGGGTGGTCGTCGCGCCGCTACACCGGCTTCGTCGCAACCACTATCGAGAACGCCCTGCTGTGAACCCGCGCGACGCCCGGCGCCCGGCGCCCGCTGGGTGTCCTGGACAGGGGGTGCCCAAGGCCTCGATCCGCCGCAAACTTCGCGCGAGTGCTTTCCACCTCGGATGTGATGCGCGCGCTCCATACCCGCGTCCTACCGCCGCCTGTCGGCGCGGTGCGTTTCGGATATGCCGAGGACCAGATGCTCGCGGAAACTCCCGATAAACGTGATGACGGGGTCGCTCCCGGGGGGCAGCGGTGCGGGGTACACTCGCGGCTCTGCTCTTTTCGCACTCACTGCGAGGTCGGATCGCGTCAGTGGCCCGCAGCGAAGTGCTCGCTCATTCACATCGGTAACTCAGTGAAAATCGTGTGCCTGAGATCCGAGCGTTACCTCTTTGATAAAAATGCGTAAGCGTTCAACGCCACCGGCCAATGCGGCCTCGAAATCTTCGGATCCCGGTACAGCAGCGAGTGTCTGATCCCGCTTGACGTAAACTCTCGGCATCATCAATGGGAGGATGTTGCGGTCTGCAGCAGGCGGGCTTGTCGGATCAGATAGGATGATTGGATCGTTCCCTCGACGCCAAACCCAAGCAGGTCGTATCGAACTACTGCCTGCTGCAGTGTTGACGTCGCGGTCTGCGAGGCGGCAATGAAGGCTACAAAGTCCTCGAGTTCTCTCTCGAGGGTTGTCGTCAAGAAGGCCGACGCTCCTCGCTCGAGCAGTGCGCTTACGGCGCCGGTGAACTGAGTCATCGACTTCTGCATACCCTTCATTGCGAGTTCGTCGTTTGAACGCTCCCCACCCTCTACACGGAACTTGTCAAATGCAGAACGAAGCTTGGTCAACTCAACGGCGATAGGAACATATACGGCCTGAGTATAGGAGCGTGCGTTCTCAAGATAACTCTCTCGAATCTTCTGCTCGTATACGATCTCGACTTCTCTTACCTTCTTGTTTGCAGCTAAGACTGTGGCCATTGCAGCCACAAGCGCACCTAGAACAGCCGCCGCTCCAGCGATGGCGGCGGTTAGCCACCCCCCAGTCTGACTAATCTCGGCGGCTCACGTTGGGACTATATGGTCTCACCGCTCCCAGCGTAGTCTTGTGTTGGGCACGAAGGGCGCGGGCTCATGCATTCCATGGTGTCCCAAGCGGCTACCTGCCGGACCCGCCGCGCTGAGAGCGTGCCCACTCGCCCGGACTTGTCGCGGCAGGCGCGTCACACCGCCGCTTAGGGATCGGCAGCAAATAACGAGTTCGATGCGGCTGTTGGCGCAGGGGTCGCTGGCTTGACGAGGTAGTTCCACTCGCCGTGGAACTTATCGTGCTTGAACTGTGGCTTGATGGCGAGCATCTGGGCGTCGCTGATCTTGATGCGGTGGGGGTAGCTGTTGTTGTCGGCTTCGGCGTGGACGGTGAGCCCGGTCCTGGTGGTGGTCGCTCCGATGAGTTCGATGATGACCTCGTGGCTGGTCAGCGGTCGCCCTCGCCAGTTGCTGGTGATAGCAGAGAACAGCCGATGTTCGATCTGGGTGAAATGCAAGCCGACCATCTCCGCTCGGGGGCGCGGGGTGCCGTCCGTGGAGTCAGGGGGCTTCACGGACGGGGTGGGAGGTGGTCTACGCGGCCGGGTCCTGTGGCGTGGTCAGGGCGACGTGGAACCCGAGTTGTTCGAGTTGGGACACGAGGCGGCGGGTCTCGCGCTCGGGGTCGCGGCGGCGCTGGAAGTAGTCGTCGCCCAGGTCGTGGAAGCATTCGCCGGTGCTGAACATGTGCCAGATCAGGTCACACAGGCTGTGAGCGACGGCGACGGCGGCCTTGTTGGGGCCTCGCCGTTTGGCGATCTGCCGGTGTTGCGCGCCGAAGTAGCTTCCCTTCGTGCGGGCAGCGGAGCGGGCGGCCTCAACGAGGGCTCGCTGCAGCCAGCGGTTGCCGGGTGTGGTGCCGACCCGGCGACGCTTGCCCGCTGACTCGTGATTTCCGGGGCAGATGCCCGCCCACTTCGCCAGATGCCCTGGCGAGGGGAACCGGCTCATGTCGGCTCCCGTCTCGGCGATGACCGTGTCGATCACCAGCCTGTCGAACCCGGGGACGGGCAGCAGCAGTTCCCGGGCCGCCTGGTAGGGGGCGGTCCGCAGATCGATCGGCTCGCTCAGCGCCGTGATGGTGGCGTCGAGGAAGTCGATGTGGTCCAGGATCCGGCGGGCAGCCACCGCATGATGGGAGCCGAAGTGCCCGTTGAGCGCTTCTGCCAGTTCAGGGATCTTCGGACGCAGCTTGCCCTTGGCCAGATTGGCAAGCTCGGCTGGGTCGCGCTGCCCCTCGATGAGCGCCTCCACCATCAGCCGCCCGGACTGGGTGAGGACCTTCGAGGCCACCGAGGTCAACTTCACCCCGGCGTCTTGGAGTACCTTCTCCAAACGCTGGATCTCAGCGACCCGGGCGTCGGTTTGCGTCTTGCGGTAGCGGGTCAGCTCCCGCAGCTCACGGATCGGCGGTGGCGGCACGAAGCTGGGCCGGATCATCCCGTGGGCGGCTACATCGGCTAGCCACTCCGCGTCGGACATGTCCGTCTTACGGCCCGGCACATTCTTCACGTGGTGGGCGTTGCACAGCCACACCTCGAAAGAGGACTCCAGCGAGTAGTAGACGGGCTTCCAGTACACCCCGGTTGCCTCCATGGCCACCAGAGATACCTGACGGTCGGCCAGCCATGCGCCCCCCTCCCTGTCAGGCTGTAGTGAGACACCCCGGAGCCCCCGGGTCCACTGTGGAGGGTGGTGACAGGAGACAGTTCATGAGTAGCAGCAGTCCAGTCCTTCCCGGTGCCGGTGATGACCCGGTG